>MDTC01184105.1_pt1 | contig 11635 bp, 12 predicted proteins | sample 811181 | NCBI WGS metagenome assembly MDTC01 (sample SAMN05326644, study PRJNA326480) | marine metagenome | isolation source: seawater | place: Pacific Ocean: North | collected 2011 | reverse complement strand
GAAGGGGCATTCTACATCCTTTGTGATATAGCAGGTACGGGGATGACCGATATTGAGTTTGCAACCTTGGCCCTCAAGGAAGCAAAGGTGCAAGTAATTCCAGGCTCCTTGATGAAAGGCGGCGAAGGTTTGATTCGGATCAGTTATGCTACCTCTCTTGAAAACATACACGAGGGAGTTCGGCGGTTGAAAACCTGGCTTGAACAACGTTCATGAAAGAGCCCTTAGGGCCTCGGTAATGTAGAGGGCACCACTGAGCACCAGCCCAACCATAATGCCTCTTTGGATGTGATCTCCTTTCCACTTTTTCAACCATCGTTTCCCTATCTTCGCTCCAATCAAGGCCGCACACACAAAGCAAACCAGCAAGCCTGTCTGTTCGGTGACCACTGAAACATCATGGGCCAGATAGATTGGAATCCGAGTGGCATCAACTACCAAAGCAAGTACAGCTGCAGTAGCCGCATATTCTGATTTGTCCGGAAGTCGACTTTGCAAAAACATCGCTCGAAGAGCCCCTTGATGGCCCGTCAGGCCGCCAAGAAAGCCAGAACCAAATCCACCCAGACGATCCTCGGCTTCTGGAAGACGGATGTTCGACCAAGATTCTGTTACTTTCAGCACAGGAAGAACAACCAGCGCAACGCCTACCAACAACAAGAGTGGATCGGAGGGGATTACCCATTGCAGCATTGCGCCGACAAGTGCCCCTCCGAGCAAAACCGGCCCAAATCTCCGTAATGCGGTTCCATCAATGTGCTCCTTGAGCACATGAGCTTTCATGCCGTTATGGGCTCCATGGACAATGGCAACGCCTGCTATCGCTTGATGGGGTTCAAACCAAAGAAGAAAAAGTGGCGTAGTCATGGTAGCCAAACCAAAACCTGCTGGAACCGTGAGGGCGGCTGCGAACATACAACCGAGCAATCCGAGAACGAACAATGGGTCCAATGCTTTCACCTGTAATCCGGGGTGCGCAGCGGCGCCCAACCGAGTTACTACGAGTGAGGCCTCTCCATTAAATCAAACTTCTTTGCCCGAGTGCCGTATCATCCGCACAATACGTCATCTAACGGAATTCAAAATTCAACCTGAACCATTCCGTCTTGTTCACGAATGGGATAAACCTTCAAGTCTTTTTGCTTGGAAAATTTGCCCACAAGTCGCCCATAAGGAGGAAAAAGAGGGAAGGGTGACCACTCTTGCAGTGCTCCATCTTCAAGGCGGTGGGTTGTTTGATGCAGCGGACAACGTATGCACCCGTCCTTGATCTTACCACCGTAAGCAAGTGGCCATCTCATATGGCGGCACAATGCTTCGGTTGCGTGGAGGCCCATCTGGCCTTCTGACTGACGAGTCACCAGGATCAATTTGCCCTTTACCGTGAGCATCTTTTTCTTGCCTGGTTTGAGGCGTTTTGATTTCATTGCGTTATGCCAGGCCATATACTCACCGTTGTGGGAAGGGGGTCTCAAAGTGTTTTAGGAGGCGTTCTGCACTTGAAAGTGCGCCTTGAACCGAGGGGTGAGCCCGATGGTCGCCAACAACGTACACCCCCTCAAACTCAAGCTCCGGTAATGCACGAGCGTGGTGGCTTGGGTCAATATGGGGGAGTGCGTGACGAACCTTCGTGGTTAACACATGATTCCAATTGTTTACTTGTGCGCCAAACCACGATTTCAGTTCCTGCTGGACTTGTTGTGGAGACGGGTCCATGGCGTCTGCACCGACCAACGTTGCAACAACAAAATGTTGGCCTCCTGAGGACGGATGGAGATTCGTTGGAGCATGAATGTGAAGCACCTTTCTCCCATCTTCTCCCCAGCGCTCATTCAACAAAAGGCGAGCTTGTCGAAAAGGAGGGGTGGGTGATGAAAATACTACGGTGCTCGTCAGGCGTTCAATCGGTTCATGAGCGTTAGTATATCCAGAAAGAAGTTTCGCGGTAATGTGTTGCGGCGTGGCCAAAATGACCCGCTCGAATTCTACCTGCTCACCGTTGACAAAAACATGATGTTGCGATACCGAGTCTACTTTCGTGTCCAAATTAATCGTTGCCTGAGTTAAACGACCGGCGAGTTGTTGCGGTACTGCCGCAATTCCTTTTCTTGGTACAACCATCCTCCCATGGGCCATCGCCCCCCAGGTGAAATCTGCAAAGGAAAAACGCTCTGAAAGGGACGGGTCAAGCGTGATTCCTGTGAAAAGAGGTTTGAGGACGCGTTTGGTTGATGCGCGAAATCGGCGTTTTTCCAGCCCGATTGCAATGTCTGGGCTTGGACTGTCTAAGGAGCGTTCAAGGTCTTTGGAGGAGGTTTGTGTTCTCCATTTTAGGAACCTCATGCCGTCGCGAATCCCCACTGCCTTGAGGGTTGAAAACAAATAGCGAGGCGCTTTGAGCGCGTCGCCCATAATGCGTTTTCTCCCTGAAACAGGGTCGATTGAAACGGTGCAGGGGTCCATCGGTTTTGCCTCAAGTTTCTCAAGATCAATCCAACGTTTTACTGTAGGGTAAGCAGTATGAAGGACATGAAAACCATTGTCAATGGAATAATCGCCCAAGTCTACGCTGCTCATTCTTCCACCCACTTTGTCCGCCGCTTCGTAAACGGTCACACAGTGTCCGGCTTGTTCAAGGCCTACAGCGACAGCAAGTCCTGCAATTCCTGCACCGACCACTGCGACGTTCATTTCATCAGCCCCGTATGCTTGACATACCGCCATCCAAATGAATGATTTGACCGGTGAGGTTGTCGGGCGCCCCTGTTAACAGCCAATGCATACTTTGGGCGATCTCTTCGGGTTGGTTAATTCGCTTCAAGGGTATCATTCCCACCGAAGCCTCGCGAACGGCATCGGACCGTAGTACAGAGGCTCCTAAGCGCGTTTCAGTTAGTCCAGGAGCAACGGCATTGACGCGAATTCCACGCTGAGCATAGGTCGAGGCCGCTGACCGAACCATGGCTTCAAGACCGCCTTTCGCAGCTGATATTGCTTCGTGGTTCGTGAGCCCATAACTTCCCGCTACGCTGGAGGTGAAGACGATTCGTCCCGTTCCGTTGCGAAGCATTGCTTTACCAACCGATTTAAGCATCATAAACGCTGAAATGAGATTGGTTTGAATCACCGCTTCGAAATCTTCCAATTTTGTGGCGTGCGGTGGGCGGAGAGCGATTGAGCCGACCAGGTGTGCAGCTCCAGCAATTCCTTCTTCTGACCGGCTTTTAGCATGTTCAACAGCCTGGACCACCGTAGCCTCATCAAGGGCATCCCCCTCAAGAACATCGGCACCGAGTTCTTTGAGATGAGCGATGCGAGCGATGTCCCGTGCAAGTAAGGTAACAAGATGGCCTGAATCTAAAAGTTCTCGTGCGAGAATTTGTGCAATATCACTGCTTCCACCAATCAGCAGAAATGACTTTGACATGGATATCAATGCTCCCTGTTTGCTTTTATATTCCTGTTTTCTTAGCCTCTGAACATTCCTTCAAAAGGACGAGCCGCGAGGAAGCCATGTGCTAAGAGATTCACATCCAGCGATTTACGATACCGTTCGAGATTCTCAAAGCATCCATATCTTGGGCGCTGGAATGAACGAACAGCGTCCTGCCCATCGTGCCGTCCATGATTTGGATGGCAAGGGCTGGAGACTTGTTCCAATCCATCCCATCGATGCCGGAGGGAGTATTCTTGGAAGGCCAATACGGCCACGAATCGAAGAAGGAATCATCCCACGAATTGTTGTGTTTTTCTTAGCACCTGAACGTGCAAAGAAGGCGGTTTTGGAACTCATGGTGCGGTTCCCCCTGACCGATATGCCCCTACTATGGTTTCAACCTGGGTCCGAGCATGAGGAAGTCCTTGAGATGCTAAACGAAGCGGACATCACACACATCGTCGATGACTGTATCGTCAGATTTGTTCAACGTCATCACCTGAAATCTTCAGAGCAGGAGGCTGATGATGAATGGTACCTCCAAACGGCCTCTTCTAACGGGGATGGATGTTCTGTGTGGGATGTTCACGGGCGCGAATCAGCGGTGAGTCCTCCTCGTGAAGCGCTTGAGTGGGTTGGAGACCTTGATGATTTGCGGTCGTCAGAACACACGATTCCAAGGTACATCCGATCCCTAAAAAGATCGGACGAGTCGTTGAAAGAGGCAGCAAATCGCCTTGCTGGACCCGTCGGGTGAACATTTCACGGCTGGGTTCGTTACGATTCTACAATTTTGTACAATGTGCCATTGTTCCCAAAGGTAGCGTAATACAACGTTCCATCGGGATGGAATACCAACGGTAACGGAGTTCCTGCATCCCAAGCAAAACGAGTAATTTCTGAAGTGTAGGTGCCGTCGGCTCCAAGATTTACGTCAATGCGAACTATTTCATGACCCTGAGGAAGAAGAGTATTCCACGACCCGTAAACGGTTGCATAGAGAGTAAACCCTTGTGATGGTTCAATGCCAGGGAGTGTTGAGTGGACTGGTCGGACATCGATCCCGTTCATCGAGGTATGTGGAGCCCATGTTCCAATTGGCGCTTCGGTCCCAACCGGAACGGGATGATCCGGGTCATCATCAGGCCAACCATATGCTGCCCCTTCTATCAAGACATTCAGTTCTTCAGGAGGGTGGTCAAACTCAAGATCTCTGCCGTTGTCCGTGAAGAAATAGCCGTGGCCCTCAACCCACACACCGTCAAAGGAGTTGCGAACACCGCTCGCCAGCACACCATGGTCTCCGGTGGTTGAATTAACCCATAACAGAGCAGCATTGCGTTCGTCTTTTTCTTCGCAGACATTGCATGTGGACCCGCTATGCCAGACCAATGTTCCATTGGAGAGGAGGTTGACCGCATTGGTTTGGTGATTGCCGCTTGTTATTCCTTCAACCAAAGGTTGGGGGCTAACGAATTGGCCGTCATCGGCTACGGTGAATTTTGTGAGTGTACCTGCTTCTGAGACATATGCTGAGCCGTTGTTAAGAAGCAGCCCGTGAGGTCGGTCAAGACCATCAAGCAATGTTCTTCGTTCATCTGATGTGATGTTGAGCTCAATAATTTGACCGCTGTCTCTGTCACAAATGAGGAGATGTACGTCGTCAGCCCAAATCAAGCATGTCGGGCCTCCCAAACCTTGGGCGACCGTTTCGACGCGATATCCATCGACCAAACTTGGGTCGTCTCCGGAGACATAAGGGTAGACTTGCCGTACAACCAGGAGGGTTACGATGAGAATCGCCATGGGCATGATGTGCTTACGCATGGTATGCCTACGCACCTGAAGTTTCGCTTTGAACAATTCGTACTGTAACCTCCTCAAAGGTAGCAATGAGTGAGAAGTTGCAGTCCGCCTCACAAATGTTCAGTCCGTTTTCAAGAAGTGTTATTGTTTCATCTGCATCCCAATTCATCCTGTCGATATCTTCCGACATGATCAGGCACGGGGATGGGGAAACGAGTTCAGGATTGTTCAATGCAGGAAAGGTGTCAGGGGTGAGAGATGATACGAGCATGGTTGGATAGCGTGCTTCGTCGGCGTCGTTGTAGTAAGTCAAGAATTGGATCTTGTAACGTTGATTGTCCTGTTCAAAAACATACACGCCGTCATTTGGGGTAACCCGATGAACTGCGAGGTCGTATGTGTACCAATCTAACCGTTCTTCCGTAGCGTTGACAAATTGCGTGTCGTCAAGTTCAAGGTCGTTTTCTATCGATTCCCCTTCAACGAACTGCCATCGTACGCCGTCATTCAGGTGAATATCGGTTTTGGAAAAGCGAAGGGTGTAGTCGCTTTCATTCGAAGATGCCTGATTTGGGACATCGACAAAGGTGAACTGTTCTTCCCGGGTTGCATCGATTTGCGTCAAAAAGGTTTGACCGTCTGCTCTCAAGGAGGGGTTCTGCGCCTTTGTCGAAGGAGAGTGACGCAAGAACATCGCTTGATCCGTTCGTGGCTTCGGCGGCGTATTCAGTCACTAAGATACCGTTTTCTGTACCAAGGTCACTCTCGTACGAGACGATGACCAAGGACCAAACAGCGGTGACAAGGACCAGCGTTAGGGCCAGTCCGAGGAATACACGGCTCCATGACACGATACTCAGCTTCACTCGCCCTTAGAGCGGCGCTCTATCAATACAAGGGCACCAATCATCGAGACAAAAACTGTGGTGATAAGGAACCCTGGGGTATCTTCGCCGTCGTCTGACACATCCGAGGATGCTTCCTCTTCTCCGCCGTCTCCGACCACGATTTCGCCAAACATGTTGAGGGCGACATGGGGCTCACAAGCGTAGTAGAAGGTTGAATCTTCAGTGAACGTGTGTGAGAAGGCAACGGTGGCTGCAGCATCACCAGATGTAATTCCATTCTCAACGAAGGTTATGGCTTTGCTGCCTGTAATCTCCTTGACATTGTGTGGCATGCTCTCATCCTCCCAAGACCAACAAACGGTCTGGCCGACGTTGATGTTAACGACTGCTGGAGAGAATGCATAACCAGTCGAACCGATGCCGATGGTCACGTCACAGGTAACGCCTTCGAACGGATCAACGCTCGCCGGTGGCGTGAGGACTTGGTCAATCACATGGATGACACCGTTGGAGGCAGGTACATCCGCTAAGGTGACGTTGGCCATTGATGAACCGATCATGACTGAACCGTTGTCAACATGAATCAACAAGTCATCGCCGTTAGCAGCGCTGACGGTTGTCATGCCTTCGGTGAGGTCGGTTGACAGGGTCGTTCCTGCTACAACGTGGTAGAGTAGAATGTCTGCGAGTACTGCGATCTGCTCGTCAGTGGTGAAATCATCAAGATTGATTCCAGCTGCTGCAAAGGCTTCATCCGATGGGGCAAACACGGTGTAATCGGTCGTTCCGCTGATGGTTGCAACCAAATTGGCCTTGGTCAATGCTGCGACGAGTGAAGTGTGGATGGTTGTTGCGCTTGCTGTCATAGCGAGATTAACGGCTGGGGTCCAGATGTAGGCCGAGCATTCTGCGGAAGTCACGTTGGTCACGGCATGTGTTACCGAGTTGTAACATCCGGTAATGGTTTGAGTTCCCATGGAGAAGTTTTCCAGGTACATGTAGGAGTTGCACGTGACCTTGTCGGCACCTGCGACGATGGTATGAGATACCATGTTGTAACAAATGTCACCGGCTGGAGGCAGCAATACCTGGTCGATGACGTGCACTACTCCGTTCGAGGCGGCCACGTCTGCAATGGTCACGTTGGCATTTCCTGCGCCTACTGTAACGCCTGATGCTGAGACGGTGAGGTCTAGACTGTCTCCGTTAACGGCTCTGACGGTTGTTGTTCCATCAGCGAGGTCAGTCGAGTATGTTGCACCGGCCACAACGTGGTAGAGAAGGATGTCGGACAGCGCCGCTATTTCTTCGGGCGTGTCAAACGTTGCGAGGTCAATCCCTGCCGCTGAGAATGCTGCATCCGTTGGGGCGAACACCGTGAACGGCCCGGTTCCTTGGAGCGTTGTCACGAGGTCGGCTTGGATGAGTGCTTCAACGAGAGCCGTGTGGATTCCAGTGGAGATAGCGACGGCAGGAATGTCAACCAGGTCTGCGGGGGGGGTGAGGACCTTGTCAATGATGTGGATCACACCGTTTGAGGACATGACGTCTGCGGTGGTGACTGTAGCGTCTTCAATCGACACGACACCATCGACGACGGAAAAGGTGACGTTGTCGCCGTTGATCATCTCAACGCTCAATCCGTCTGTGACTGCGGAGGATTCGACCTGACCAGAGTATACGTGGTACAGGAGGATGTCCCGGAGGGTTGCGTTTTCCTCATCGGTGTCAAAATCAGCCAGATCAATGCCGGCTGCAGCGAATGCTTCGTCTGTTGGGGCAAAGACCGTGAACGGTCCACTGCCCTGCAGGGTGGTAACGAGGTCTGCATGTGCCAGCGCTGCGACCAATGAATCGTGTACGCCGCTATTTGTTGCGTTAGTTGGAATGTCATCGGTTGCATCTGCAGTGACGTTGAACGGCAAAGTGGCTAGTAATAGGCTGGCTGTTAAAATGAAGACTCTTAGGCGCATCATGCCGGTTTACCCAATTCCCCCCCTTATAGAGGGCCGTATTTTTTTATCAAACAAAGGGCGAACGGTATTCGTGTACATCCTCTGCAATCCTAAGGAGTTGGTTATATTTTGCCACTCGATCTGAACGTGCAGGAGCACCAGTTTTGATTTGTCCTGCCCGAGTACCGACTGCGAAGTCTGCAATTGTTACATCTTCTGATTCGCCGCTGCGATGAGAAACGACATTGTTGAACCCGTGAGTCGTCGCCATGTCCATGGCCTCAAGCGTCTCTGTTACCGTGCCCACTTGGTTCAATTTCACCAACATTGCGTTTGCTGCGCCCAATTCAATTCCCTGAGAAAGACGTTGTGATTGTGTCACGAATAAATCGTCCCCAACGGATTGGACACGATGGCCGTTCGCTTTAGTAAAAGCAGCCCAACCTGCCCAATCATCTTCGCCAAATCCGTCTTCTATTGACAAAATTGGATATTCGTCAATCCAACCCGAGTACATGTCAGAGAGTTCTTCGCTGGAAAGGACCTTTCCGTCTATGTGATAGCCGTCGTCGTGATGGAATTCTGTTGAAGCAACATCAAGAGCAATGCCAATTTGTTCGGTTGAATAACCAGCCCCTTCAATCGCCCGAACCATGTATTTCAGACCCTCTTCGTTTGAAGGGAGATTCGGTGCAAAGCCTCCTTCATCGCCAATTCCTCCGAGTAAACCGTCTTTCTTGAGTTCCTTCTTCAACGCATGATAGGTCTCAACTCCAGCACGAAGTCCTTCCTTGAAATCGTCAAATCCATGAGGCATGACCATGAATTCTTGTACGTCGACATTGGACGCAGCATGCGCTCCACCGTTGAGAATGTTAAGCATCGGTACCGGCATCAATCCTCCAGCAACACCTCCGACGTACTTCCAAAGAGGAAGTTCGTGGTATGCGGCGCCGGCATGCAAACATGCCATTGATGCGCCAAGCATGGCGTTTGCACCAACGTTTGATTTGTTTGGAGTCCCATCGAGTTCCAACATCACTTCATCAATAATCCGTTGCTCATCAACTGGAAGTCCTACAAGTGCTTCCTCCAATTGCTCTTTGACATTACGAACTGCCTGCTCTACGCCCTTGCCCATGTAACGGGTTTGGTCTCCGTCACGAAGTTCAAGGGATTCGTATGCACCGGTTGAAGCCCCGGATGGGACGATTGCCCGGCCCATGAGAGTCCCTTCAACATAGCAATCAACTTCGACAGTTGGTTGCCCGCGACTGTCCAAAACCATTCTTGAGTCCAATCCAGTTATGTGCCCTGACACAATACTCCCTCGTAACGCCCAAGTGAAGGAGGGTTTTGAATGAAGCGGGAGTTATTGGTTCGTACGGTTCAACCACGCCATCCATCGTGCTACATGCGCTTGAATTTGTGGCACTTCAACTTCAGACAAACCTTGCACTAGCCAACACAATTGTTCTTCAAGTGGAGATATTGAAAACAATTCAGCTTTGAACACGGGTTCATCGTCGATCAAAATATGTCTGCGTCTGTCCTCAACAAAACAATGGATGAGAGGTCGCGGGAAGTGATGGATGATCGATTGTTGCGGACATAGAAACACGAGAGATTCGTTCAAGAAGAGAAGTGACTCGCCAGTCATTGGATTCAACTCATGGAAATGAATCGGCGTGTCCCCAAACATTGCGGCGATGTCGATTTGGAACCAATCCTGCTGACTCACTGGAAGGTCGCACTGTGAGAGGTGGTCGAGAAATGCCTGCAGGCCGGCTTCTTCACTGAGGCCTTTGGTCCGCATCAAACCAATGTGGTAGGGCTTCCTTTTGAACCCCCCGAAGATTTTCGCAAATTTATTATTCGTGTATTTTTCCGTTTAATGGAAGAAAAAGGCGCTTTTTTGATTGTTGATGCCTATAATTCTTGATAAAATGCCCGTAAGAGGATTGAAATAGGAATTCGTTGAGAGCCCCTCATGCCCCGAATAGCAGAAATTGACCGCGCCATCTTAGCCCAATTACGAAAAAACGGCCGGATGTCATATGTCGACCTTGCGTCCGTGGTCGAAGCAAGCGAACGAACGGTCCGTACACACATCCGTAATATGGAAGAAAACGGGACCATCCGAGGTTACACCATTCGAGAAGGTGGGGTTGGCTTAACTGCGCTCGTCAGAATAAAGGTAGCACCTGGATCCGAAATTGGGTCATTCGCTTCAGAAGTGACCGGTTGGGATGGAATTGAAATTGTCTATGAAGTATCGGGCGAAGCGGATTTAGTAGCACTTGTCCATGTTGATGATACCATGGCCTTGCGGACATTATTGGACAAAATGTGGCTTGCAGCACCGAACGAAATCGCAAGTACAACAACAGAATTGGTTTTGGAACAATACTGATTATTCCTGCTCCTCTTCCGATTCGTCGTTTGCCGGTTTCGGGGGCGAATAGTCAATGCCACACGACCTGCATACCATCTCGTCGTCCCAATCACATTGACGTTTGCATCCAGTCATACACTCCACCTACGATTTCCACTTGACTGAGCATCCTATTGATTCAGTGACTGTGATTGTGGGTTCGCTCCCACCTAATATTGCAACGATGGCTGCGTTCAAATCCCGAGATGAAACATCATTTGGATCTCTTGGGCTATCATCCATTCGGCCTTTGTATACCAAACGGCGATCGGCGCCAAACAGGAAGAACTCCGGGGTGCGCTTTGCCCCGTATGCGCGCGCAATGTCTTGTTCGGAATCGTGGAGGTAGGGGTATGGCATTCCTTTCTTTGCTCGCTTTTGCATGTTTTCAAACGAGTCGTTCTCGTAGACAAGAGGGTCGTTTGAATTGATGCCCACAAAACCAATGCTATTCTGGTTGCAAAAGTCAGCCATGGCGTCCATTCGAGAGATGCTTGCAACAACATAAGGGCAATGATTGCACTCAAACACGACAACGAGGCCACCTGAACCAAATGCTTGCTCCAGGGAAAGTTCCTCGCCTCCAACGTGAGGGTTTGCATTCAACAGACGAAACGAGGGAGGGGCATCGCCGATTTCAAGTGCCATGATACGCTGTGGAGGTCCTAACTCAAAATGCCTTGCTTTGGGCCTCAAAGAATAAACAGGTAAGAAACGGCGCCTAAAATTGCAACAAGGCTTGCTATGATAACGGGTTTGAGGTAATCGGATGACCCCCCTTCACCATCGTGAGTGGGGGCTTGGGCAGGTAAATCTGGTACATCTTTCTCTTCATCACCAATACTGCCCTGCGCATCCCAATACGCCTGCTTAGCTGCTGCGCCGGCTTCAAGTTCGGCTTCGATACGAGCCTGTTCCGCTCGGCGGGCTTCTTCAGCCAAACGAGCTTCTTCAGCCAAACGGGCTTCTTCAGCCAAACGGGCTTCTTCGGCTTCGATACGAGCCTGTTCCGCTCGGCGAGCTTCTTCAGCCAAGCGGGCCTCTTCAGCCAAACGGGCCTCTTCTGCTGACCGGGCTTCTTCAGCCAAGCGGGCTTCTTCAGCCAAACGAGCTTCTTCAGCCAAACGAGCTTCTTCAGCCAAACGGGCTTCTTCAG
>MDTC01144544.1_pt1 | contig 11635 bp, 14 predicted proteins | sample 811181 | NCBI WGS metagenome assembly MDTC01 (sample SAMN05326644, study PRJNA326480) | marine metagenome | isolation source: seawater | place: Pacific Ocean: North | collected 2011 | reverse complement strand
TTTTACAATAAAAAACAGCAATTTGGTCCCTTCGTCTATCGGTTAGGACACGTGGTTTTCATCCTCGAAAGAGGGGTTCGATTCCCCTAGGGACCGCCATTAATGATCTTTTACGTTTATTTAATAATAAATTTAGATAAAAAACCATTCTATACATATGTAGGTTATACAAATAACTTAAAAAAAAGAATGAATCTTCACAACACCTCTCTAGGAGCTAAATTTACAAGAGGAAGATTGTGGAAATTGATATATAAGAAAAAATATAAAACTAAGATTAAAGCTATGCAATATGAATACAAACTAAAAAACTGCAAAAAGAAAAGGAATCACATTAAAAAAAAATATTTAATTGCTAACAATTATATTTAATGAATATTGCAATACTACTTCCCTATAAAGAAAATTATTCAATAAATAATGCAGGTGCTGTTTCGATTTTTGTTAATGATACAGCAAAATTAAGTCAATATAGAAAAAAAATAAAAGTCTATGGTTTTACAGACCAATCTAAAGTTTTATTTAATTATCAAAATATTTTATTTAAAAAAAATTTTTTTTTTCAAAGCAATAGCACGAAATATCTAGAATTTTTTTTAAAAAAAATTGAAAAAAATAAAATTAATATTTTGGAAGTTCATAACCGACCTCACTATATACCATACTTGCATAATTCAATAAAATGTAAAAAATTATTATTTTTTCACAATGACCCACTTAAGATGCAAGGTTCAGTCTCTATAAATGATAGATTAAAATTGTTAGAACAAACAGATAAAATTATATTTAATAGTTTTTGGTCTCGATCAAGATTTGTTCTTAATCTACCCTCTACAATTGATAATAAAAAACTTGAAGTAATACATCAGTCTACATCTAAAACAAAAGTAATATTTAATAAAAAAAAAAATATAATTTCTTTTATTGGTAAATTAAATTCATCAAAAGGTTATGATGTTTTTGGTAAAGCTATGCTTAAAATCCTAAATAAGTATAAGGATTGGAAGGCTATAGTAATAGGAGACGAGCCAAGACAAAAATACTTTTTTAAACATAAAAATTTAATTCATTTAGGTTATAAAACGAACACATATATTTTAAATACACTTAAGGAGGTAAGTATAGCAGTTGTTCCATCAAGATGGGACGAACCTTTTGGTAGATCAAGTTTGGAAGCTGCTAGCAGAGGTTGTGCATTAATTTTATCTAATACGGGTGGATTAAGAGAAACATCAAATCATTCTATTGTATTGAAGCAAATAAATGAGTCTGAACTTTTTACAAAAATTGAATATTTAATAAAACACAAAAAAATAAGACTCGATCTTCAAAAAAGAACCTATAAAGATTTTAAACTTACTAATATTGGTGCAGCAAAAAAAATTGACAATTTAAGAAATGATTTATTTTCAAAAAAAATAAATATTCCTAGGCAAATAAACGAACCACTTAAAATTATTCATATTACGAATTTTAATGAAAGATTTGATGGAAGGCTACATTACAACACGGGTAAAAGAATAAATAATGGTTTAATCAGACTGGGGCATAATATTTTAAATATTAGTGATAGAGATATAATTTCTAACTACAAAAGCATAAGGGATCCAAAGGGTGATAAAATATTAAATAACAAAATTATATCCTCTGCAGAAAATTTTAATCCAGATTTAATTATTTTAGGGCATGCTGACAATGTGTCTAATAATACCTTGGAATATTTAAGAAATAAAAATAAAAGTTTAAAAATTTGTCAATGGTTTTTAGATCCTGTTTATAAATATGGACCTGATTATTTAAAAAATAAGAATAGAATTCTTAAATTTGAAAAAAATATAGATGCGAGTTTTCTTACTTCAGATCCAAGTTCACTTAATTTTAAAATTAACAACTCTTTTTTTATTCCAAATCCTGCAGATGAAGCTTTTGAAACTTTAGAAAACTATAAAAACGATTGTGAGAATGATTTATTTTTTGCTATGAGTCATGGAGTTCATAGAGGGACTTTGAAAAAAAATAAATCCGATAATAGAGAGAAAATTTTAGAAAAACTTCTTTTAATGAATAAGGAAATTAAGTTCGATTTTTATGGATTAAATAAGAGACAGCCTATTTGGGCAGACGAATTTATAAGTCAGCTTGCTAAATCCAAGATGGGCTTAAATTTAAGTAGGGGTAAGCCATTAAAATACTATAGTAGTGATAGAATAGCTCAACTAATGGGAAATGGTTTACTGACTTTTATCGATGAAAAAACCTCGTTTTCAGATTTTTTTTCTAGTAAAGAAATAGTATTTTATAAAAATTTAGATGACTTGATTGGTAAAATTTTAAAATTCAAAAAAGATGACAAACAAAGAAGATTTATTGCTAAAAATGGGAAAAAAAAATATTTAAAAATATTTAATTCAACCAATGTGGCTAAATTTATTATAGGTAAGACGTTTGATTTTAAGTACAATTTTTTTTGGTAAAATAGTTAATGTTTTCTATAATAATTCCTACTTTAAATAATTTACAATATTTAGAATTGTGTATTAATAGTATAAAAAAAAATTCCAAATTTCAAACTCATGAAATTATTCCTCATGTTAATATTGGTAGTGATGGAACTTTAGATTATTTGAGACAAAATAATATTAAATTTACTTATACCGAGGATAATTCAGGAATATGTAAGGGCATGAATATTGCTGCAAAAAAGTCTTCATTTGATTTTATATTATATGCACATGATGATTTTTATTTTTGTCCAAATTGGGATCAAATATTATTAGATGAAATCAAAAAAATAAATCATAATAAATTTTATTTGTCAGGTACAATGATGAACAATGGTCAAATACCTTTTAATTGTGGAAATAATATCGAAAATTTTGATGAGGAGAAATTTTTAAATAATTATAAAAAATTTAATTATCATGATTTTCAAGGGTCAACATGGGCTCCTCACTTAATACATAAAGATATTTGGAATAAAGTTGGAGGTTTTAGTGAAGAATACTACCCTGGTACGGCCTCCGATCCTGACCTAAATCATAAGTTATGGAACGAAGGTGTTAGAATATTTAAAGGTATTAATAACTTTAAAGTCTATCATTTTGGATCAATTGTAACAAGAAAATATAAAAATACCTCAAATCTAACTACTGAGTCTGGTAGTAAAGGAGGTAAAATTTTTTTGTTAAAGTGGGGTTATAGTATAAAATTTTTTAAAAAATTTTTTATACAGTCAGATACAATTTATAAAGGTGAACTTACCAAACCTATAAAAAATTTCGATTATTTCTTAAATTTGATATTTACAAAATTAAATTATATTTATGTTAAATATATATATAATTTTAATAATAAAATTAATATTAAAAGATAAATTATTTTATAGTAAATTTTTAAGTTTATTTAAGTTCATTGTTTGATTAGCTGGTAAATTAGAATTATTTTTCAAACTTATTTTTTTAATTTTATTATTATGTTTTTTAGCAAAATTGTACACTGATTGTCTTTTTCCACCTATATTGATAATGCCGTATTGATCAATAACTTTAGGTAAGATAGAAGCCATTTCATCATGATAAATAAAATTTGAATAAAGATCTGTAAATGCCTGATTATACAGAAAAGGTTTTTCTGTCATTTGTATCCTTAATATTAATGAATTTTTATACAATGAAACCGAACATTCACCACCAAGTTTTGATATACCATAATTATTAATTGGTTTAATAGGATCTGATTCTTTAAAATTTCCTTTAATACCATCATAAACATAAAATGTAGAAAAATAAATTATCTTTACATTAAAACTTTCACATACTTTGACTATATTTGCAGTACCAATAATATTTAAATCAATACTTTTTTTAATATTTATTTCATGAATTTTCATAGGTCTTGAAAGCCCAGCTGTGTGAATAAGTATCTTTGGTTTATATTTTATCAGACATTTTTTTATTGATCCTGGTTTAAGAATATTTAATTCCTTTTTTGATAAAAATTTTAGATTTAATTTTTTATTTGATTTTTTAAGAGCTTTAGCAAATTTTCCATCTGCACCTGTGACTAATATTTTGCTCATATTAACTTATTTAAATAATCAGAATAATCACATTTTCCATAAAAATTTATGGCAGTTTTTAACTTTTTTTTACCAATCCATTTTTTATTTAATGCAATTTCTTCTAGGCAAGCAATTTTAAGTCCCTGTCTATTTTCTACGGCTGAAACAAATGAGATTGTTTTATAATAGTCATCCATAGAGCCTGTATCTAGCCAAGCACCACCTCTCCCTATGAGATTAGCCTTCAAGTTATTTTTTTTTTCTATAAATATTTAATAAATCTACTATTTCAAGTTCACCTCTTTTAGACGATTTCAGAGATTTAGCGTATTTTACAACATTATTGTCAAAAAAATATAAACCGGTAATTGCATAATCTGAAAAGAATTTTTTTGGTTTTTCTTTTATTGAAATTACTTTATTTTTTTCATCAATCTTAGCCACACCAAACAATTGAGGCTTTACCACTTTATGAAGTAAAATATTTGCTCCTTTTTTTAGCTTAGTATTATTAATTAAATTTAATGTGAGATTTTGTCCATAAAAAAAATTATCACCTAAAATTAAGGCAATATTTTCATTTTTGATAAATTTTTCACCAATAATGAATGCATCAGGCAAACCTTTAGGTTTAATTTGTTCCTTGTAACTTATTTTAATGCCCAAGTTTTTTCCGTCTGGTAATACTTTTTTATATTGTTCTAATTGTCCTTTATTAACTATTATTAATATATCTTTTATATTAGCTAGCATTAATATTGATAAAGGATAAAAAATAAGTGGCTTATCATAAATGGGTAAAAGATGTTTATTTACTGCTTTCGTGAGAGGACTCATTCTTGTTCCCAAACCTCCAGCTAAAATTATTCCTTTTTTAATCATATGTTTCCAAGTCTTTCTGTCATATCTTTTTTTGAAAAAGACTCATAATAAGATTTATTTTTTAAATACCACTCAAAAGTTAATTTTAATCCCTGATTAAGATTTTTTTTAGGCCTCCATTTAATTTCTTTTTTTATTCTATCATTACTCAATGAATACCTAAGGTCATGACCTGGTCTATCTTTTACATAGTTTATTTTTGTATTAGGTCCTATTTTGACGTATTTTTTTGCCATTGATATAAGTTTTTTGGATATTTGAATATTATTAAAATTTATCTCAGAGCCAATATTATATTGAGATCCTAGTTTGCCATGTTTTAGTAATTTATAAAGAGCCTCGCAATGATCTTTCACATAAATCCAATCTCTTGAGTTTTTTCCATCACCATAAATCAAAAAAGGCAAATTATTTAATATATTAAAAATTAATTTTGGAATTAGTTTTTCTGGATGCTGTTTAGGACCATAATTATTTGAGCAGTTTGTTATTATTGCTGGTATTTTATATGTTCTTATAAATGAATTTACTAAATGATCAGCTGCTGCTTTACTGGCAGCGTATGGAGAACTTGGATTATAAGGGGATTTCTCAGTAGATCTTCCTTTAAATATATCCCCATAAACCTCATCTGTAGACACATGTATAAGTCTTATTTTGTTATTTTTTTTAAGGTATGATCTAAACACCTCTAAAAAATTGAATGTAGATACTATATTGCTATTAATAAATTTTAATGGGGTATCAATAGATCTATCAACGTGTGTCTCTGCAGCTAAATTAAATATGGCATAAGGTTTTTCTTTAATAAAAATGTTATAAATATTTTTTTTATTACCTATGTCAGTTTTATAGAACTTATATTTTTTATTTTTTTTGAAATTTTTTATATTATAGAAATTAGATGAGTATGAAACTTTGTCGATATTTATTACATAAAAGTTTTTTTTAATCAATAGTTCTATTAGGTTGCTTCCAATAAATCCAAGTCCACCAGTAACTATAATTTTCTTATTTTTCATTTTAATTAAGATTAATATTAATATATGAATTTATCTAATTAAATAATATAAACTTTAATGAGATTATTAAAAACAAAAATTAATGATTTAAAAATCGTTAAATCTAGGATTAATAAAGATAGTAGAGGTTTTCTAAGAGAAACCTACAATAAGAATATTTTTGGAAACGAAAATTTTAAGTTTGATATAATGTCTTATTCTAAAAAAAATGTATTAAGAGGATTGCATTTTCAATCAAAAAATTCTCAAGCAAAAATTGTTACTGTTACTTATGGAAAAATTTTCGATGTAGCTGTTGATCTAAGAAGAAAATCTAAAACTTTTGGAAGATATTTTTCTATAATCCTTAGTCACGATAATGATTTATCATTTTATATACCTAAAAATTTTGCGCATGGCTTTTTATGTCTCTCTAACAGATGTTCAGTAAATTATAAATGCTCTGACTACAGAAACATAAAAGAAGAAAGGATTCTTGCATGGAATGACCCTCTATTAAATATAAAATGGCCAGTTAGAAAGCCAATTTTATCATTTAAAGATAAGTACAAATCTTTAACTTTTAAAGATTTATTTTAATAAATATCTCTTTAATGAAATACAAATTCGTATATTTTAATCACATAATAAAATAAATAAAATAGATTAAAAAAATATTAAATTAAATATTAATAATCAAAAAAAAGTTTTAATTTTATGATTGTAACTGATGTAGTCATAGTGGGGGGTGGCCCCGTAGGTTGTGTTTTAGCTGAACGTATTAGCAATGATCTTAATCTAAAATGCCTAATTGTAGACAAAAGAAATCATATTGCAGGTAATTGTTATGATGAGAAGAACAAAAAAGGGTTACTTTATCACAAGTATGGACCTCATTATTTAAGATTTAAAAATAAAAATATTTTAAATTATTTATCGAATTTCACTAAATGGATACCAGGCGAGTATATTGTTAAATCTTCAATTGATAATAAACTATATCCTATACCTATAAATTTAACTACCTTAGAACTTTTTTTTAATAGAAAATTCAAAAGTAAAAATGAAGCTATTAATTTTATTAATAGAAAAAAAATAAAAATCAAGAATCCAAAAAATTCTGAAGAATTTATCTTATCTAAATTAGGAAAAGAAATTTATGAAAAATTTTATAAGAATTATACAATTAAACAATGGGGTATTCATCCAAAAAAATTATCTAAAAATATTACAGGTAGACTCCCGATAAGATTTAATAGAAATCCTTATTATCCAAAAGAAAAACTTAGACTAATGCCAAAGTATGGATACACAAAAATGTTTCAAAAAATGCTTAATAATAAAAAAATCAAAATAAAATTAAATACAGATTTTTTTAAAATTAAAAAAAATTTAAAATTCAATTATTTTATGATTTATACAGGTCAACCGGATAGATATTTTAATTATAAGCATGGTAAATTAGACTGGAGATCTCTTGTTTTTAAATTTAAAAATATAAAAAAAAGAAATGTTCAAAAATGTGTCCAGTATAATTACCCAAATGATTTTAAATTTACACGTACCGTTGAAATTAAACATGTAACTAAACAGAAAAGTAATTACACAGTAATTTCTAAAGAATATCCATCAAATAAAGGAGATCCATATTATCCTATTTCAGATAAAAGAAATATATCCCTTTTTGAAAAATATAAAAAATTAATTATTAAAGAAGAAACTAAAAATGTTTATTTCGAAGGAAGATTAGCTAGATATAAATATTTTAATACTGATGAAGTTATACAAAATGCTTTAAATCTTTATAAAAAATTAAAAAAAAGATATAAAAAATAAACTATGAAATCTTATATTTTGATTACTGGTGGTGCTGGTTTTATTGGATCAAATTTAATAAAAAGTCTTTTGAATAAAACAAAATTTAAGATAATTTCCTTAGATAACTATTCAACTGGATCCAAAAAAAACCAAGTAATTTCTAATAGAGTCAATTATATCAATGGTGAGAATCAAGATATTTCAATTCTGCTAAAAAAATACAAAAAAAAAATAAGTACAATTTTTCATTTTGGTGAATTTTCGAGAATACATCAAAGTTTTTTGCATTATGAAGATTGTATTAGATCAAACTTAAAGGGATCTTTTGAAGTTATTACATTTGCTACAAAGAATAATATTAAAATTATTTATTCAGCTACATCAAGTATGTTAGGTAATCTTGGCAAAGACGAAAATTTATCTCCTTACTCCTGGTCAAAATCTAAGAATTTGGAATTAATTAAAAATTTTAGCAAATGGTTTGGATTAAGATATGAAATAATTTTCTTTTATAATGTATATGGACCAGGGCAAATTAAAAATTCAGACATGTCTGCTGTTATAGGAATATTTGAGTCTCAATATGAAAAGGGTAAGCCATTATCTGTCGTTTTACCCGGCACTCAAAAAAGAGATTTTACTCATATTGATGATATAATAAAAGGATGTTTACTTGTATGGAAAAAAGGTCGACAATCTGAATATATGCTTGGAACAAAAAAAGAATTTTCAATCATCCAAATAGCTAAAATGTTTAAATCTAAAATTAAATATTTACCTCCAAGAAAAGGTGAAAGATTCAAATCTACAATTTTAAACAATAATGCTGTCAGACATTTGGGCTATAAGGCTCGTATAGATATAACAGATTACATTAAAGAATTTATTTCTTAGCGTATTTATGAATAATTTAGTTATTTATTGTTTAACATCAAAAAATTACGAATTTTTTAAATATTTACCTAAAAATATTAAACCTATAGTTCTAGGGGACAATAAAGTGCATTCACCAAACATTCTTAGTGAAAAAGAAGGAGATAATTTAATCGATTATAACAAATATTTTGCGGAATTAACTGGTTTATATTGGGTATATAAAAATAAAATCAATGATCATGATCCAGATGATTGGATAGGCTTTTGTCATTATAGAAGGTTATGGCTTAACGATAATTATTCGAAAAACCATTCATTAAATAGGACTATTTTTTCTAAGCTTTTGGTTAATAAAACATGCATTTTTAAAGGTAATGATGCAGTAATGTTGCAGCCGACAAACCTTAAAAATGAAGATTTATATCATCATTTTGTCAACAATCATGGTCCTAAACTTATAAATGAAGCTTTTTTAATTTTAGATAAAAAAATATCTTTAGAATTTCAAAATTATTTAAAACAAAATAAATTTTCGATAGCCAATATGTTTATAACTAAAAAAAAAAAATTTATTGAATATTGTGAGTTTATTTTTCCTTTTTTAGATAGTTTATTAGATTATTGTTTTAAAAATAATTTATGTATAGGAAAAAATATTAAATTGCCTGCCTTTTTAATTGAAAGATTTACCTCTTTTTGGTTTCATAGACATTCAAAGGTAGGTTATTTATCATATGCTTTATTGAATAATTATTTTATATCAAACACTAGTAACAAATTTTTTAATGCATTAAATACACCTTTTAGCTTTAGACTTTATCCAACTATTCTTGATATATAATTTTGCTTAGTTATTTTTAAAAATCTTCAATACGTTTAAAAGATTTTTTCTTTTTAATAGAACTTATTAGTCCATCAAATCTAATTGTATATTTTTTTTTTTTATCTTTTTGATTAACTAAATTATATATTAATATTCTTAATAAAATTTTTATTATTATTGGAAAAAAAAATATTTTACTTTTAAAATGACCATTTATTTTTGTGCTTAAATAATATTTTGACCAAATAAAATGCCACAAACACAATTCTTTTAATTTAATTTTTTCCTCATCATTATATATTTCAACTGAAGAACCGATATCATGTTCAACTTTTAAATCATTTATTTGATAAATTCCGAAGCCATTAATTATTGATCTCCAACAATAATCTGTTTCTTCGAAATATAAAAAAAAATTTTCATCAAAACCATTATTCATATCAAAAATTGATGTTTTAAAAAACATTGCTGCACCACTAATGGATTTGATATTACCATATTTTAAATTTACATCTGACTGTTTATGAGATTTTTCTTTAACATTTATAAATCTAGGACCTAGTGCTCCATATTTTTTACTAAACTGATTAGCAGATTTATAAAAATCAATAAGAAATTTATCTGTTACGTTCCTTATATCTGGATTAAAAACAAAAAAATATTCTGTTTTAATGAATTTTCTTGCCAAATTAATTGCACAACCATATCCATCATTCTTAGATAAGATAAGTTTAATATTTTTATCTATTTTTTTAATTTCATTGTTAATATCTTTATCGTTAGAATTATCAATTATTATGATTCTGAAATTTTTTGATAGATTTTTAATAAAATTTATTACTTTTTTTTTACTTTTATGTGAAATTAAAACAACAGTAAGTTTATTATATGCTTCATTCATAATTTGAATTATCTAAAATTTAATTTTATTTAATGCATTATTTTTAAATAAATTTGCTTCCTTAATATATCTTCTTACCATTTCTGAGGATTTATGACCTGTCATAGCCATTATTGATCTTTCTTCAACTCCTGCTTCCGCAGCTGTTGTAGCAAAACCTGATCTTAAACTATGACCTGAATAGTTTTTACTGTCTATACCTGCTAATTGTAAATACTCCTTAATCAATAAAGCTACAGTTTGATCTGTTAATCTATTTTCTGATAAATTTGACCCTTTTTTAAACCTTCTAAATAGTGAACCAGAATTAATTTTCGATATTTCTAACCAATTTTTAATTGAGACTACTGGACAATATTGAATGTTATCAAAGTAGGGCAGTCCTTTAACTGTTCCTTCTCCAAATTGGTCTGTTTTAGACCTTTTAAGTCTAATTTTAAGGCCCTCAGAAACAAAATCTAAATCATCATAGTCAAGTGATACTATTTCATTTCTTCTAAAACCTCCAGAAAAACCAACTAGGATGATTGATCGGTCTCTCAACTTTTTGATTTTTTCACTTTTTTGTTGATCTATTACATTAATTAATTTTTTTAAAGCATTGATTAATAATGGTTTTTTTCCTTTCTGGATGCTTCCTTTTCTTCTTTTAATACCCATTAAATTCTCAATAATTGATGGATGTTTTGTATCTAAATAATGACCTTTCAGTTTATGAATGACACCTATTGAGACTAATCTTCTTTTTAAAGTGCTTATTTTAACCCTTTTTGAAGATAAGTGCGTTAAATACAGAGAAACTATTTTAGGTTCTGATGGAAGAGAATTAAATCCATTTTTTACACAAAATAAACTAAAATCATTAAAATCAGATTTATACGCTCTAATTGTATTGTTAGCTTTTGAGCTTTTAAGATTTAATAATGTTTCCTCTTGTAGAGCTTTTATGTCTGTTATTATATTATTCATAAATTACTATTGATAACCATTAATTATCGTTAGTAATATATCAAGAGTTTTCAAATGTCAAATAAAATAATTAATCATTTAAAAGGACAATTAATGATGTTGTGAGATAAATATGAATGAAATATATCATAAAGATGGGCATAGACGGAGAAATTGAACCGATATATTTCTTAATAACATCTGTTGGTTTTGCAATATTAAGCTTTATTAATTATAAAAAATCTGGAAAAACTCTGGAAACTATTTATCTTTCCATTTTAACTGTTTTTTTTATAGTTTGCTTTATTATTCTAAATTTTTATTGA
>MDTC01104341.1_pt1 | contig 11635 bp, 9 predicted proteins | sample 811181 | NCBI WGS metagenome assembly MDTC01 (sample SAMN05326644, study PRJNA326480) | marine metagenome | isolation source: seawater | place: Pacific Ocean: North | collected 2011 | reverse complement strand
TGAAACCAGGAGACATCCAAATTGAAGCCGATCAATTATCCGCTTTAGCCAACAAGCGGGAACAGGCTGCAATTATTCAACAACCAAAGTTCCACGGAACATTCGAGTCTACTTTACCCAATTCATACCTTCCTGCTTTGATACAGACAGCTATCAACATCGACGTTGACCTCGTACTGATACGTGTCGCTGCCAGGCCAAATCAGGACGGCTCACCCAACGAACCCAATGATCTGGCAAATTACTCATCTGATCTCGGGCATTACCTCGCAGGCCAAGGTGTCAGCTACATGGATTTGACCGGACACCCCGGGATAGACGCTGCAATGTACTACGACGGATACCACCTGAAACATCGATTCCGCTCGTACTACACAGAGTTCTTCGCCGAATGGTTGCTGGCAAACGAGGGCACGCACCCGTGACCTTCCAATCCTTCGAATATGCCGTGCTACTCCTGCTGGTCTTCGGCCTCTACTGGTTCCTTCAGCGCCGCCTGCAAAACCTGCTGTTGCTCGGTGCCAGCTACGTTTTCTACGCCTACGTCGATCCCCGCATGGCACTCCTCCTCGGCGGCTACACGTTGGTGAGTTACTTCGCAGCAAGGCGAATCGAAAACGATCCTCAAAACTCCCGGCGATACCTGTTCATTGCTATCGCCGCTTCGTTAGCCACACTGGCGTTTTTCAAATACGCCGGGTTCTTTGTCGACAACGTTGCCGAAGTACTCAATTCAGTCGGTTTAGCCAGCTTCGATTCAACCCTGAAAATCATCCTACCAATAGGTATTTCTTTCTACACGTTCCAGTCGCTCGGCTACGTTATCGACGTTTATATGAAACGGGCCCATGCCCGACGCGATTTCCTCGACACGGCGCTGTTCATCAGTTTCTTTCCGCAACTGATTGCAGGGCCAATCGAGAGGGCCTCAACAATGCTACCTCAGTTCGAACGAGCGCGAAAATTCAGTGCCGACCGAACCGCATCCGGCATTTCGCTACTTGCGTGGGGACTCTTCAAGAAACTGGTTATCGCCGACAACGTTGGAATGATCGTCGACAACATTTTTTCGACCAACCAACCCGGAGCAGCCACGCTCTGGGTGGGCGTCCTTGCCTTCGGCATACAGATCCTCGCCGATTTCTCTGGCTACACCGATATCGCCCGAGGCTCAGCACGCCTACTCGGGATCGAACTGTCGCTCAACTTCCGACACCCGTGGCTCGCTTCTTCACCTGCCGATTTCTGGCAGCGCTGGCACATCACGCTCTCAAGCTGGTTGCGTGACTACGTATACATACCTCTCGGTGGCAACCGGAATCAGCACAGCAGCCAACCTCGCCGCCGAACCGCAATCAACATTGTCATCACCTTCGCACTTGGTGGGCTCTGGCACGGTGCTGCTTGGAACTTCGTTTTATGGGGTTTGCTTCACGCCGCGCTGATCCTGATCTGGCGCACAGTTAGCTCCTCGAATTTCAAATCGCCAGGATCCGTCTCGGCAATCCTCACATTCATGCTGATAAGCACCAGTTGGCTGCTGTTTCGAGAAAGTGACATGGCGTTCATCGGCCGCAACATTTTCGAATCACGTGGCGAGCTCCAGGTGGCAGCAGCTCTCGCCGCGACAACCCTGCTCTACTCGACTCCGCTCTGGCTTCACGCCATCATCGATCAGCCGAGGATCGAAAAACTCTGGACACAAAACGACGTGAGCAGGACGGCGGCATTTACCGCACTCACACTCACGTCGTTTATCGGAATCTTATTGTTGCGTGCCAGCACATCAGCCGAATTCATCTACTTCAGATTCTAGCCGTTTTAGCGCAAACTCGCCCCAAAAGTTATCCTACGAAGCGGTCAGCCACTCTTCGATCTTCGCACAGTTAGTTGAAGGTTCAGTCAGATTGCGTTCATCGCTTTCGCACATGAGAACAAGGTTGCCGATAACCGTATAGTCGTTATACGTCGGATACCGGTTCGTGCAATGGCCACCGACAGCCTGGATATCATCGGACTCACCGATTTCAGGATCAAGATACGACGCCGAGAACGATTTTGAGGTGAGGCCCGTATTCGCCTTCACTGCTGAGGCACCCGCCTTATCACGACATGAGATTCTGTCGATCGTGTCTCCGTCAGGGGCCTGACCGTCCTCTTCACGCCTGAAGGTCTGCCCATCAGCCGCTGTAACCCCAAGAGTTTTAGCGTCTTCTACGCTTGCATAAATAAGAACGCCGACTTCTTTCTGGTTCATGAAACCCCATTTCGCCAGCGATGTTCCCGGATATTCCAAAACAAAGTCGCGCTGACCCTTCCAGCCGACCGCTTTCATGTCGTCCTCAGTGAATATCGTTGTCGACTCGACAATCCGGATACGCTTCGGAAAATCGTCGGTGCCGCCTATCACCATGCCATCGGCACGATCATCCGAACCACAGGCCATTGCCACAGCGGCCATTAGCAGTGCAAGGAGCAGAAGGACCTGCAGACTGGAAATCGTTCGAACGTGCTTGATCAACATAGACCTCGAATTAAGCCGTGAACTCAGGTTCACCGCGTTGTTTAAAAAATGGTTGACGAAAAGCCTACCGAATATCGACAGCGATTGGTGAATTCCAGAGACGAATCGGCAAATTACTCAGCAAACATACTCCGTACATAAAGCATCTTGACCCAAGCGGTGAACCCTCGTCCACCCCTGTCTGATTCAATAATCCCCACTTGAACACCGTCGATCCGGGATAATCGAGCCGAAAAATCTTTCTGGGTTTTCCAGCCAATTGTCTTTAAATCGGCTTCGGTGAAAATCATTGCCGAATCGACCATCCGATCCCTTTTCGGATATACCTCACTGCCACCGACAACCACACCTGCTGCGTACGAACCGCAGGCTGCGACTACGAGAGCAAACGACATTGCGGGGATCACAAGGATTTAGGCAGTGGATATAACTCATAATCGATTCATCAACGTTAACCTCTCGCCACTTCTTCTGCGTTTGAGTGCGAACCACTTCGGCAAAATACCGGGCCAAAACGTACCGGATCTCTGGCTCGTCTATTCAGAACAGGTCAGCGAGGCATCACCCGCCCCACCGTATCCGGGATTTCGACCGGACTTGGATCCTCAGTCTCGATCATCCATCCTGCAAGCAAAGAACGCATTTCTGAAATCACGCTGGCGTTTTCGGGAAAATGAGCAACATTCGTCAGTTCCCACGGGTCTTTGACAAGGTCATATAGTTCGTCGATTTCACCCGGGCCACCGTCCGTCCCAGAAGTTAACGTTGCCCCGCTCGCCATTGGATCAGTCACATATTTCCACTCGCGTGTCCGAACCATTTTGCGACGTCCTTCAGCTTCCCTTGCCCAGAGTGTTTCAATGATCGTGTGGTACCCAAATGGCGCAGTAAGTTGCTCTAAAAGCGCCATGGTTACAGGAGGTCCACCCGCGCCATATTCAGAAAAGGCCGCTTCGCGTGCCGGGAAAGAGGTTACGGTGGGTAAGGGTCGCCCTTGCATATATCGGGTTTGCGACTCACTCAATTGCGAAAACTGGCGTTCCGATCTACGAGCCCACCCAGCACCTATATCCTCAAAAGAAGCCAATCCCTGCAGTTGGAGCAGTGTCGGCAAAATATCAACAGTATTTGACATAGACTCATCCACCTCGCCCTGCGGCACACCACCATGAGGCCACGAAACAATCATCGGCACCTTAACTAACGCGTCATAAAAAACGCCGCCTTTGACTGCCATCCCATGTTCACCCATAAAATCTCCATGATCAGCGGTGAAGACAACGACAGTGTTTTCACGTAAACCTAGCTCATCTAGCTTATTGAGAATTCTCGAAATACCATCATCAACAAATCGAGTCATTGCCTGATAAACACTGATCACACCTCGCCGGTGGGCTTCGCTATCTTCTGTTTGACGCATCATGCGCGCCAGAACACGGTTTCGTTCTGGGGCACTGCCGTCAATGTATTCATCTGTACGTTGAGGAGGCATTTGGACATCTTCTGGCGGGAACATGTCAACATAACGTCGGGGAGCTTCGAACGGTTCGTGCGGGTCCGGAAACGAAACCAACAAAGCAAATGGCGGATGCCCTGGTTCGCGATCTGATGGTGAAAACGCTCCATCAACATACCTATCGAAAAATTCTTCAGTTTGAGAGGCGATGACCGAGGTACCAAAATGCTCTTCTGGCTTATCAGAAACCTTATAAGCGATACGAGGACTTTGCGCGTTGGAACGAAGTGTTGCGCGATCTTCGTGTGCGATGTTGATATTTTTTTCTGGAACCACCCATTCCATTCCCATGTTGCCCACATTTTCACCTTTGTAGTTACCTTGGGGCAGACCGCCATGTGAGATCTCACAGCGGACATCAAATAATTTGAGATCCCCGGGTTCAATGAAACAGTGATTCTTCCCAATCAATCCAGTGACAAACCCTTTTTCCTTCCAGATTCTAAATGCATGCTGCTCATTTTCTGGCATTAATGTCTCGTTGCGCCTACAACCCGTAGAATGCGGGTAGCGGCCAGTCATCATGGATGTTCTCGCCGGTACGCAAAGGGGATGAGGAGTAATAGCATTTTCGAAACGAACCCCTTCGGCGGCCAACCGCTCAAGTCCTGGAGCGTCGATTCCTATCTCCGAATACATCTTCAGAATAGATGCCTTCATTTGATCGGCCATTATGAAAAGGACGTTCGGTGTTGGCTTATCGCTCATTAGTCACCCATGCACCAAACTAAATACATGTTTCATCGAAAGTTTTTGCTCCATAAACCGATAGAATTCGAACTGCTAACTACAGCATTTATGAGTACCTTTTTGGACCCGTTCATTTAGCACCACACAAGTCGTAGGCAAGTGCCAGCATACTCCGAGCGCCACTGATCAGTGACGCTATTCCTACGGATTCGTCAGTACCGTGCGCACGAGCCAACATAGGGTCATCGTCCGGGTGTGATCCCGTAAAACCATACGTGATAATACCTAAGTCCCGTGTGAATCGAGAATCAGTAAAACCATTACTAATTGCCGGAATCCACTGAATATCATCACGGCCAATAGCAGCCCTTTGAGCATTTCTGATCGATTCGGTCAACTCCGTTTCAAAATCCGAAGAATTCGGAACAGACATGTAATCAATTTCATACTCGAGGCCTTCGATCCCATCGAATGCCTGATCAAGTTGGCGTCGAACATAGGTTTCATCCTGAAACGGCAATGTCCGAATATCACACGTCAACATGATTTCCTCTGGCACGCTGTTGGACTTAATACCACCTGAAACCATCGTCGGTGTAAGAACCAGTCGCGACAAAGCCTTGAGCAAAGAACCTAACCTAGGAGAAGTTTCGGTAATCTCGGCAATCAAGTGATCGATATTCGTTGGCGAAGGTTTCTCTTCGATACCGAAAGAACCCAGATGATCAAAAATTTCTAAAGAAGTATCGAGCTCCGGCTGGTACTCCTCGATTGCATTTAGTGCGCGCGAAAGGCGATAACTAGCGTTCACTCCCGTCCATGGCACCGAGGCATGAGCGCTTTCTCCACGCAAGGTAATATGTAGTTCCATACGGCCTTTTTCCCCTGTCCCAAGAAGATAAGTCAGCGAGTTACCTATCTCTACTGGGGTTCCGCCACCTTCATTGACAGCAAACTCAGAACTCAACGATTCAGGGTGAGTATCGGCAAGCCAGCCGAATCCCCAGCGTCCGCCATGCTCTTCGTCAGCTCCACTCACCAATCGCAACCCGTGGGCGAGTCTCACACCGGACCGTTTCATAATTGCCATTGCCAGCAACTGGCAGGTAAGTAAAGCTTTGCAATCGGATGCCCCGCGACCATAAACACGCCCTCCTGATATCTCAGCAGCAAAAGGTTCGTAATTCCACTTGGTTTCATCTTCTACCGGAACCACATCAGTATGGGACATCAACATCAACCGAGTTTTATCATCGTCCCCGGGGTAAACAGAAATAATATTTCCACGGTCTGGATGCCTTGAAAGAATTTCTGAATCCAAGCCAGTTTGACTAATCCAATCTCGGATGAATTCAGCAACCTCGGTCTCATTACCGGTCGGCATGAAGCCAGTATTTACGGATGGGATTCTAATCAAGGCTTGCTCTAGCTCAACTATCTCATTAGTTGACGATTCAACCTGATCCAACAAGCTTTGCAGTGATGGCATTCTATAATCCTAAAATAATCGATCGTCGATCGTTGTGTGCACCGGACGCTAGCATTCGTACGCAGGACAGTCAACATGTTGAGATTATCGAAATAACTTTACCTTTCGAAACGTGTGAAAATTTCACAAACTCGCAGTGGCCGTCGACTACATCCATTTCCTCTCTGTTGGTAGGCTTAGATTCGCACGAGTTGGTCATACAATCTCTTTGTCCGGCACAGTATGAAATGAAAAGACACTTCGAAAAATACAGATCACTACCCACAGGCAAAATGTTCAGTGTCGGGTCATTATTATTTGCAATCACAATTGCGCTAGCGGCTTGTGGAAATGATAAATCAACAGCACCCAACGATGAAGTTATTTTTTCAGCTGACCAAAAAGGTAATATCGACATTTACAAACTGAGAGGTATCTCAGGTGAAATATCCCGTCTCACCACTGCTGAGGGCACAGATCACTCACCGGCATGGTCGCCAAAACGAGACATTATTGGCTTCCTAACCGATAGAAACGGCTCTAATGAACTCTGGTTAATGGATTGGAACGGAGAATCAAAGCACCAATTATCAGGGCCCGGTAAAACCATCAACACTTTTCGTTGGGCACCCAACTCAGAAGTGATTGCTGTAGAAATCGCGGAGAAACGTTCAAGTTGGATTGCTGTTATTAATATCGAAACAGGTGAACTTACACCCCTAACGTCCATAGAAGAAGATGTCAGAGTCGGTGGATGGTCACCCGATGCTCAATGGCTGCTTTACGCCATCGTAAATAGCGATTCTGATGGACTAAGAAAGAGAAATCCCAATGGAGTCGATGAGATAACTATAACCTCAGGATTCCACACTAATCCGATTTGGTCGCCAGATGGACGCTGGATCGCATTCAGTCGAAAATCAGACCATGGCACGTCGGATCTGATCATAACGGACAATAATGCAGAAAATGTTTTAACGATAAACCCTGATGCATTCGATGAAACCGAATTTGAATGGGCTCCAAACAGCAAACATATAGTGTTCTCCAGCGAATCGTCGGGCAACGCTGAAATTTACACAGCTACACCCGATGGCAAAGTCATCAAACAACTCACGTCTAACAGAGTTACCGATACCCTTCCCCGTTGGAATTCTAACGGCTCATCCATCCTTTTCTTATCGGGAGGGAACGGCACATTTGATCTTTACTCTATGGACGAAAACGGTGATCAGCAAAAAAGAATGACTTCCAATTCCAGCAGAATCATTAATGCAGACTGGTAATCCAAAATAACCCGTTAGAGCTAAAGATTACTCATTCTTCGTCTCAGTCAGTCCAAGGCGGCCGCGCCAACTACGACGTGGCGTTGGGCTTTCGGCCGTTTCGGGTTCTGACTGTTTAGGTTTGGCCTCAATATTTTTTCGTAAAGCAGGTGGCCTGAGAGTTGAACGTCCATTACTAGCCCTATCTGCAGATTGTGAAGATGTACCCCCAACCCGTCGACGTGTAGGTGTACGGCGCATTTTCGAACCATTCTCATCGGCTGAAGTTTTAGTCGAGGAAGCCGGCCGTCTGGTTGAAGGCTTTTGAGTTCGGGCCGTGGGTGATCGACGAGTCCTTGCAGTTGCTGAAGTTGTTTTACGACCACTTGAACGTCGCGCTGTCGCAGCTTTGGTTGCAGCCTTATCTTCACCATTTGGCGAAGCTGCTTCATCAGAAACCTCTGGTCTAGCTGATGCCGTCGCACGAGATCGAGCCTGAGCGCGAGTCATCCAGAGCCCTGTGAAATATGTCTTATTAAATTTAATTGTTACGTCTGAAACTCGGCCCGATTCTGACGACAGGTTCATATCGAATGCCGCAACTTCTATATGCTTTCCGACATCTTTTACAGCCTGTAAAGCAGGGTAAAAGTCAGCGTCGCCGCTGACAACAATTGCAGTGTCGTAATGGTTTTTATAGGCATGGGTTATGAGGTCAGTCGCCAACATGACATCTACACCTTTTTCCACCATAATTTCACCACGCTGTTTCCAGATACCAAGTCGTACTTCTACGTACGGGGTGTCATACATCGAATCAAGGAACTTCTGTTGCTCCACACCCACAGCGGGATTGGTATCAGATTCCTGACGAATGTTGTAGTAGTAAGTTCTTTTGAGATCTCGACCGTTCGCTAATTTCATGGCGAACTTATCGAATTGGAGGTCATGCCTCCCGCAACTCTGAGTCAATACGTGATACAGGTTACTTCCATCAATGAACACCATCACACGATCGTTTTCACGCACTACTGACGATTTAGAAGACTTTGAGGGCATGTCAAACCTCCACCTATAGTTCATAGCTAAACGCGCACCGTCAAAACTGCCCGTTTAAGCGGTTATTTTCGAAGTGTGTTGGCGTTGGGAAGGCGGGAAATATATGAAAAAAATAAAATAATAGCGATCACCGATCCAACCACTCCGTGTAATTGTAACTCTGATTTGACTCCGCCTGATAATTCAAATTCGTAACCAGTATTAACAATTACAGCAACTGAGACCGTATTGACTCTTACGTCGTAGGCACAGATTATTGCCTTGTGTCTCTCAATGACCAGCAACTTAAGGGTACTAAGTAGTCATCAGAAAACACGTTTACACAGCACAGGGAAACAAAATGAAAGCCATCAAACAAATAAACCCACCTTGTGAAATGCCGAATGGACTGCAATGGACAGACGAAGGCTTGTTCGTAATGGACCAAAAGACGGACAACGTTTACGTAGTAAATGAAACTGGCGAAATATTGCGGGTCATCTACACCCCCACCGCCAATGGCTCAGGCATTACGGTCGGTGGCGGGTTCTTATGGACAGCTTCGAATGGAGAGTCTGCGTCACGGCCTAAACGCTCAACCGACACTGGTCTAGGATATGTGTACAAACTGGATTTACAGACCGGAGAAGCAATAGATCGGTTCCGCACCCCCGATGGGGGTGGCATTCATGGAATCGAATGGGACGATGGCAAGATATGGATCACCGCTTTCAATCCGCTCGCTATCTTCCTCGTTGACCCATCAGACGAATATACGATAGTTCACAAATTTCGTGTGCAACTGCCAAGACTCCATGGACTGGCGAGGGTACAAGATGGAATCTGGTGCGCACACACGACAGACAACGTCATCGTGAAATATGACATCGACACCGGAGCCGAAAAAGACCGAATAACACTGGATCCTGACGATGCTTATGTTCACGGTCTTTCTATCAAGGACGGTGAACTTTGGTATGGCGACGCAAATTTTGGTGGGAAACACAACACAGCAACTACGGGACAACCTGAAATCGGGAAGATCGTCGCCTAGATCACACAAACGTCAGCACTAGACATCGTCGTAGAGGAACGCATATTGACTAATAACCCGATTGTAGATAGTCATCAACATTTTTGGGAAATCCAACGATTCGATTACTCATGGATGCCTGCCGACAGCCCTTTGGCAACGGACTACGGGCCAGAGGAGTTAGAACCACTATTGCAGTCCTCGTCGGTTGACTACACCGTCATCGTTCAGGCCGTGTCTTCAGCGGATGAAGCAAGATGGCTGCTGGAGTTAGCAGGTAGACATGATTTCGTCGCAGGAGTGGTCGGTTGGGTTGACCTGACAGATCCCAGAGTAGGCGACACCTTAGATGAACTACAGAAAAGCGCCTACTTCAAAGGAGTCCGTCATATTTGGGAGGGTGAAAAAGACCCTGGATGGATCGTCAATTCAGGAGCTATCAAAGGGTTGAAAGAGTTGGCTAGACGGAACCTTACCTTCGACTTTCTGGCAAAGCCACCTAACCTGCCATTCATACCAATAGTTATGGATCAGATTCCTGACTTAAGGGCGGTTGTCGACCACATAGCCAAACCGCTTATCGCCGAAGGTGTAATCGAGCCTTGGCTCTCAGACATGCGTAAAGTTGCCAGCATCAACGGAATACACTGCAAAATTTCAGGGATGGTTACAGAAGCCGACCACCAAAACTGGACGGCAGACGATATCAGACCTTATATGCACCATGTCCTTGGAATGTTTGGATCGGATCGATTGATGTTTGGCAGCGACTGGCCCGTATGCACATTGGCAGGTAAGTACGGTCGAATAGTTGATACCGTCAAAGAAATACTGTCCTCACAACTGCCTTCAGTCAAAACAGATATATTCGGCGGTACTGCCAAACGTTTCTACCGTCTCAACATATAGCCTCAGTATTAGCAGTTTGCGGCTGGAATATCCGTCAATCTACCAAGTGGGCTTGCCAGAACTCCATGCCCAGTTGTCCGGTGGCCAAACATTGCGGCCAACTCGCCCGCCACCATCGCGACTCGTATCATACATTTCCTTGACCGTTTCGACCCATTGTCTGATATGTGGCGTACCTTTGTGATACTCAAACGCATCAGGATTCGCATAAACCTCGTAAAGGTAAATTTCGGTCGGGTCTTTCACATTCTGGTATACATCGAACCGCAAACAACCCGGCTCTTCATGTGTAGACCCGACACCATCAAGTGACACTGCGTCTATGAATGCCTCCACTTTATCTTTCTGGACGAATTTCGGCGCATGAATAACATGGAGACTAGAGGCGAAGTAAGGGTCATTCACAATGTTGGCCCGGTGCGAGTCCCAGTTAGCGTCCCCTCTTGGGAAGACCGGTTTACAAAACGAAACTTCTGGATCTCCGTCAAACATACCCTTAACCGCCGCATCCCATTCCTTGAAGTGCGAATAGGTAGTGTGGGCCGCAAAAGCCTCTTCATCGTTATAGACCTCGCAAAAGGCAAAGGATGTAGGGTCATCTGCAGCCTGAATAATATCGAAACGTCGACATCCAGGCTCATTCAACACGGATCCTCTTGCATCACCAATGGATGCAGCGATGAAATCGTCGATACGATCTTCTTTGACTTTCAGTCGCACCATCAGGATGTACATGACAACTCCAAATAATCAATCTAACTAATCAGCTATATCTGCCATTATCTAGCAACATTTAATACGCCGGCTGGCGGAGTATACGCGCTGTAGACGACCCTGTGAACACACTTTTGACAACTATCGCCGGACTTCTATGAACAACCCAACGGTATGTGAACTACAAATAAAAAGAATAGTTGAACACCTGGCGTCAGCTCCGAGAAACAGCGCTAAGAATCCAGATCAACATGCGGCGGTTTCAAGATGGATTATCTCTGAGTTCTATCAGATCGGACTAGATGTCACCCACCAAGTTTTTAATATCCCTGGGCACCAACCCGAACGTACAGGTATAAACATTATTGGCACACTAAAGAATTCCGCCAAGTCTTCTATAACAAAACCCATAATCATTGGTGCCCATTACGACACGGTGCCTGGCTCACCTGGGGCAGATGACAACGCTAGTGGCATA
>MDTC01091017.1_pt1 | contig 11638 bp, 9 predicted proteins | sample 811181 | NCBI WGS metagenome assembly MDTC01 (sample SAMN05326644, study PRJNA326480) | marine metagenome | isolation source: seawater | place: Pacific Ocean: North | collected 2011 | reverse complement strand
CTCTAGCGAGGTTGTTTCGAATTGCTATAATATTGCTAGAGAAATAGGCGCATTGGGAGGTAAATTGCTAGGTGCCGGCAAAAGTGGTTATTTGTTAATCTATTCTTCTCCTCTTTATCAAAGAAAAATAAGAAATGCTTTGAGAGAAAAAGGCGCTATCCAAGAATCTTTTAAATTCTGTAATGAGGGCTTAGAGGTTTGGTCTACAAAAAGGTAAATAAAGTATGAAAAAAAGAGTTTTAGTGACAGGAGGAGCTGGCTATATCGGTTCGATATTGGTCCCCGATCTATTAAAAAGAGACTATTATGTAACGGTTTTAGATAATTTTATGTATAGTCAAAATAGCCTACTAAATGTTTGTAATAATAAAAATCTTAAAATTATCAATGATGACGTTAGAAATATTGAAATATTTAAAAAATTAATAAATCAAAATGATATAATTATACCATTGGCTGCGATTGTGGGAGCACCAGCATGTGATAAAGATTTAAATCTTTCAAAGGAAGTTAATCAAGAGCAAATTGAATTTATATCAGAGTCTTCATCTAATGATCAAATTATAATTTATCCTGTAACTAATAGTGGATATGGTATAGGCCAAAAAGAAGTGATGTGCACTGAAGAAACACCACTAAACCCTATATCACATTATGGAAAAACAAAAGTTGCTGGAGAGAGATCGTTACTTGAATCCGGAAATGCAGTAACGTTGAGGCTTGCTACAGTATTTGGAGTTGCGCCGAGGATGCGGACCGATTTACTTGTTAACGATTTTGTTTATAGAGCGTTCAAAGATAGGTTTATTGTGTTATTTGAGTCTCATTTTAAGCGCAACTTCATTCATATCAGAGATGTATCTTCAGTTTTTCTTCATGCAATTGATAATTATCATTCAATGAACAGAAATGCTTACAATGTTGGGCTGAGCAATGCTAATCTTTCAAAAATGGAGCTTTGTCAGAAAATTAAAATATTTCTACCTGATTTTCATATTTTTGAATCTGATATTGCTAAAGATCCTGATAAACGAGATTATATTGTTAGTAATGTTAAAATAGAATCAACTGGTTGGTTGCCAAAATTTGATTTAGACCAAGGTATAAATGAATTGGTTAAGGCTTACTCTTTTATAAAATTAAATAACTTAAATAATTTATAATTTTTTTATGAAATCATTATCAATATCTAAATCTGTAAAAAAACAGTTAGATCTTAAAGGTAAAACTGCGCTAATAAATGGAGGAGGAGGCTTTTTGGGTGTTCAATTTGCTGAAGCAATTTGCGAAATGAATGGTAATGTTATTTTAGTAGATAAAAAAAAACTTTCTCTTCATAGCTCAAAAGAAAAGCTAGCTAAAAAAAAATTTAATAATTTTTCCACCATTCAACTAGATATCACCAATGAAAAAGAATGTCTAGAAAAGTATAATCAAATTTGGACAGATAATACATCTATTGATATTCTAATAAACAGCGCAGCCTTAACAAAGTCCGGAATAGATAATTTAAAAGGTGATTTCTACGCAAAATTTGAAAACTCTAACCAAGATATTTGGAATGAAGGAATAAATGTTAATTTAACAGCTACTCAAATTGCTTGTAAAATAATCGGAAGCAAAATGGCTGATATTAGAAAGGGTAGTATAATAAATATTGCATCTGATATTGGAGTAATAAGTCCAAATCAAAATATATATGAGGCAGATAAATATGGCTATCCTGGAGTAGAATTTAATTCTCCAGCATTTTATGCTGTTAGTAAAGCTGGAGTAATTCACCTAACAAAATATTTGGCAGCTTACTGGGGTCGGAAAAATGTTAGAGTTAATTCAATTTCACCTGCAGGCGTTTATAGAAATCACAGTAAGGGTTTTGTTCAAAAATTAAGTGAGCAAATCCCGATGGGCCGAATGGCTATGCCTAATGAATTTAAAGGAGCAATCATATTTTTAGCCTCTGATGCATCATCTTTTGTAACTGGCCACAATCTCTTGATTGACGGCGGTAGAACTATTTGGTAATTTTCAATATGAATGATTATAGTGAATTAATAAAGAGAATTTTTCATAAAAATGGAAAATTCAATGGTAATGAATTAAAATATATACTGCAATATTTGGATTCTGAAAATGATGATAATAATTCTAATCCATGGACTGCTAGATTCGAAGATGCGTTTGCAAAAAAATATGGAGTAAAATATGCAATAGCTCACAACTCAGGGACTTCAACACTACACAGCTGTTTGCATGCTTGTGGAGTTGGTGCTGGAGATGAAGTAATTGGTCCTATTCAAACGGGAATTTGGTTTGCATTTGTTTGCATACAACAAAATGCTATACCAGTTTATGTAGACTCAGATCCAAATACATTCTTAATGGATCCAAATAAAATCGAAGAAAAAATAACCGACAAAACAAAAGCAATTATCCCAACCCATATGCATGGATTGCCTTCTGAAATGGATAAGATAATGGAAATTGCATCAAAATATAATCTTATTGTAATTGAAGATTGTGCGCAAAGTTTTTTAGCTATGTACAAGGGAAAATTATCCGGCACAATTGGACACATGGCAAGCTTTAGTTTTGAGACAAAAAAGCACATAACAACTGGTCAGGGGGGTATTGTAATAACTAATGATGAAAAATTAGCAACATCAGTAAGAAAACATGCAGGCTTAGGTTATTCGACTTTAACTGCAAAGCAAGGTATGACTAGTTTAATGCCTCATCAGTTTCAAAATCCTCATTTTAAAAGACATGATACACTAGCTTATAATTATAGGTTGCCTGAAATTTGCGGTGCATTGGGATTGGCTCAATTAGAGAGACTAGACGAGAAAGTGCTATTGCGTCAAAAGATAGCCAAAATGTATGATAAATGTTTTGAGAGAATTAATTGGATGATACCCCAAAAAGTCGAAGAAGGATTAACCAATTCTTATTGGACATATGCAGCAAAATATCTAGGAGAAAAAGAAAAAGGTGTTAGTTGGGAAGAGTTTTACAAAAAATTTAACGAAAATGGTGGGGATGGATTTTTCGGCGGTTTGGCTAATCAGCATGATGAAACCGTTATGATCGAAAAGCCATTCTATGATACATATTTACCTGCTTCCTCTCACTTATTTAAAAATAAATTTGATTACACTAATCAGCATTGGCCAATTGCATCGGAAATACAACCACTTTTAATGCAATTTAAAACTGGGTATAGAGATATTAAAGAAGCCAAAAAATATATTAGAGCCCTTGAAAAAACAATATATGAGATAGAAAATTATGATTGATGGAATGATTACAGTCAGGTCTCAGTCTTCAAGATTGCCTGAGAAATGCTTTTTGGAGTTTGGCAATGGGAATGTCATAGAACATATGATTAGAAGGGCAAAATTTTTTAAAATTAACCCAATAGTATGCACAACTCTTCAAAAAGAAGATGATGGTATAGTTGAAATTGCAAGAAAAGAAAATGTAAGATATTTCAGAGGAAGCGTAAAAGATAAATTAGTAAGATGGAAAGAGGCTTGTGAAGAGCATAATATAACAAAATTCATTAGCATTGATGCAGATGACCCTTTTTTTGATAAGGATTTATCTTTTAGGAGCATAAGCCAGCTAGAGAATGGGTATGACCTAGTAAAACACTCTGAGTATCAACCTAATCATGGTTTTTACGAAGGTTGTGTTGGTTATGCAATAAAACTTGATATCATTCAGGAGGCTTGCAAAATTAAAGAAACAGACGACACAGAAATGATGTGGAGCTTTATTGAAAAAGTTCCTGATGTTAAAATAGGAACTTTGAATGCAGAAAAAATAAAAACTAATTTTCCAATTAGATTAACCCTTGACTATAAGGAGGATTATTGGTTAATGCGTTCACTGCTTAGAATTGTGGACAGCTACTCTGAAAGAATTGAAATTGTTAATGTTTTCAAACAAAACCCGGATTTATATAAAATAAATTGGTTTCGTAATTTTGATTATAAAATTGCTCAAGATGAAAAAATCTTATGATTCCGATTTTTGAACCCTTTTTTTCTGGAAACGAAAAAAAATACCTTAAAGACTGTATAGATAGTTCATGGATATCTAGCCAAGGTGAATACATTTTAAAATTTGAACAATCTCTATCTACATTTCATGGGGTTAAGCATGCCATTGCAACATCTAATTGCACCTCAGCATTACATCTAAGTTTAAAAGCACTCGGAATAGGCCCTGGGGATGAGGTTGTTTGTCCTAATTTGACTTTCATTGCTCCAGCTAATATGATAGTTTTATCAGGAGCTGAATTAGTTCTTGTTGATATAGATAAAAATACTTTAACTCTTGATGTTAAAGCTTTTGAAAAGAAAATTAATCATAAAACTAAAGCGGTTATAGTAGTTCATCAATTTGGACACGCTGCTCATATGGATGAAATTCTTGAAATCTCAAAAAAACATAATTTAAAAATTATTGAAGATAATGCTGAAAGCATTGGAGCTTTCTATAAAGATCGATTGCTTGGAACTATTGGAGACATATCAACAAATAGTTTTTTCGGCAATAAAATAATTACCACTGGAGAAGGTGGAGCAGTATTGACGAATGATGATAGGATTGCAATTAAATGCCGTGAGTTAAGAGATCATGGCATGAATCATAAAAAAAAATATCATCATGTCGATCTAGGTTTTAATTATAGAATGACAAATATGCAAGCCGCCTTGGGATTAGCTCAAACTGAGAAACTTGATATTATTTTACAACTTCGCAATGATCAAATGAATTATTATTACGATAGATTATCAAATGTTAAAGGAATTCATCTTAGAAAATTTTCCGATTGGTGTACTCCTGTCCATTGGATTATGACAATCTCTTTAGACCCAAAATACAATAGAAATGATTTCATCCATTATATGAAAAAAGAAGGGATTGATTGCAGGCAGATGGTAAATCCCGTAAACGAAGCTGACCACTTCATTGAAAAATTCCAAGATCTTTTCCCTGTGTCAAAAAAAATATCAAACTCTTCTGTTCATTTGCCAAGTAGTACTGGATTAACTCATGAGCAAATCGATTTCATTGTTAAAAAAATAAAAGAATTTTTAAAATAGATAATTTTGAATAAAAAAGAATTATTTAAGTTTTATAATGACTTTCAATTAGATAGTTACATCTCTAGTTCTAGATTAAAATTTATTCCTATTACCGCAAAAATAGTTAAAAAGTATATTGACGATCTTTGGGAGTATTCTTCTGATAGTGAATTCTACAAATACTTAGAATATGATTGTTTTAATTCTAAACAAGAGTGTTTAGACTATTTTTCAAAACTATTAAAAATTAATAAAGATATGGACGGGATGCTTTGGATAATAGTTCTAAAAAAAGAAGATAAAGCCATTGGAACTGTTAGATTGGCGTATTGGGATTTAAATAGAAAAAATGTTCAGGTGGGTTATGGGATAGCCCCAAATTTTTCAAGGAAAGGTTATTTTACTGAAGCTTTGTATTGTTTAACCAGGTTTGCTCTTGAAAAATTAAATTTTTTCAGAATAGAATCTTGGACAAGATCTGACAATATTGGTTCTATAAAAGGATTAGAAAAATTAGGTTTTCAATATGAAGGTAAACTAAGAAAAAATAATTTGAATTTTGACGGTACGAGACATGATGTTGTTATTTATTCTTTATTGCAGGGTGAATCATTTTTTAATTTTAAATTAAATTAATCACATCATTTATAATTTTACTATTTCCTTTATTTTATTATATATCTAAGAGCTAATTTTATCAGTTAAAATGAAAAGCTCATTAATTAAAAATTCATCATTTTTTCTTACTTCAAGCCTTGTGACGTCTGGCTTAGGATTTTTAACAATTCCTATCTATACAAGATTTTTGTCTCCATCAGACTTTGGGACATTGGCTCTATTTTTACTTTTTGGAAATGTAATTGTAAACATTTTCTCAATTGGATTGATGACATCTTCATATAGGTTTTTTTTTGAATTAGATATTGAAAAATTTAAAATACTAAATTCGACAAATATAATATTTAACATTTTTTCTTTTTTTATCTTAGGTATTCTGATTTATTTTTTCAGTGAATGGATATCAGTATCAATTTTTGATAATAAGATTTCATCTAATTTACTTTTTTTATCATACTTATCAGGATGTATGAATTACTTTATTCAATTTAATCTTAACTTATTGTCAGCAGAACTAAAGTCAAAAAGATTCGCCTTTTTTTCCATTCTAAAGGTTTTAATTGACATATCATTTTCTTTATATTTTATTTTTTTCTTTTCTCTAACATACTTAGCAAGAATTAATGCGATTTTATTAAGCCAGCTTATTATAATCGTTCTTTTATTTTTTTCAATAAAAAATTTATTAAAATTTGATTTTTCATTTTCATTTCTTAAAAAGTCAATTCTGTTTTCTTATCCTAGCACACCTTTAAGCGCAATGGGCTTTCTTTACCAGTCTTTTGATAAAATAATGTTGACAAATTTCAAGAATTTAAATTCAATAGGTTTCTATAATTTTGGTGAAAAATTTGCAAATATTTTTAAATTATCTAGTGACTCAGTAACAAGAGCATTTAATCCATATTTTCTAAAAGAAGCCACAAAAAACACATTAGAAAGCAAGAAAAATATAGTAAGGTATTTTTATAAACTTTCTTCGATATATATATTTTTTGGTTTTATAATCATATCATTTTCAGAAGAAATGATAAAATTATTAACAACGCCTGAATACTATAAATCAATTTCTATTGCACCTATTTTTGTCTTGTATTATTTATTTGGTTCTGTCTTTACGCTACTTTCAATTAATCAAATTATGCATGGTAAAAAAATGATATATCAAATACCATCATCACTTATAGCTTTAATTACTAATATAGCTTTAAATCTAATATTGATTCCAAAATATGGTGCTGTTGGAGCAGTAATTTCTACAGCTTCATCTGCTTTAATTAGTGATAGTTTATTGTTATACTATGGTCAAAAATGTTTTCCAGTTCCCTTAAGTGTAAAAAAAATCATTTATATGTTTAGTATTCTCTTCTTATTTGTTGTCCCAATATATTTTTTAATGACAATTGATATTCACTTAGTAATAAAAATTCTAATTAAAATTAGCTTAATATTTTTGCTATCATTTGTTTTAGGATTAAACAAAAGCTTTATAAAATATTTGAAAGAATTATTTTCAAAAACATCAATAATTAATTTGTAATTTTTAAAATGAATATTTTAGCAATAAAAACATAATGCAACTTTCAATATCATAGATTTATTATTACAAAAATAGCTCTGATTATATTTTAATTGTTAATTTCTATATATTTAGGCATTAAAGTTTTATAATAATTATTCAAGTATTTAAATGTAAAAAATTAAAATCTATATAATAAGCTTCTTACAATGAATAAAATCAATTATAATTTAATTTTAATCAAAAATTCAGGTGCTCATGAAGTCTAAGCCAAAGATAATAGCCACTCTTGGACCATCTTCATTTACTCAAAAAACCGTAGAGAAAATGGATTTTCTAGGAGTTGAATATTTCCGAATTAATTTATCCCACACGGATATTTCAGACGTTAGTCAATTAGTTAATAAATTTAGAAGATGGTCAGATAAAAAAATATGTTTTGATACTGAAGGTGCTCAGTTAAGAACAGAAATTATAAAAAATGAAAAGCTTTATATTAACTTTAATGATGAATTAAAATTAATCAGTTGTAATTCAACCGATAAAGAAAACTCTTTAAAGCTTAACATTGAAAATCCTCAAAAAATTTTGAATATTGGTGACATTTTAAATATTGATTTTAACGGAGCAGTGGTTCAAATAATAGATAAAGATGGATCAAGGTCTCTTAAAGCAAGAGTGCTAAAAAAAGGACTTGTTCTTTCAAACAAAGGAATAGGGGTTGATAGAAGTTTAGATCTTCCCTGTTTTTCCGACAAGGATAATGAAATTTTATCTCTGGCATCGAAATTAAATATAAAAACATTTTTCCTTTCATTTTGTTCATCTAAAAATGATGTTGAAAATCTGAGGAAGAAATTTGACTATAATATTGAGATTATAAGTAAAATTGAAAGTACATCAGGTATTAAAAATCTACATGAAATATGCTCTGCCAGTGAATCAATCTTAATCGACAGAGGAGATTTGTCTCGAGATGTTCCTATTGAAAAAATTCCACATGCCCAAAAATATATTATTAATGTAGCTAAGAGCTTAGGTGTAAAGGTTCATATAGCAACAAATCTTATGGAAAGCATGCTAACTAATTCTCAACCTACAAGGGCTGAACTAAATGATATCGTTGGCTCTATAAACGATGGCGCATCAGGGTTAGTTTTAGCTGCTGAAACAGCAATAGGCAAGCATCCTGTAGATTCTGTAAGAATTTTATCCAATATTATAAAAGGCAATAATGAATCATATAATAATGTAGATTCACTATTTTCGTTTAATTCTCCATTGCTAAATAAACCTATGGGTGGTTATTTAGTCAATAATTATTCAAGTTACTCAGAAAATGAAATTTATAATTTAAAATCCATGAAAATAAATAAGCGTTGCTTAACAGATATAATTCAAATTTGTATTGGAACATACTCTCCACTGGATAGATTTATGGCATTAGATGAAGTTGAATCAGTTTTAGATAATTTTAAACTCAGAGATGGTTCAGTTTGGACACTTCCAATAATTATGCAAATTTCAGAACATGAAGTTTCAAAAATTTCTTTAAATGAACCTTTGGCTTTAAAATATGGCGAAAATGATATAGTAGCTGTTTTTAGACCGGACAAAATTGAAAAAGTTGATTCCTTGAGAGAAAAAATATCATTATGGTTCGGAACAGACGACCAAAATCATCCAGGCGTTAAATATTTTAAATCAGAGGGTGATTATATGTTATCAGGAAAGCCATATTTAATCAAAAAAAATATATCAAAGTATTTTTCAAAATATGAATTAACTCCAGATAAGTCGCGATCTTTATTTCATTCATACGGTTGGCATAAAATAGTTGGTTTTCACACAAGAAACGTACCTCATAAAGGACATGAATTCATTCAACAAAAAGCTTTAAAAATTGCTGATGCTGATGCAATATTTATTTCACCAGTATCTGGTATAAAAAAGATAGGTGATTTTAAAACTAAAATAATTATTAAATGTTACAATGAATTAGTTAATAAAATGTTTTACGATCCATTTCCTGCTCTAATAAGTCCTTTTAATACATATTCTAGATATGCTGGACCGAGAGAAGCTGCATTTACTGCAATATGTAGAAAAAATTATGGATGTAGTCATTTTATTATCGGTAGAGATCATACTGGATTAAAAAACTATTATGATAAAAATGCATACAATATATTAGACGAATTGGATTTAGGCATTTCTCTAATTCGATTTAGTGAGGTCGTTTACGATCAAGAGAAAAATAAATACTTAGAAAACATTGATTTAAAAAAATCAGAATATATTAAAAAGATCAGCGCAACGAAATTAAGAGGTAAAATTAACGATAAGAGTTTTAAAAAAGACTACATTCTTAGCGATATTGTTTTCAATACTTTAATGGATTTTGTTAACGATAAAAAAGAATTATTTATCGTATAATTTCAAACTATTGATTAAGTTGTTCTAATGCTTATTATTATTTTTAAAAAATTTTGTAAAAAAAATACATAATTATCAAATAATTATTTGTCAATCATTTTAAAATATCTTATCTATTCTAGCTTAATGAAAAAATTTTATCATATCAATTACGTATGAATTTTTATGTAAATTAGAATAATTTATTTTTATCAACTATGAGTGAGAAGAAAGTATACGTTGGCTTAAGTTGTGACCTTGTTCACCCTGGCCATATAAATATTATAAACGAAGCTAAAAAATTAGGTAAAATAATTATTGGCTTGTTAACTGATGATGCTATTGCATCTTATAAAAGACTTCCTTTTATGAATTATAATGATAGATATGTTGTTGTAAAAAGTTTAGATGGTGTAAGTAACATTGTTCCTCAAAATACATTAAGCTATGTAGAAAATTTAAAAAAATTAAAACCAGATTATGTTGTTCATGGAGATGATTGGCGGGAAGGTGTTCAAAAAAACACTAGACAAGAAGTTATTGAAACATTATCTCTATGGGGAGGTGAATTAATTGAAATCCCCTACACTAAGGGAATTTCTTCAACAAATTTAATTAATGCTGTTCGTGAAATTGGAATCACTCCAGAAATACGCCTAAAATCTTTACATAGAATGATTGAAGCTAAAAAAATAGTGAGATTATTAGATTTGCATAATGCCCTAAGTGGTTTAATTATTGAAAATACATCAATCGAAACACCAAATGGTATTAGAGAGTTTGATGGTATGTGGGCAAGCAGCTTAACCTCCTCAACAGCAAAAGGTAAGCCTGATATAGAATTAGTTGATGTATCCGAACGAATTACGGTCTTGAATGAGATTTTAGAAGTAACGACAAAGCCAATTATTTATGATGGTGATACCGGAGGGAAACCTGAACACTTCTCGTATACAGTTAAAACACTTGAGAGACTTGGAATTTCAGCTATAATTATAGAAGATAAGACTGGCTTAAAGAAGAATTCACTTCTAGGAACAGATGTCCCTCAGATACAAGATTCAATTGAAAGTTTTTGTAACAAAATAGAAATTGGAGTTAAATCTAAAATTTCTGATAATTTTATGATTATAGCACGTATTGAAAGTCTAATATTACAAAAGGGTTTAGATGATGCAATTCTTAGAGCAAAATCATATTTAGATGCTGGAGCAAATGGCATTATGATTCATAGCAGACAAAAGAATCCTGATGAGATTTTTTCTTTTTGTACAAAATATAACAGGATAAGCAATCGAAAGCCTCTCATTGTTGTGCCCTCTAGCTATTCTTCAGTAAAAGAGAGTCAATTGATTGATAATGGTGTTAATATTGTAATTTACGCCAATCATCTCTTAAGAAGTGCTTTTCCTGCTATGAGAAAGACTGCAAAATTAATTTTAAAAAATCAGCGTTCACTTGAAGCTGAAAAAGATATGCTATCTATTAAAGAAATTTTAGAACTTGTTCCGGGGACAAAATAAAAGTATCACCAAAAAAATTATGTGACTCATTTATTAGCAGAGGAGTCAATTTATTTATCGGCGTTCCTGATTCTTTATTAAAAGAGTTTTGTAAATACGTCGATGATGTAATGCCGTCAACTCAACACATAATTGCATCAAGCGAAGGCTCAGCTGTTGCAATAGCTGCGGGTTCTCAAATTTCAACAGGAGGCATTCCTCTTGTTTATTTGCAAAATTCCGGCCTGGGAAACACCATTAATCCTTTGTTGTCTCTTGCAGATAAAGAAGTATATAAAATTCCAATGATACTGATGATTGGATGGCGTGGGAAGCCTGGAATCGCAGATGAGCCACAACATGTAAAGCAGGGCAGGGTAACTACAGATATTTTACATGCTATCGAAATTCCTTTTAAAACTTTGTCCAGCAAAAGCGATGAAGTCGTCAATTGGGCTATTAATAAAGCAAAAACAACAAGTGGTCCT
>MDTC01050173.1_pt1 | contig 11638 bp, 8 predicted proteins | sample 811181 | NCBI WGS metagenome assembly MDTC01 (sample SAMN05326644, study PRJNA326480) | marine metagenome | isolation source: seawater | place: Pacific Ocean: North | collected 2011 | reverse complement strand
GCGATCAATTATTGAAAGATGACATTTTTTTTATTCTTAATAATTTGAAAAGGCAAATTTCTGAAAATGAAAATAACAAATCAATTTTACATTTATTTAATACAAGATATTTTTTAGATGATAACGAGCATGATAATTTACCAATCGGTTTATCAGGAAATTTCTACAATCATCAAATGTCTTTTTTATTATCTAAAAATAATCACTTAGAAAATATTAAATTACTAATGAATAAATGTAATCTTATGATTAATAGAGTTAATATTAAAAACTTCTTAGAGGGAATAAACATAATCGACAAAGAGAAAGAGGAAACTTTTTTTAAAATTTACATTGGTAAATCGAAAAGCTATATACTCTCCTTTTATAAATCATCATTATGTTTTTATCAAAATTTTAATTTTGGTAGCGATATAGTAAAAAAAGATATTTCTAAAGTGTGTACCCTTAAACCATCTACAGTTGAAAACTTTTTATCAGCGCTTAATTTTATGAAAAAGAATAATCTTGAGCAAGAATATTTGGATAAAAAATTTTTTAAAGATGACAAATTTAGAAAAATAAGCTTAGAATTAATCAGAGATGTTACTAAGGCTAGAGTGGAAGAAATTATTTCTATTATATTTGAAAAAAATATTAATCTTGAAAATATTAAAAATGATGTAAATAAAATATTTTTATTCTTTAAAGACAAAAATATTAATAAAGATGTTGAAAAATTGTTTGAGGATTGTTTAATTAAATCTAATCCAAAATTAGAATTAAAAACTAGCAATTTAACCCAAAATGATGACTTTCAAGAATGTTTAATATCCGCAGAGCTAAATAAAAAGGGATGGACAAAAGAGGCATTGCCGATAATACAGGCAAAAAAATCATTAATTTCACGTATTTTCTCACAGTTTTTTGAATAGTAGTTTTGTTTTTTTTTGAAACATTTGTTGTTTTAATGATGTGAAAGATCTTTTGTATAAAAATCTCCATGAATGAGATTTTTCAAAAAACAATTAAAAGACCGTTTTCCTTTAAAGGTGTAGGTCTTCACTCTGGCGAAATTTCTTCCGTAAAGGTTTTACCCGCTGAGGCTAATTCTGGGATAAATTTTGTGAGAGTTGATCTTAAAAAAGATAATTTAATTGCGGCTAATTTCAAAAACGTGTCTTCTACACAACTTTGTACAGTTTTAAAAAATAAGAGCGATGCGCATGTTTCAACAGTAGAGCACTTAATGGCAGCCTTTTATATTGAGGGTGTTGATAACGCAATCGTAGAGATCGATAATGCTGAAGTACCAATAATGGATGGTTCATCTAATGATTTCATAAACATGTTGCGAAAATCGGGTGTAAAAAATCAAAATGCAAAAAGAAAATTTTTAAAAATTATAAAAGAGATTGTTTTCACAGATAAAGAAAAATTAATTTCAATACTTCCAAATAATTTAGGATTAAAAGTGGAATACGAATTAAATTATAAAAATAAAGTAATTGGCAATCAAAAAAATCAGGTTGAATTTTTTAGTCAAAATCTGAGCGAGATATATTCCTCAAGAACTTTCTGTTTATTTGAGGATGTTGAAAAAATGAAAAAATTAGGATTCGCGAAAGGTGGGTCACTTGAAAACGCTATAGTGGTAAAAGAGGACAAAATTTTGAATGATAAAGGATTAAGAAATACTAAAGAATTTGTAAATCACAAAATTTTAGATTTATCAGGTGATTTATATTTATCTGGTTACAGAATTCTTGGTAAAATTAAAACAAAATGTGGCGGGCACTTAATAAACAACAGTTTCTTAAAAAAAATATTCTCTGACAGAAATAATTATACTATAATTAACTTTGAGAACGATGAAATATTCAAAAAAGAAGTAGTATTTCCCACTAGAAAAATAGCAGTAAACGCCTAAACCCAATTAAATTTACCGAAACATTTATTTTTGATATAAATTTTTATGTTTCGTAAAATATTATTTTGTTTTTTTATTTTATTGCTTTTTTTCTCTTGCTCTAAAAAAGATAAGGTAAATGTATTGGATGAAACCATCCAAGATCAAGGAATGGAGGTTTACAACCAAGGAATTCAGGCAATGGAAGATGGTGATTTTTTTTATGCTTCTAAACTTTTTTCTGAGGCAGAGTCAAACTTAATGAATATTGAAATTGCATCTAAGGCAGCAATTTTATCAGCTTATTCTTTTTACAGAATTAATTTTTATGAGGAAAGTCTTGAAGGATTAGAAAGATTTATATCAAGATATCCAGCGAGTGATTATTTAAGTTATGCCTACTATTTATCCGCGATGATCTCTTTTGAACAAATACCAGATGAAAAAAAAGATTTGAGACCGACTGAAAATTCTAAAAGAAAAATAATTAAATTTATAGAAATGTTTCCTGATACAGAGTATGCCTTAGATTTAAAATTTAAGTTAGGTTTAGTAAATAATCAATTGGCAGCTAAAGAAATGTTTATTGCAAGATATTATATGGAAACTCAAAAATGGATTCCTGCAATAAATAGACTAAAACATATTATTGATAATTTTGAGGAAACAATTTTTATTGAAGAAGCTTTGCATAGACTTGTTGAAATTTATTATAAAATTGGATTAGAGGAAGAAGCAAGTGATGTCGCAAAATTATTAGGATACAATTATAATTCTAGTGAATGGTATGAAAAATCATACGCAATATTGAACAAAGATTATAAAATTGACAAAAAAAACTTTAAGAAAACTGAGAAATCAAAAGAAGACGGGTTAGTTAAAAAAGTAATAAAAAGTATTTTAGGTAAATGAAAAAAAATAGGAGCAAAATTCTTGAAGATTACTCAAAAAAGGTCTCTCTTTTAAAAAAATATAATAAGGAGTATTATGATAATGACTCCCCGTCTATCGCAGACTCTAAATATGACAGTTTTAAAAATGAAATTCTTGAATTAGAAAAGAAATATAAATTTTTAAAGAAATCCCAGTCTGTTCAAGATCTCATCGGCTCAAAACCAAGCAATAAGTTTAAAAAGATTAAACACTCTAAACCAATGCTGTCACTTTCTAATGCTTTTAATTTAGAGGATATGAAAGACTTTATTAAAAAGGTGAAAAATTTTTTAAAAATTGAGGAAAACAATTTTGAGTTATCTTCAGAACCAAAAATTGATGGAATATCAGCCGCACTAACTTATAAAAATGGAAAATTAATAAAAGGCTTATCCAGGGGGGATGGTTTTGTTGGTGAAGATATATTAGAAAATTTAAAAACTATCAAAACTATACCAACAAAAATTAATGATAAAAAAGTACCAGAAATTTTGGAGGTAAGAGGAGAGGTTTATATAGGAAAAAAAGATTTTGAGAAGATAAAAGATAAATTTGCGAACCCAAGAAACGCAGCAGGAGGATCTCTCAGACAAAAAAACCCAAAGTCCACCTCTAAAATACCTTTAAAGTTTTTAGCCTATGCTTTTGGAGAACTAAAACCCATGAAATTTTTAACTCAGTCAGATTACATTTTAGAATTAAAAAAATGGGGATTCGTAACAAATCCATTAAATTGTGTGGTAAAAAATTTTGAAGAAATTCAAAACAATTATAATAATATCGAAAACAAGAGGTCCAATTTAGATTATGATATTGATGGTATTGTATTTAAGATAAATAATTTAAGTTTACAGAAAAGATTAGGAAGCACATCTAATTCCCCAAGATGGGCCATTGCTTACAAATTTTCATCAGAAAAGGCAGTGACTAAAATTAACAAAATTGAAATTCAAGTAGGAAGAACAGGCGCGATCACACCAGTCGCAAAGGTTGAACCAGTCACCGTTGGTGGAGTTGTTATATCAAATGCCACATTACATAATGAGGATGAGATTAAAAGAAAAGACATAAGAGTTGGAGATATTGTAAGTATTCAAAGAGCAGGTGATGTAATTCCACAAGTAATATCAGTTGATACCTCAAAAAGAGAAAAAAATAGCAAACCATTCGAATTTCCAAACAAATGTTTGTGTGGAGCAATAACAGTTAAAGAGACTAACTATTCAACAAAAAAGCAAGATGCCGTAAGAAGATGTCTTAAAGGGTATGACTGTGATTTCATAGCAAGAGAAAAACTCAAACACATAGTTTCGAAAGATGCTTTTAACATTGATGGTCTAGGAAAAAAAGTGATAGACCAATTTTGGGATTTAAAAATTATTAAAGAGCCCTCAGATATATTTGATTTAAAATATGAAATCATTAAAACATTAGATGGTTGGGGAGATTTATCAATAAAAAATTTAAAAAATGCAGTAGAAAAATCAAAAAAAATTTCTTTAAGCAGGTTTATTTATTCAATAGGAATAAGACACATAGGTCAAGAAAATGCAAAAATTTTAGCTTCTTATTTTATCAATAGTAAAAATTTTTTAAATTTATTAGACAAGAAAAATATTTCTCAAACTTTGGTTGATCTGGCTGACTTGGACGGAATAGGAGAAACACAAATTAAATCTATTCAAAATTTTTTATCAAATAATAAAAACATTTATGTAATTAAAAATCTTGTAAAATTTTTGGATATAGAAGATCATAAAGAAATTAATACAAAGGGCAAATTAGGGAATAAGACTATTATGTTTACGGGTGGGTTTAAAAAAATAAGTAGATCAGAAGCAAAATCATTAGCTGAAAATTTGGGAGGTAAGGTTCTTGGCTCTATATCAAAAAAATTGGATATTTTGGTTGTTGGGAACTCGAAACCAACAAAAAAGAAAATCGATAAAGCTAAAGAACTAAAAATTAAGATTTTTTTAGAGAAAGATTGGTATAAATTTTTAGATATTTGAACAATAACTTTTTAATTTTAGAAGTTCTTTGGCATTCATAAATTTTCTTAAATTATTAAAGACTTCTTTGTGATAATTATTAATCCATGACTTTTCTTTTATATTAAGCATATCTTTATTTATCAAAGATTTTTCAAGTGGAACCATAGTTAAATTTTTAAAATACATTTTGTTTTTTCTTTTTTTTATATAAATTAAATTTTCTATCCTTATTCCAAATTTTCCATTTTCGTAATAGCCTGGTTCATTTGATATTATCATTCCCTCGCTTAAACTAATTTTATTTTTTTTTGAAAAAGCAACTGGTCCCTCGTGAACGTTAAGAAAATAACCAACACCATGACCCGTTCCATGAGGATAATCCAAATTCATTTTTTTAAGCGGTGCCCTAGCAGCATAATCTATATTTGATCCTTTCGTATTTGATTTCAAAGAATAATTAGTAACTGCAATATGACCTTTTAAAACTAAAGTATAAATTTTTTTTATTTTATTATTAGAATTATTTAATGAAAGAGTTCTTGTTACATCTGTTGTCCCAAAATTATATTGACCGCCAGAGTCAACTAGATAAATATCTCCCTCCTTTAGAAGTTTATTAGTTGCTTTGTTAGCCTTATAGTGAATAATAGAACCATTTGAGCGTGTTCCAGAAATCGTTGGAAAGCTTGGTCCTTTAAAAAACTTACATTTCTTTCTAAAATTTAACAGCTTATCTTGTGCCTTAAGCTCACAAATCTTTTTCTTTTTATAATTCTCTTTTAGCCAAAAAATAAATTTTGTTAATGCAACACCATCATAAATATGAGTTTTTATAGAATGTTGAATCTCAATTTTGTTTTTTTTTGTTTTAAAAAAATAAATTGGATCAGTTTTCTCAATTAATTTATTGTCTTTATTCAATAATGATTTTAAAAAAATAGAGCAGGTATTTTTATCAATTAAAATTTTTTTTCCTCTTATACGAGCAAGAAAATTCTCTATAAATTTTATGTCTAAAAAATTTATATAATATAATGATTTTTTTAATTTTTTATCAAGTTTATTTAAATTGCAAAAAAGGAAAATTCTTCTAAATTTATCAATTATTAAATGACTGTTTGGCAAAGGAGAATAATCAGAGTCATTACCTCTAAGATTAATAAGCCAAGCTATATTTTCACTAGATGTGATTAATTGTAGGTCAATTTCTTTTTTAATTAAAAAATTTGATAGCTTTTGAATCTTAAACCTTTCATTTAAGCCAGTATCCTTGTCAAAAAGTTTAAAAAATTTTTTTTTTTTAGGCTTTTTATTTTCCTTTTTAATTCGGTCGATCAAATCAATATCAAAAGGTATTAAATCACATTTTGTTTTTTGAAAAAAATTTTTAATTGTATTTTCAGTAAATACTCTAGAATAAAAGCCGATTCTTAATTTCTTACTTTTTAAAATTGAAAAAGGATATTGGTTCGGAACAGTCAAGATTCTAAAAAACCCACCACTTTGCATTTTTGCTTGAAGAGTATATCTTCCATCAACAAATAAATAATTTTCTTTCTTCAAAATAAGTGCGAAGCCATATGACCCAGAAAAATTACTTATGAATTTTAAATTATCTTTTTCTTCTGGAACATATTCATTAAAAAACTCATCATTTTTAGGTATTAGATAGCCATCTATTTTGTGTTTATTTAAAAGTTTTTTAAGGTTATTTATTTTGGTCATTTTATTAACTTATTCTTTCTTTTAAATCTTTCCCATCCAGGACTTCGATATTCATCATCAAACTCGATTTGAATATCCTGGTTAAATTCAAAGTCTTTATCGTCCTTAAAATTTTGTTCCTCATTTTTTTCAATATTTTTCTCTGGAAGTTCACCAATAAATCTAGAGGGCAAAGCATCCATCCAGTCACCGTGGTAAACACGCCTCATAGCAAAAGAAATAAATGCCTCTTGTTTTGCTCTCGTAATTCCGACGTAAGCGAGCCTTCTTTCTTCTTCTAAGGCAAAATCTCCTTTTTCCTCTAATGATTTTTGATGCGGGAAAAGTCCTTCTTCCCATCCTGGTAAAAATACAACTTCAAATTCTAAGCCTTTAGCCGCATGCATAGTCATTAAATTTATTTTATCTCCCTCCCAATTTTGATCAATTGAAGTTGCCAAAGAAACATGTTCTAAAAAAGATTGTAAGTTCTCGTAATCATGCATTGCTCTAATTAGCTCCTTTATATTTTCCAATCTATTTTCGTTTTCAATATCTTTTTTATTTTTAAGCATTTGGGAATATCCTGACTCGTCAATAATTATTTTAATTAAATCATAATGTTTAATTTTTTTGCTATCTTCTCTCCATTTATTCAATAAATTTATTAATTTTTCTAATGCTATTTTAGTTTTTGGTTTGAATAATCCTTGGTTTATCATTTTTATAATTGAGTCCTCTAAACATAGTTTTTCTTTATTAGAAAAAGTATAAATTTGATTAAAAGTGCTGTCCCCAATCCCTTTTTTGGGAACGCCAATAACTCTCTCCAAAGCTAGATCATCTGTCTTTTGGTTTATAACTCTTAAATAGGCTACTAAATCTTTTATTTCTGCTCTCTCGTAAAAACGCATTCCTCCAATAATTCTATAACCTAAGCCAATCTTTAAAAATCTCTCCTCAAACTCTCTTGTTTGGTAAATTGCTCTTACTAGAATTGTAATATCGTTTAATGAAAATTTTTTTTGTAAATTATTTTCAATTATATCACTTACTCCCTCAGCCTCGTTTTTACCAGTTTGATAGCAATTCAATTTTACAAGTTCACCATCATTTTTTTTTGATAATAATTTTTTTTCCATTCTACTTTTATTATTAGAAATTAAAATTGAAGCTGTATCTAGAATATTTTTTGTTGACCTGTAATTTTGCTGCAGTTTAAAAATTTTGCAATTTTTATACAGCTTGTCAAATGTTAAAAAATTTTTTATTTCTGCTCCTCTCCAACTATAAATCGATTGATCATCATCTCCAACGCAACAAATATTATTTTTTTCATTTACTAAAAGATTCAGCCATTTATTTTGAATAAAGTTTGTATCTTGGAATTCATCAACTAAAATATATTTAAAGTTTTTTTGATAAATTTGTCTTATGTCACTATTTTTTTCAAAAAGTTGAACGCTGTACAAAATTAAGTCTCCAAAATCCATACAGTTAAGATCTTTGATCTTTTGCTGATATATTTTATAAATTTTGTGAACAATTTTTTCTATTGGATCAAATTTTCCTTTTATATCTTCGGGTAATTGTCCTTTATTTTTCCACTTATCAATTATAGCTAAAATAAGTTGTGGTGAGTATTTCTTAGCATCTAAATTTTCTCCCTCTATAATTTTTCTGATTAACTTTTTTTGATCGTCGGTATCTAATATTGTGAAATTACTTTTAAATCCTAAAGCTTCAGCATGGCGCCTTAAAAATTTAACACTTATGGAATGGAAAGTTCCTAACCAATTTACTGAACTTTTACCTCCTTTAAAAAAATTCATTACCCTATTCTGCATTTCTCTGGCGGCTTTATTTGTAAAAGTTACACACAGAATTTGATTAGGCCATGCCTTTTTATTTTTTATTAGGTATGCAAGTTTAGTTGTTAAAACTCTAGTTTTACCTGAACCTGCGCCAGCTACAATTAAGTTTGGACCTTCAGTGTTTATTACTGCTTTTTTTTGGTCCTCATTTAAATTAGATAAAAAACTTTCTTCCATATTGATTGTTTTAGATTGTATCTTTAAGAGTTTTATTTTGGTTTAGTCATTTGTAAAGGGTTCATTACTTTATCATATTCCCTTTCAGATAAAATTTTAGCCTTTAATACCTCCTCACGCAAGGTCGTACCATTTTTGTGAGCTAATTTTGCAATTTTAGCAGCTTGATCATAACCAATTTTTGGGGATAGGGCTGTAACAGTCATAAGAGAATTATCTAAAAGTTTTTTAATCTTAACTTTGTCTGCTTTTAAACCCTTGATGCAATAAAGAGCGAAAGCTTTGGCGCTGTCGCTCATTATAAGAATTGATTGTAAAATATTGTGAATGATTAAAGGTTTAAATACGTTTAACTCGAAATGTCCATGTGACCCTGCCATAGTAATACCGTTGTGGTTTCCAATTACTTTTACACAAACCATTGTTACAGCCTCACATTGAGTAGGATTTACTTTTCCTGGCATAATTGACGAACCTGGTTCGTTCTCTGGTAAAATTAGTTCACCATAACCACCTCTAGGTCCCGAACCAAGAAATCTAATGTCGTTAGCAATTTTCATTAAACAAACTGCAGTAGTATTCATCGTACCAGAGAAATTTACTATTGCATCATGGGCAGCCAAAGCCGCAAATTTATTTTTAACTGGCTTAAACGGAATTTTTGTAATTTTTGATATTTCTTTGATTATTTGTTTGTCAAAATTTTTTCTTGTATTTAGCCCAGTTCCTACGGCTGTCCCACCTTGGGCTAAGTTATAAATTTCTTTTAATGCAACTTCTATTCTTGAAATACATTGACTTAGCTGTGAATGATAACCAGAAAACTCCTGACCTAGTGTAATCGGAGTAGCATCTTGAAGGTGTGTTCTACCAAGTTTAACGATTTTTTTAAACTGATTTGATTTTTTTTTTAATTCGTTATTTAAAAGTTTTAAGGAAGGTAATAATTTTTCTTTTGTTTTCATTGCAATAGAAATATGCATTGCAGTTGGAAAAACATCGTTGGTGGACTGAGATTTATTTACATGATTATTTGGGTGTATAGGTTTTTTGGTGCCCATTTTCCCTTTAAGCATTTGAATTGCTCTATTAGCAATAACCTCATTTACGTTCATATTAGTTTGAGTTCCAGATCCAGTTTGCCATACTTTTAAGGGAAAATGATCTTTTAGTTTTCCGCTAATGACTTCTTGAGCGGCTCTAATAATATATCTACTTAATCTTTTATCCAAATCTCCGTTTTTTGCATTTACAATCGCCGCAGCCTTTTTAATTATTGCTATTGATTGAATAAGTCTTGGTCTGACTAAAAAACTTCCTATATTGAAGTATTTATTTGATCTTTCTGTAGATGCTCCCCAATACTTATCACCAGGTACTCTTATTTTTCCAATGCTATCAAATTCAATTCTGTATTTCATATATGAATCAATTATATAATACACTTAAAATTTATTTATTAAACAATAATAAAATGTTGGAGACAAAATGAGCAATTATGAAAAAGTCGGAGAGTTCATGAAAACCTTTGGTCAAGAAGTGAAGGAGAAATCAGAATTTCCATCGGCAAAAATTGTCGATTTGAGAATAGCGCTTATTGAAGAAGAGTTAAATGAGCTAAAGGAAGCTATTAAGTCAAAGAATTTAACCGAAGTTGCAGATGCATTGACAGATATTTTATATGTTACATATGGTGCTGGACATGCATTTGGAATTAATTTAGATAAATGCTTTGAAGAGGTGCAAAATTCAAACATGAGCAAATTAGATAAAAATGGAAAACCAATTTATAATGATAGCGGAAAAGTTATGAAGGGACCAAATTACTTCGAGCCAAATCTTCAAAAATTTTTAAAATAATGAGAGATACTTTTTTTTGGATTCTTATAGGTATTTGTTTAGGATTATCATTTTATCTGATTGACAAGTATATATTTTAATTTTTTAAAAAAATATAATTTTCCTTTTTATTGAATGCTAAATAGTAATTTTTCTTTTTAAGAAACTTATAAATTAAATTTTTTTTTAGATTAAAATTTCTTTTTTTGGCTTTACCCCAAATTTCAATACAAATACTTTTAGGTTCGTATCTTTTAAAATCTAAAGATTTGAGTACTTCTAAATCTTTCCCCTCAGCATCAATTGATAAAAAATCAATTTTTTTATTTTTATATTTAGTACTATCCAAAATACTATCTAATCGATTAGATTTAATTTTTTTAGTTTTTTTTAAATCTTTTTTTTTTATTAATGAGGTGTAGCCACTTAGTGGTTTATCATAAAAATAATTTACAAAACCCTTTTTTAAAGAAACTGCAGAATTAATGTTTAAATCCTTTTTTCTGACGAAATTAAAGATTTTTATAGAAATTTCACTTAGATCGATATTTACCCCTCGCCAATCGTTCTCATATAGCAAATGGCAATTATTTATTCTTAGAGGATGGTGACACCCGACATCTACATAAAATTTACCTCTTTTAAACTTTTTTAAAATAAATTTATCTTCACCCGAGTCAGAGTATGTTTCTCTTTTTTTAAAAAATTTATTCTTTATATAAAGATTATGAAGAATATAAATGTATGAGAAATACTTTATAAAAAATTCTTTGAACATAACCTATCAATCTATTAATAGAACTTTATTTAGATTGCAATCTATCTTAGTAAGATGGATTTTTTAAAATCCCATGTTAGACCAATTATCCTTTTTTTTGAATCTTTTGAGTTCACTTTTTGAGGTAGGTCTAATTAAATAAAAAATTATGAACGCTAAAACTATTAAAATAATTAAAAATTCCATCTTATCTTTTAATTTATTTAAAGATTAAAATTAATGCGTCTATTTTGCATACGGGGCGCTTTCGCGCCCCATATCTCAATTAATTTAGATTTGACTAGGTCTTTTTTTTAAATGTCCTAGAATTTTTCCAGAGTTTTTTCCTGACTTAACTAAATAACCACTTGTACCGTTGGCATTAGTGTTTACAGTTTTTTGTCCTCTGAAAATTAATTGGTTTTGCCTAGCATTTTTTGAGCCTCGGCTAAACCAACTAAGAACTCTTTGC
>MDTC01193541.1_pt1 | contig 11639 bp, 10 predicted proteins | sample 811181 | NCBI WGS metagenome assembly MDTC01 (sample SAMN05326644, study PRJNA326480) | marine metagenome | isolation source: seawater | place: Pacific Ocean: North | collected 2011 | reverse complement strand
CGCCAAAAAAATTCTTCCGGCTATCGCCGGGTAGAGAAGTACGCCTTCGCTACGCCTACTACGTCACATGCAACGAAGTCATCAAAGACGCGAGCGGAACTGTTATGGAACTTCGCTGTACGTATGACCCTGCGACACGGGGTGGCGGCTCACCGGATGGTCGAAAGGTTAAGGGAACGCTTCACTGGGTTTCTGCCTCACATTCAGCTACCGCCGAAGTCCGCCTGTACGATACCTTGTTTACCGCGGAAACCCCAGGGTCAAAAACAGGAAATATGCTTGATGACCTTAACCCGAATTCTCTGACTATTTTAGAAGGATGCAAAATCGAGCCCGCACTTGAAAAAACTACCCAGGGCGAAACCGTGCAATTCGAGCGTCATGGCTATTTTTGTGTTGATGTCGAATCTGAAAAAGATTCCAGCCAAATTATTTTCAACCGCACAATTGGGCTCCGGGACACATGGGCGAAATTACAAAAACAGGACACCTAAGACTTCAAATAAATAATACTTTTCCGAACCTTGGGGAAAATATTACATCAGCTTCGGGCAAGAAAAACTTTAAAGACACTAATCCAGAAACTGACGGATCCCTCTAAATTCCATCGCTCACACTGGGCTAATCCGACGAAATGCTTTAATGGTAATTACGCAAGTACTAATCCGTTGGGGAAGACCAGTCCAAAGCCATATAGTTTTGGTGCAGCCATAACAAACCAGAAAAGAATAACCAAATTTTGCCAGATCTAAATGCCAGGAAATTATGAATACTCTGGAACAAGGGCGCAAATTTTTATCGGAAGTCCGTCAAACTTCCCAGAACTGGGACAGCTTGGCAAAGCATCTTGCCAAGCATGGTATGAACTTAGATGGCACACCTCCGCCTCGCCAGTTCTCCGCGGGGTTCGGTAACCTTAACTACCTGATTTCGGTAAACAATAAACTCCAGGTTCTTCGACGTCCGCCAATGGGACCCATTCAGCCGGGATCTAATGACATGGTCCGCGAGAGTAAAATTCTAAACAGGCTCTGGGAAAAGTTCCCTTTAGCGCCACTTTGTCATCATGTGTGTGAAAATCCGGCTGTCCTGGGTGCCCCCTTCTTCATCATGGAATATAGACCCGGTCTGGTCATCAATGGCGGCACATCGAAGGATTTGGCCGAAAATTCGGGCATTAAGCTAGGACGCATGATGGCGGAACAGCTTGCCAACTTACACGCGATAAACCCGGCCGAAGTCGGCCTGGAGAAACTTGGAAAACCCGAAGGTTTTCTAATTCGAACCCTACGCGGCTGGAGCAAACGGGCGGCAGCAGCATGGAAGGGTGAGAATAATTCCAACCTGGACCGTGTTTCAAACTGGCTCGAAAAACGGCTTGCTCCGGACACACAAACAACACTCCTGCATAACGACTTCAAACTCGACAACATTATACTTAATCAGGATACTCTCGACCCAAACGCTATTATCGATTGGGATATGGGAACACGTGGCGATCCCCGATGGGACCTGGCCGTCATGCTGGGTTATTGGACCGAAGCCAGTGATCCGGAAGTGATGCTGGAACTTGATCAGATGCCAACGGCCAACCACGGTTTCCCCAGTCGCGAGAAGATATTCCATCTTTATAAAGAATTCAGTGCACACGAAATGGATGGGTTCCACGCCATTCGGGTGCTGGCCGTATTCCGTACCGCCGTAGTCTTTCGCCAGCTCTACGTAAGATATTTACACGGCGACACAACAGATGTTCGGTTCGCTCGTTTTAAAAAATCTGCTGACGGATTACTGGACTTTGCCCTCGACGTTGCTAACGAGAAATATTTCTGATTGCCAGGAGGTTCACATGATTGGGTTTTCGCTTACAGACGATCTGACCGAACTAAAAGACCGAATATCAATGTTCGTACGGGATAAGATCATTTCATATGAAAATGACCCCCGTAATACTAATCATGGACCTTCAGATGACCTTCGCCTTGAGCTCAATGAACTGGCCCGCCAGGCGGGGCTGTTCACTCCTCAATTGCCCGAAAAATGGGGTGGCCTTGGACTCAATCACGTGGGAACTGCCATAGCTCTGGAAGCCGCCGGTTATTCCCCCCTGGGGCCAGTTGCCTTGCATTGCAATGCCCCTGATGAGGGCAATATGAATCTACTGGCCAAAGTCGCTTCAGATGAACAGTGCGAAAAATGGCTGCGGCCGCTTGCAAGTGGTCATTATCGGTCCTGCTTTGCCATGACCGAGCCGGGAGGTGCTGGCTCCGACCCAACCCTGAGTACCCATGCTATCCCTGATGGAGAAGATTTTATCATCAACGGCCGCAAATGGTTTATAACAGGAGCAAAAGGATCCGGCTTAATGATAATCATGGCGGATGTGCCCGACGGCTATGGAGAAACGCCTGGGGCAACCATGTTTCTCACCAGACCCGATGCACCTGGCATCAGAATGATCCGCCCGATGAACACTATGGACGAAAGTTTCACGGGTGGACACTGGGAAATCGAATTCAATAACCTCCGGGTGCACCGTTCCGAGGTTTTAGGCGCCATCGGTGAAGGGTTCCGTTATGTGCAGGTGCGTTTGGCACCAGCGCGGTTGACACATTGCATGCGCTGGCTTGGCTGCGCCTGTCGGGCCCATGACATTGCACTCGGTTACGCCCGCGAACGTAAAGCCTTTGGGAAAACCCTCGGCAACCATGAAGGCATTGGATTTATGCTCGCCGACAACGAAATGGACCTTCAACAGGCTCGTCTGTTGACTTGGTGGGCTTGCGACACCATCGATCAAGGAGGGAAAGGACGTCACGAATCTTCTATGGCCAAAACGGCTGTGTCTGAATCTTTATACCGGGTCGCTGATCGCTGCGTTCAGATTCTGGGTGGACTAGGCGTTACGGACGACATGATCGTAGCCCAGGTATTCAAAGAGATCCGTGCATTCAGAATTTATGATGGTCCCTCCGAAGTTCACCGATGGGCCATCGCCCGGCGAATTCTAAAGGAGTAATCCTATGCGGCGCTTACCAATGTCCAATTACGAAAAAACGCATGCTGAATTCCAGTGGCAAATTCCAAAAACCTTCAACTTTGGCACTGACGTGGTTGACCGGTGGGCCGAAGACCAGGACCGCACTGCTCTAATCTGGAGCAACAAAGACGGTGTCGAAGAACATTACACGTTCGCCGATATTGCCAAACTGTCATCCCAATTTGCCAACCTAATGACCGCACACGGGATCAAAAAAGGCGACCGAATACTGGTCATGCTCCCGCGCATTCCTGCCTGGCAGATTACAATGACTGGATGCCTTAAAGCCGGATTAGTACCTATTCCATGTGTAACGATGCTTACTGATTCAGACATTACCTATCGGCTTGAAAATTCGGAAGCGGCAGCGGTAGTTACCACAAAAGAAAATACCAAAAAAATTTCGGATACAATTGGCCTTCGATTGCGTCTTAGTGTTGGTGGTGGCCTCAATTGGATGGAGTTCCATTCAGCTATGGAAGATCAATCCACTATATTTAAAGCTCCCAAGATTGACGCTGAGGACCCGGCTATCCTCTATTACACTTCCGGATCCGCGGGTAAACCAAAAGGTGTATTGCATGCGGCCCGTGCAATATTTACCTGGCGGGTTTCCGCCTGGTACTGGCTTACACTTACGGAGAACGACATCATGTGGTGCACAGCCGATACCGGTTGGGCAAAAGCGGGGACCTCTATTCTTTTTGGGCCCTGGTCTACCGGGTCAACCGTACTGTTTTATGATGGTCCCTTCGATCCATCTGAGCGTTTTAAACTTTTAACAAAATACCGTGTAACGGTATTTTGTGCCGGCGCTACAGAACTCAGGCAATTAATCCAGCAAGACACGCGGAGCCATGATCTGAGCCAACTGCGACTAACTGTCTCAGCCGGCGAGAGTGTTAACCCTGAGATCGTGAACAAATGGAAATCAATTACTGGCGGATTGCTTCTTGATGGGTATGGTCAGACGGAGACCCTGATGACCATACTCAATTATCCCCCTATGCCGCTGAAACCTGGCTCAATGGGCCGTCCATTGCCAGGCACAGATGCTGCGATACTGGCTGAAGACCGCGACATCTTTCTCTCATCAAACCAATCTGGCCGGCTCGTAATTAAATGGCACAATCCACAAATTATGATCGGTTACTGGAGAGCTCCGGAACTTACCACTCAGTCACGTATTCATGTGAACGGTGAGGACTGGTTTATTACAGGTGATACTGCTTATCAGGACGAAGATGGCTACTTATTCTATCAGGGCCGGGACGATGACGTGATTAATTCTGCTGGTTATAGAATTGGCCCCATGGAGGTAGAAAACACCCTGATGGAGCATCCTGCTGTGACGGAATGCGCAGCAGTAGGGAGCCCCGACCCAGACCGTGGTGAAATAGTCAAAGCGTTTATTATTCTCAACGAAAATTTTGAAAAAACTGCAGATTTAGTCGCAGAACTGCAGGAATTCGTAAAATCTCGGACCGCACCCTACAAATACCCCCGAAGTATATCCTTTGTCGATGAACTGCCAAAGACAGTAACGGGGAAAATTCAGCGCAGGAAGATAAAGGAAGCCGAATACAGGAATTGAATCAAATGGTCATTTCCATGTCTTCGGTTAAGTCGTAATTATTTTGGCAGGTTAGGAGGTTAGCGATCTATTTGGGTCTCTTTACAAGTCAGCGCCTTGCAATGCCCGCCATACTGTTTCGGGCGTCATCGGCATTTCAATGTGGTTTACCCCATAACCTTTGAGCGCATCCAGAACGGCATTAACGATAGCAGGCGGTGCTCCACAACAGCCTGCTTCGCCAGCCCCTTTCACTCCCAGTGGGTTCTTTTTTGTTGGCGAACCCTCATAGTAATCCAGCTTCATTGGTGGCATATCGTTAGCCCGGGGCATGGCATAATCGATAAAAGACCCCGTGATTAGCTGGCCGCTGTCTTCATCATAAATCGCCTGTTCAAGAAGAGCCTGTCCCAAACCCTGTCCAACTCCGCCCATGACCTGACCATCGGCTAAAAGCGGGTTGATGATTGTGCCAAAATCATCAACGATCCAAAATCCCACAATTTCGATTGAACCTGTCTGCGGATCCACCTCTACTTCAGCAGCATGACAACCATTTGGAACAGATATAATTCCTCTCTCGAATGTTGATCCTATATTAAGTGCGCCCGGGGCCATCCCCTCAGGCAAAAGCAAAGGATCAAAGGATGCCGCAATAGTCTCTCCGATACTCATGTTATTGTTCGTATTTGGTTGAAAAAAATGACCGTCCTCAAAATGCACATCGGTTATGGAGCATTCAAACTGATGACCGGCAATTTCCTTCCCCTTCATAATAACTTCACCTGCCAGCTGCTTGACTGCGTTACCGCCAACTTCCATGCCTCGCGACCCCCCGTGTCCACCGCCCATCGGGGTCGCATCTGTATCAGCCTGTGTAAAATCTATTTGGTCCATATCAATACCCAGCTCAACGGAAAGGATCTGGCAGAGTGAGGTCTCATGCCCCATCCCCGTAGAGTGACTACCAACAGCCATATGAACCAATCCATCATCAGAAAAACTAACTACAGCGTGCTCCTTAGGCATTCCCCCTGTGCACTCAAGATAAGGCGCAATCGCGAACCCACGGAGCTTTCCATTTTCAGCGCTATTATCCACCCGCTCTGGAAATCCACCCCGGTCTGTCATCGCCAAAGTCTTCTCAAAAACAGTGGGGAAATCCCCACAGTCCACATCTAGCCCCATTGCTGTCTTAAGAGGAAGTGAATGCTTTGGCATGATGTTCTTTCTTCTAAGCTCAATCGGATCAAACCCGAGCTCACGGGCTGCCTTCTCTACAACCCGTTCAATTTGAAAGGAGCCTTCGGGTCGCCCTGCGCCTCGGTAAGGGTCGAGGGGCGCTGTATTTGTAAATCCAGCTCGCGCCTGGTAATGCATGGCTTTAAATGCATAGACCCCCCCTTGGGTTCGAGCTGACCCCCCCGTCGGCGTAAAAGCGCCGACAGTACCGCAATATGCGCCCAGCTCTCCAACCGTAGTTGTCCGGAGAGCTCGAAAAGTGCCATCCGTGTCCAGGCCCAACTCAACCGTCGTATACTGACTGCGGCCATGGGTATCGGAGACAAAGCTCTCTGATCGATCATTCATCCATTTTACCGGCCGCTGCAACTTCCGCGCTGCATAAACAGTGACTACCGGCTCGGGGTAAAGGCTATTCTTGCCCCCAAAACCTCCACCTACATCAGGTGCCACATGTCGCAGTTGATCAGTTTCTATCCCCAGGATTTTTGTCATGGCGTCACGAAGGGCATGGATATTCTGGGTCGTCTGGTAAACGACGGTAACACCTGTTCTCTGATCTGGTATAGCCAGAGCACCGCGTGGTTCGATTGGTGCCGCGGTGACCCGATTGTTATGGAGTTCAACTTTAACAACGTGGTCAGATTGACTCAGTTCAAGCTCCGTAGCCTGACCATCCCCCAATTCCCAGTAGACACAAAGATTACCCGGTATGCCCTCATGAATCTGCGGGGCTCCCTGATCCAGCGCCTTAACTGGGTGAGTAACTGCCTCCAAAGGCTCATAGCCTACTTCCACCAGCTCCGCCGCCTCGCGGGCTAATATTCCTGTCTCAGCAATTACCAGTGCGACTGGCTCACCTACATAACGAACCCGTTCTGCCGCCAAACATGGGCGTTCGGGCACGAAAATTGGCGTGCCATCCGTATTTTCTTTAACGGCTGAGTTCGTCGGGATAACTCCGAACCCAAGTTCCGCCCAGTCGGCCCCCGTGATTACATCTAAAACCCCTTTGAGTTCTAATGCCTTGGACTTTTCGAAACCACTAATACGGGCATGAGCATGAGGCGATCTTATAAAAACACCAATAGCACAATCGGGAACATGAATATCATCGAGGTAAGTGCCGCGACCCGAAACAAAACGAGCGTCTTCAGTACGTCGGACAGAGTCGCGCAAATTCACTTTGCCCATTATCGATGCCTAATTAGCTTTTGCCACAGCCCGCTTAGCCATCACAACGACCAGATGCGCGCGATACTCGGCAGAGGCGTGTATATCATTATTAAAATCGTCACGGTCGATAGACATACCATCTAAAATGTCGGAATTAAAATTTGTCGCTAATGCCACTTCCATCTCCGGAACCCGGAAAACAGACGGACCTGCGCCTGTCACAGCAAGCCGAACACTAGCCCCTGTTTTACTGACAAATACGCCCACAATAGCATAGCGCGAGGCCGGGTTTGGAAATTTTATATAAGCTGCCTGGTCAGGGATCGGAAACTCTACCGCGGTCACCAATTCGTCTTCCTCCAGCGCCGTTTCGAAAAAGTCCTTGAAAAAATCATCCGCAGAAATATCCCGCCGGTCTGTTTTGACAATCGCACCGAGGCCAACCAACGCGGCGGGATAATCCGCAGCAGGATCATTATTGGCGACTGAGCCTCCAATTGTCCCGCGGTTACGCACATGTGGATCGCCAATCATTCCGGCGAGGTCAGACAGGGCCGGAATTACTTCCCGCACCTCGCTCGACCCGGCCACATCTGCGTGAGAACTCATTGCGCCAATCACAACACTATCACTATTTATAGTTATGCCCTTTAGGGAACCTATCCTTGCCAGATCGATCAAATCTGACGGCATTGCGAGACGCTGTTTTAAGACTGGAATAATAGTCTGGCCGCCCGCCATGAACTGACCATCTTCAGCCTTAGCGAATGCGCGACTGGCTTCCTCAACTGAAGCTGGGCGAATTAAATTGAAATCATACATCTGAACCTCCTGAAAGCCTACCTGGCTCTGTTCATCTCGCGCGCGCCCGCAACAATTGCTTCAACAATGTTTTGGTAACCCGTACAACGGCACAGATTTCCTTCGAGGCCATGACGAACATCGGTTTCGGTCAGAATTGGCTTTTCTTTTGCCATTGCGACGGCCGTCATCACCATACCGGGAGTACAAAAGCCACACTGTAAACCGTGGTGCTCACGAAAAGCCTCCTGCATAGGATGCAGGATTTCGCCTTGGGCGAGGCTCTCAATGGTTTCTACGTGGCATCCGTCTGCCTGCATGGCAAGCATTGAACAGCTCTTGACGGAAACACCATCGACATGGACAACGCAGGCACCGCATTGGCTCGTATCACAACCGACATGGGTTCCGGTCAGGCGAAGGTTTTCACGGATAAACTCAACCAAAAGTGTGCGACATTCAACGTTGTCACTTACGGCTTCTTTATTTACGGTCATAGAAACGCTAGGCATAGTTACATCACCCTCCTTGATGCAGCGGATTGCCCTCACTAGATAAACAGAAATTAACGCAGTGCCAAGCACCCTGAAAAGCCGTAATCATTTCAGTGTGGTCATCGGGCCGATCCGGTGCTGAATTGAACTTTAGGCACCCCTTACCTATGATCTACCCATTGAGTAATTCGAGCGTAAGTCTTCAAAAACCTCAGGGACCTGGAGCATAACCATGAAAATGACTGATGAGATCCGAATTAAGGCTCCCCGCGAAGAAGTTTTCGCCGCCCTTAACAACCCGGAGATTCTGCGTCAGGCCATTCCTGGATGTCAGGACCTCAAACAAACGTCTAAAACAGAACTTACAGGCACCGTGCAGGCAAAAGTGGGGCCGGTGAAGGCTACTTTTCAAGGAACTGTGACGCTCTCGGATATAATTGCCCCTGAAGGCTACACTATAACTGGAGAAGGGAAAGGTGGTGCAGCTGGCTTCGCAAAAGGCATGGCTCGTGTTGGGCTGATGGAAGACGGCGATGCGACTATTCTAAATTACGAAGTGAATGCCGAGGTCGGGGGGAAACTAGCCCAGGTCGGAAGCCGGTTAATAGAGGGCACTTCAAAAAAACTGGCAAATGAATTCTTCACAACTTTTTCCAACCTGGTAGGACCCAATAATACTTCTACAGAAGCGAACATGGGCAGCACCCCTTCTGAAGAAGATAAAAAACAAACGGATGCCCCTACTTCATTTATCTGGGTTTCTGCTTCTGTGGTCGCAGCACTTTTAGTTCTCGGTTACCTAGTTGGCTTTAAAGATTGATGACCGTTTAGTGGCTAGCTTTGTTAAACTGGGCCAGATATCTCTAGAACATCTACTGGGTTATCTTTGCACTTCCTCGCCATATTATTGAGGGCGACGCAAGGTCTCCGTTACCTGGCCCATGATAGATAGCGCTATCTCAGCCGGGGTCCGGGCTCCTATGTTCAGCCCCACCGGGGCTTTGATCCTGGCGAGCAATTCATCGGAAACACCTTCTAGTTTTAACCGCTCAATCCTCTTCCCATGCGTTTTTCGACTGCCAAGTGAACCGATATAAAAAGCGTCACTGTTGAGGGCAACCAAGAGTGCCGGATCATCCAGTTTGGGGTCATGGCAGAGTGTAACCACTGCCGTTCGTGAATTGGGGGAGAGCTCCTCAAGTGCCGTTGACGGCCATCGTTTATCAATAGTTATATCAGGAAACCTGACAGCCTCCGCCCAGGTATCACGAGGGTCAATGATAATCACCTCATAACCCGTTTGCGTCGCCATCCTGCTCAAAACCTGTGCGATATGAACGGCGCCGATAATAAACATTCTTAATGGCGGGTTGAGAATATGAGCGAAGACACGGTCGTTCCCATCAAAGCTAATCAAACGGCTCTCATCATTAGCAAAACACCGGACCAGATCTTCAGATGCAAGATCCCGATTTTCTTTCAACTGCGTCCTGCCGGAACTTAAATCTATCAGAACAGCAATCGCCTGTTTCTGATTGTGTGCTAACTTGAAATCTGAGAGCACCACTTTGAGGTTCGGCGTGATCTTTTGGATGAAAACCTGCACCTGACCTCCGCATGCCAAACCCGCCTCCCAGGCAGCAGCATCAGCTATACCGAATTCTAGGGTTTTTACATTTTCATCGCGGATCACTCTAAGGGCTTCTGCAACCACTTCACCTTCGATACAGCCCCCGGAAACTGAGCCTTCAAAAAGATTATCATCGCGAATTATAAGCTGGCTACCAACAGGACGAGGCGAAGATCCCCAGGTCGAAATGACTGTGGCTAATGCTACCTCGTAACCAGAATCGATCCACTCAAGTGCCTTTTTAACGAGTGAGCCTTCTAAGTTAATGTCTTGGTCAGGTCTTGGCTGAGACATAACGGTGTCCTTTACTATATTCCCAAGAGGATATAGCAAGCTTACAGAGATAAAACATCATAACCGTAAATTATTTTAAATATTTGGAGTTCGAATTGTCCGAAGCCTATGGAGCGTCAAAAATTGCGGCACTCCTGTTAACTGCAGGTCTCTCTTCAAGAGCCGGACCAAGAAACAAACTTTTGGTAAATACCCCGGGTCAGGCAACTGACTATCCAATTGTTCGGTCCAGTGCAGAAAACCTGTTAGCCAGTCAAGCACATCCCGTGATTGTTGTAACAGGTCATGAGCGCAAAGAGGTGGAAAGCACCCTGGCCGGCCTGGATCTCAAGTTTGTTTATAATCCAGATTTTGCCACAGGAATGTCCTCCTCTTTAGTCAGAGGCATTAACGCCATACCAGACGTGGCGAGAGGCGTTATAGTTGCACTTGGCGATATGCCCATGGTCTCGACAGCTACCATAAACATACTGATTGCCACATTCCTAGGATCTGATGATAAAACAATCTGCGTACCTGTACACGACGGCAGACGGGGTAACCCAGTCCTGTTCAGTCGTGTGCACTTTGCTAAACTTACTGAGTTGGCTGGAGATGCCGGAGGAAAGACTATTCTCGAAGCGAACCCAAATGCCCTCGCAGAGGTTATAGTTAACGATCCGGGCATCCACCTCGACTTCGACAATCCCTGATAATTTTTAGAGTATCTTGGTTAGTCTCAGGAAATTAAAATTCTTCATCAGATGGTTAACATTAAATTGAAGGTCTCGGAGCCCAAAGAATGACAGCTGCACCCAAAAGACAGATCCCAGCCCCGAAAAAATCCCATCGATCGGGGGGAACACCTTCAACAAGCCAAAGCCATAAAAGAGAGCCTGAAATATAAATACCCCCATATACTGCATAAGTGCGGCCGGCAGCGGAACTGTCAACCAGGGTCAGTAAGTAGGCAAAAAGGATCAGCGAGGCGAGACCTGGGAAAACCCACCAGACCGGTTTGCCAAGGCGAAGCCAGGCCCAGAAGGCAAAACACCCCCCCAATTCAGCTATAGCAGCCCCGATATAAAAGATAACAGATTTCATCCCAGGTATCTCCTTACCTGCCGACTATATGTGAGTCCGCAGTAAAGCGATAGATTTTACATTCGCAACCTTAGCCTAAGAATAGTCGAGTGATCTTAATTGAATAACTTTTTACTGCGGTCGCTAAACATATTTTTAACTCTTTAAGTAAACTGCCTTAGTCTTTGTGGTAGCTCTAACTGAGGTGGATTTCTACACCAATAAACATTTAGGAAAATGGTGGGCACGGCTGGGATTGAACCAGCGACCCCTGCGATGTCAACACAGTGCTCTCCCACTGAGCTACGCGCCCTCTTTCCTATAAAT
>MDTC01163465.1_pt1 | contig 11639 bp, 15 predicted proteins | sample 811181 | NCBI WGS metagenome assembly MDTC01 (sample SAMN05326644, study PRJNA326480) | marine metagenome | isolation source: seawater | place: Pacific Ocean: North | collected 2011 | reverse complement strand
TTAATTGATGGTGATTTATTCGCTTTTAAAACAGCAATAAGTATTGAAGAGCCTATACAATGGGAAGATAACTTTTGGACACTTCATGCAGACGCTAAATTTGGCATAAAAAAACTTGCAGATGAATTTAGTAGTCTAGCAAGTAAATTAAAAGCTGATAAAATTATAATAGCTTTTTCATCTCCAATTAATTTTAGAAAAAAAGTTTTAGATACTTACAAATCAAATCGTAAAAAATCTCGTAAGCCTATTATCTACAAAGAACTATTAGATTTTGTAAATACAAATTACCTTACTTTTGCAATGGAAGGTTTGGAAGGTGATGATGTATTAGGTATCCTTGCAACTTCAGGTGAAATTGAAGGTGAAGTTATTATTGTTTCTTCTGATAAAGATATGAAAACTATTCCTGCTAGAATTTATAATCCTGATAAGGATATGCCTGAAGTAGAAGTTATAACTAAAAAACAAGCCGACTATAATTTTATGCTACAGACTTTAGCAGGTGATAGTACAGATGGTTATTCAGGGTGTCCTAAAGTTGGCATGGTAACAGCACAGAGAATTTTAGGCGAACCAAAAGATGTAAAATTAATGTGGAAAGAAGTTGTGAAGGCTTATGAAAAGCAGGGTTTGACTAAAAAAGATGCCTTAACACAATCCCGATTAGCAAGAATATTAAGAAGTGAAGATTGGGATGCAAAGAAAAGAAAGCCTATATTATGGAAACCTTAAATATGAATAGAGACAGACTAGTTGCTAGAACTTTAAAATTAATTATAGATAAATGGAGAGCCTTTTGCATATTAGGTTTTGATACACGATTGTTTACAGATAAAAATGTTGAACCTGTTTATTTAAGAATATTCATAAAACCTTATGATGGTACTTTAGACAAAGAAATAAAATCACATACCATTTCCCTTACCAAGAACTTAGAATATGGTGAAAGCCTTGAGTCTTTAACAGATGATTTAACCAAAGAATCTATAGTTTCTGCTGTTTTGCATCATGTTAAAAATAATTTAACCGATATTAAAGAAAACAAACAGCCTGAAGAAAAAGTTAAATTAACTACAGAACCTTACAAAAAAATTAAATAGGAGAGTCTATGTCAGAACAAGTTAAAAAACCTACTCATTATTTTAGATACAAAATAGAGCCTATTACTTTTATTATGCAGAACGAAGTTCCTTATGCTGAAGCTAATGCTATTAAGTACCTAATGCGATGGCGATATAAGCACCCTACCAAAGAAAAACGCCTTGAAGATTTACATAAAGCAAAACAATACATTGATATTTTAATTGAAAAAGAAACCCAAGAAGACGGGGAAATCATAGTAAAACTAGGAAATAAATAAATGGTTAAAATAAGTACCACTTTTAGAGGACAAAACGGTGATTCAAATGAAAATTTACCTTTAATAGATAAAAAATTAGTCATTGAGTTACAACGCTTGTTCCCCGATAAGTCTGCGGATTTATCAATGAGTGAAAAAGAAGTGTGGTACAAAAGTGGTCAAGCGAATGTCATTCGTTATTTAAAAGACCAGTACCTAAGACAACAACAATTAACTGAGTTTAAGGAATAGCTTATGTGTAAATCAAAAAGACCTGCTCCTCCTCCTGCTCCTACACCTCCTCCAGTAACACCACCACCGCCAGTAATTACTACTAAGCAAGTAAATCCTGCAAGTGCGAGTTATGACGGAGATGCTAATAGAAATAAAAGTACAGGAAGCATAAAAGAATCTATGAGAAGAGGCAGAAAAAAGCTAAGAATACCTTTAATAACTACCGATGGTGGTGAAACAGGTACAGGCGTACAAATCTAGGAAGATATAAAATCTAATGAAAGATACGGAAACTACAGGAAAATCTGTAAGAAATAGGTATGAGCAACTAGAATCTAATAGGGAAACATTCCTTGAAAGAGCTAGAGAGAGTTCTAAACTTACAATACCTACACTAATACCTGAACAAGATAGCGGAAGTACCACTAGATACCCTACGCCATACCAAGGAATAGGCGCTAGAGGTGTAAATAATTTATCAGCTAAATTACTTTTAGCTTTACTTCCTCCAAACGCACCATTCTTTAGATTACGCATAAAAGATTCCGTTATAAAAGAAATTTCTCAAGACCCTCAAATTAAAAGTGATGTTGAGCAAGGTCTAGGAGAAATAGAACAGGCAATACAAACTAATATTGAAACTTCAGCAGATAGAGTAGCTATCTTTGAAGCCTTAAAACACTTAATAGTTGGCGGAAATGTCCTATTATTTGTAGATAAACAAGGTACAAGAGTTTTTCATTTAGAAAGATATGTTTGTAAAAGAGACCCAATGGGTAATGTTTTAGAAATAATTACTAGAGAATGTCTCAGCCCCTCATCTTTAGCGCCTGAAGTATTAGAACTTATAGGTGGTCAATTATCGCAAGATGAAAAATCCGTAGATATTTATACTCATGTATGCCGAATACCTAAAAAGAATAAGTATTATGTATGCCAAGAAGTTAAAGGTATCAAAATACCAAAATCTGAAGGTTATTATGATTTAGATAAATCTCCTTTTATTCCGCTTAGATGGAATAGAGTTGATGGCGAAGATTATGGTAGAGGTTTTGTAGAAGAATATCTTGGAGACCTCAAGTCTCTTGAAGGTTTAACTCAAGCTATTGTCGAGGGTTCTTCAGCTTCAGCTAAAATATTATTTATGGTAGCGCCTAATGGTACTACTAGAGCAGGGGCATTAGCACAAAGCCCTAATGGAGCTATAATTGAAGGTAATGCTAACGATGTTTCAGTATTACAAGTTCAAAAATACGCTGATTTCAGAATTGCTTATGATGTTATGCAAAGAATTGAACAAAGACTTCAATATGCTTTCTTATTAAATGCTTCTGTACAAAGACAAGCAGAACGAGTTACTGCTGAAGAAATTAGATTTATGGCACAAGAACTAGAAGATACTCTAGGTGGTACTTACGCCATGCTTAGTCAAGAGTTTCAGTTACCTTACATCAATCGTAAGATGGATATGATGACAAAAAGTAAAGACCTTCCTACTTTACCTAAAACTGTAATACCACAAATTGTTACAGGATTAGAAGCGTTAGGAAGAGGTAATGATAAAAATAAATTAATAAGTTTCTTGGAAACTTTAGGTACAAACTTAGGTGCTGAAGTAATCCAAAAATATGTAAATCTTGACAATGCCATATCAAGATTAGCAACTGCTGATGGTATTGAAACTAAGGGTTTAATTAAAACTAAAGAAGAATTAACAGCAGAACAAAATCAAATGATGCAAGACCAACAACAAAATGAAGCATCAAGTAAGGGATTTGAAGTTGGAGGAAATGTAGCTTCAAATATAGCGTCTAAACTTGAGCCTGAAGATATGCAAAATATCGACCCTCAAGCTATTCAAGAGGCTATTTCACAAATCCAAAGTTAGGAGAAAATAAATGGTAGAAACACTAAATGTTACGGATGTTAAAGAAAGTAACCCTTCTTTAGAAGAACAGTCGCAACAACAAGACAATCAAGAACAAGCAAAGCAAAATGGAGACCGCCCTGAGTGGCTTCCTGAAAAATTTGCTAATGCTGAAGACTTAGCTAAAGCCTATGGTGAATTAGAAACTAAATTTAGTAATAATGAAACACCACCTGAAGCGCAAACTCAAGATGAAGTAGAAAAAGCTACAGGGCTAAACTTAGATAATTATTATAATGAATTTGCTGAAAAGGGTGAGTTATCGCCTGAAAGTTTTGATGCTTTAGCAGAATTAGGATTACCTAGAGATTTAGTTGAAAGTTATATTAATGGTCAAAACGCCATGGTAGACGGTTTTACACAATCAATTTACAATGAAGTTGGTGGTGAAGCTGAATATGAAAAACTTATAGCATGGGCTTCAGAAAATTTATCTCAAGCCGAGCAAGATGCTTACAATAATTCCTTAGAAGGTGATATTGAAAGCGCCAAGCTAACTCTAAGAGGCATACAAGCTAGAGCAGGTTCTACTAATTCAAGTGAACCACAATTAACACAAGGTCAAGCTACACAAGGTAGAACTGATGTGTTTAATTCTAGCGCTGAAGTTGTACAAGCTATTAATGATAAAAGATACCAAGAGGACACACACTATCGGTCTCAAGTAGAGCAAAAATTAGCAAGGTCTAAAGTATTTTAATGGCTAGAGATTACGATAGAGAATATGAAACATATCAGGGAACACCTGCTCAAAAAAAGAGAAGAGCTATGCGCAACAAAGCACGAAGACTCTTAATAAAAAATGGAAGAGCTAAAAAAGGTGATGGTAAGGATGTACACCATAAAGACCATAACCCCATGAATAATTCTCTATCGAATCTTAAAATCGCTTCAGTAGCATCTAATAGGTCACGAAAAATATGATTAACATACTAGGTGCAGTAGCGCCTATGATTAATACACTTTTTAAAACTATTGATAAAACAATAGATAATAAAGCTGAAGCTGAAAAAATAAAACAAACAATACAACAACAATTATTATCAGGGCAACTTAAAGAGCTAGAAGCTCAAGCATCTATAATAACTGCGGAAGCAAGAGGCGGATGGTTACAAAGAAATTGGCGACCATTGCTTATGCTAACTTTTGCAGGACTTGTTGTTGCTCATTGGTTTGGTTTTACTGCTCCTAACATTCCTGAATCAGTACAGAACTCTTTACTTAATATAGTTCTAGTTGGTATGGGAGGTTACATTGTTGGTAGAAGTGGAGAAAAAATTATGGATAAATATAAGGGGAAAAAATAATGCCTAATAAAAATAATCAATATTCCAATGCACAAAAAAAGCTAAAAATACCAATGAACGGTAAAACTAAGAAAAAAAGTAAAAAGAAATATTAATGACTACTAGATTATTACAAAAACTTTTAATGAAACCTGAAGTGAAAAAAATGTTTTCTAAAACTAGATTTGGTTTATTAAAAATAAAAGATAAAAATGGTAAAACAATCGAAAAAATACCTAAAGCAGTTTACGATAGATTTGGAAATATTAAAAAACAAACCTAAGTTCACCATCTCTCACTAGAGAGGTGACGCTATTAATCAACTCAATAGAAGATTTGCCCTATGCGTAGGATAACTTTTCATTACTAGGATGTTTGTTTAACAGCATTTAATCTTAACAACAATAACCAAGGAGATATACTATGGCTAACGCTACTGTATCATTTCTCGGTAAAGAAAATAGTGGTTCAGATGCTAATGCTTTATTCTTAAAAGTATTTAGTGGTGAAGTTCTAGCTTCTTTTCAACGAGAAAATAAGATGTTGGGGATGTCTACTGTTAGAACTATATCTAGCGGTAAATCTGCTCAATTTCCTGCAATCGGAAGAACAACTGCTTCTTACCATACAGCAGGTAACGAAATAACTGGTGACGCAATCAAACACGCTGAGAAAGTAATTACTATTGATGATGTTCTATTATCAAGTGCTTTTATTTCTCAGATTGATGAAGCGAAAAACCACTATGACGTAAGAAGCCAATACTCAAAAGAAATGGGTTCGGCTCTTGCTAAAAAGACAGATGCACATTTATTACAATTAACAGTATTAGGAGCTAGAGCTTCTGCAACTGTTACTGGTGGTGATGGTGGTTCTGTTATTACTGACGCTGATGCTAATACAAATATGGCTTCATTAATTGATTCTATATTTGAAAGTGCTGAAGATTTAGACAATAAAGATGTTCCTGAAGACGACAGATATTGTGTTGTTCCACCGAACATTTACTACGAATTAGTACAAAATGACAAATTAGTATCAAGAGACTTCTCTAATGCTAATGGTGATTTTGGAAAAGGTGTAGTAATGGAAGTAGCAGGTATTAAAATTGTAAAACTTAATACTGCAACATCTTCATTTACTGACTTATCTTCTGCGTCTAATACTGGTCAAAACAACACATATAGAGGAAACTTCTCTACTACTGTTGCTTCAGTATTCCACAAATCAGCAGTTGGTACTGTTAAATTACTAGACCTTGCTATGGAGTCTGAGTACGACATAAGAAGACAAGGTACATTAATGATTGGTAAATACGCAATGGGTCATGGAATTTTAAGACCTGAATCTTGTGTAGAAATTAAAACTTCTTAATTTTTATCATTAATACAAAACAAGGGAGACCTCATTAATTTGGGGTCTCCTTTTTATAAGGAACTTTATGACTTCAATCACTACTGCTACTTCTGAACTAGAAGCAATCAATACTATGCTATCCACTATTGGAGAAGCACCAGTAAGTTCATTAACAGGAACGCTTCCTAATGAAGTAACAATGGCAGTAGCAACTTTGAATGAAGTTAATCGTGAAGTGCAAACTAGAGGATGGCATTTCAATACTGAATTAGAATATCCTCTTTCTAAAAATGTTGATAATAAAATACCTTTAGCAACAAACATTGTTAGATTGGAAATCATCCCATCTAAATATAGTAAACAAACTTACGACTGCGTACAACGAGGGGCTTTTCTTTACAATCGTCAAGGAAGAACTTTTGTCTTTGATAAAGACTTAGACGGTACTGCGGTTATCTTATTAGATTTTACTGAAATTCCAGAAAGTGCAAGACGCTATATAACTATTAGAGCATCAAGAATGTTCTTAGATAGAATGATTGGTAGCTCAGAACTACGAGGTTACACACAACAAGATGAAATCATAGCGCTATCCACTTTAAAACAAGCAGAAACTTCTACTGCTGACCATAATATATTTAATAACTACGATACTTATAGAATTATAGACAGGAACAGCAGTTCAATTATTGATTCAAGCGGAAATTAATTATGCCTTTAGTAAACAAAGCGATTTCAAATTTAATAAATGGAGTTAGCCAACAGCCTGAAACATTAAGATTACCTTCTCAATGTGAAGCACAAATAAATGGGTTTTCTTCCGTAGTTGAAGGTTTGAAAAAAAGACCTCCATTAAATTATGTAGCTAAAATTTCTTCTGATACAACAAGTAGTATTTTTATTCATACAATAAATAGAGATGTTAATGAAAGATATGTAGTTACTGCAAGTGCAAGTAATATAACAGTTCACGATATAGACGGTACTGCTAAAACAGTAAACAGCCCTAATGGGTTTGGTTACTTAAATGGTTCTGCTCCTGCTACTGATATTAGGGCGGTAACTGTTGCCGATTATACTTTTATTGTTAATAAAACTAAAGTACCTGCAAAGGGTAGTACCAGTTCAGGTGCAACAGCTTTTGAAGCCTTGTATTCAGTAAAACAAGGTGTACCTAGTACAGTATATTCGTTAAAAATAGACGGTACAACTTACAGCTATACGACTACTGATGTAGCATCTACTTACACAACATCAAATATATGCGCCAATATTCAAATTATGGCAAGTAATGCAGGTTTTACTTGTACAAACTTTGGTAGTACCTTTCATTTTACTAAAAGTACAAATTTTACAGTTTTAGCTTCAGATGGTTATGGAGACCAAGCCTCACAAGTAGTAAAAGACACCGTACAAAATTTTATAGATTTACCTGCAAAATCAAAAAATGGTCATGTGTTAGAAGTAACTAATTCAGCAGAAAATAGTTTTGATAATTATTATGTAAAATTTGTTAGTAGTAATAATGATGATGAAGGAGTATGGAAAGAAACCGTAGCGCCAAATACTATTATTGATTTTGATGCTTCAACCTTACCTCACCAATTAGTAAGAAATGCCAATGGCACATTTACTTTTGACCAAGTAGCTTGGGGTAATATGGTAGTTGGTGATAGTGATTCTTCTCCTGACCCTTCTTTTATAGGTTCTAAGATAAACGATATTTTCTTTCATAGAAATAGATTAGGTTTTTTATCAGATGAAGCTGTTGTCATGTCAAGAGCAGGAGATTTTTTTGAGTTTTATCCTGAAACAGTTACTACAATATTAGATACTGACCCAATAGATATTAATGTTTCGCACACTAAAGTTGCTATTTTAAGATTTGCTATTCCTTTTGATGAAGAGTTACTTTTATTTTCAGACCAATCACAATTTGTAGTTGCAGGTAAAGGTATTATTACTTCACAAAATGTAACCGCAAATGTTGTTACTGAGTATGAAAGCAGTTTAACCGTAGCTCCTGTTGGCGCAGGTAGAAATGTTTATTTTGCTTTTAATAAAGGTAGTTATTCAGGTGTAAGAGAGTATTTTCAATCAGCAGATACCGATGTTAATGAAGCTGAAGATATTACTGCAACAGTACCTAAATATTTACCTTCTAATTTAAAAAAGTTTGCAACAGCAAGTAATGAAAATATTTTAGTTGCTTTAAGTAGTGACGAAACTAATGCTTTATATGTTTATCAATACTATTATTCAAATACCGAAAAATTACAAAGTGCATGGCATAAATGGACAATCGGTAATGCTACAGATAACATAATTTTAAATATAGATTTTATAGATACTACTTTGTTCTTAGTAGTGAGAAGGTCTGATGGTTATTACATAATGAGTATGGATGTTTCACCATCGCCTGTAGATACAGGTGCAACTTATTTAACGCATATAGATTCTAAATTAAGTGAATCTCAAGTGTCTATGGCTTACAACTCAGGAACAGACAAAACTACAATAACTTTACCTTATGCCATAGATAACACTATGCAGATGGTAACTCGTTTTGTAAATGGTAGTAATATAACCGCAGGTGTAGTTATCCCAACATTAAGTCAAACAAATGGTGGTACAGCAGTAGTTGTTTCGGGTAATTACAGTAACTCAAAGTTTTTTATTGGTGAACCTTATGAATTTAGTTACCAGTTTTCTACACAATTTGTTAAAGAAAGTGAATCTTCTAGTGGCGGAAAAAGTGCTATTAAAGAAGGTAGATTACAAATAAGAAATTTTACAGTTTCTTTTAATGATTCAGGATTTTTTAAAACTGAAGTAACACCTTATAGAAGAAACGAATCAATAAATACATTTACAGGTTCAGTTGTAGGTACTTCTTTAATGGGTACAGTTAATTTAGAAACAGGTAATTTTAAGTTTCCTGTACAATCTACAAATGAAAATCTAAAAATAATATTAAAGAACAATTCATTTTTACCTTCAACTTTTGTTAATGCTGAATGGGAAGGCTTTTGGCATCAACGAGGAAGAAATATTTAATGAATAGTTGGATGCAAATTGCAACAGAAGAAGATTGTAAATATGTTGCTAAACATATTAGGTTAGATGATAAGAATGAAATTTATGCCTCTTCAGGAGAATTGCCTATTACTGCTTTATTAAAAGGTATTGAACATTCTGAATTGCCTATTGCTATTTATCATAAAGGTAAATGTGTAGCTATTTTTGGTGTAGTAAATTGGGGTAACTCAGGCTGTATTTGGTTATTAGGAACAGACGATATTAAATTATTAAAGATAACTTTTCTTCGTCATTGTAAGTCTGTTTTATCATTTTTAAATAAAAAACATAAAATCCTTCATAACTTTGTTGATGCTAGAAATACTGTACACATTAACTGGTTAAAATGGTTAGGATTTAACTTCATTAATAAACAAGAAAAATATGGTCACGAAGAAAGACCATTTTACGAATTTATAAGGATAGAATAAATATGTGTGGACCAGTTGCTCAAACTGTAATTGCTGTAGCCCAACTAGGTATGGGCTATATGAACGACAAAGCCGAAGCTGATGCTAGAAGGCAACAACAAATCAGACAAAACGAAATGGCAAGAAGAAACGCTGTTCAAAAAATGGCTTCTGAAGAGTTACGCATTAGACAAGAATTTAAAGCTACTAGAAGCGAAATGGCTGAACAAGGATTAAAGTCAAAAAGAGCTAGAGCTACTGCTGAAGTACAAGCAGGTGAAGGTGGTGTTAGTGGTAAGTCTGTAGATGCTTTATTTGCTGAATACTACCGAGAAGAAGGTTTATATAAAAATGCTCAGTTAAATAATCTTGCAGGAGAACTAGTACAACATAGAGAAAACATGAAAGCTATTTCACTAGGACAAGAAGCTAATTCAACTTATGTAACTAAATTTTCTCCAATGAACACTTTAGCTAATAGAGGTTTACAATTTGCGACAACTTATGCGGAAATACACTCGTAATGGCTACTAGAGACTCTAAACAACAAATTTTACCAAGTGTAAGAGCTAGAGTAACTAGTAGAGTTGTAGACCAATATTTTAAACCACAAGTAGAGCCTGTAGTTAGCCAAGCCTCCAAAGAGCTAGTACAATCTTTAGGAAATATTATTCCTGCTTTAAGGGGTTATAATGAAAAAAGAATAGAAGATAATAGAATAGAAGGTAGTGAGGCTCAAAAAAGATTAAAAAAATCATTTAAAGATGCAGTAAGAGATGGTGACATTCCTGAAGGAGCAAATCCATATTTTATTGAAGCCTATAATGAGTTGGAAGTTGAAGATTTAGGTAATAAATTTAGCTCACAATTTAAAGATGTTTATGCCAATAACCTTGGTGAATTATTAGAAAATCCTGATGCTAATGCTTTAAATGTTTTATTAGATGAAAATTTAGATAAATGGTCTGTCGATAATAATGTTTGGGGTTATGATTCAAAAACAGTATTAGAAAAGTTTGAACCTAAAATAAACGCATTAAGAAGTCAATTAAATGCGCAATTATCACAACAGCGTATTTCTTTAATACAAGACAAAGCCTCAGAAACTATTAAATCAAATATTTATACATCAATAGAAGATGGTTTAAGTATTGTGCCTACAGATGCAACAGGAGCATCGTCAACATTGCAATATTCAAATATTGGTTCGATAATAAACGAAAAGTTATTAGCTATGTCTGAGGTAAAAGACCAAAAAAGTCTTAATGATTTAGCTATTACAACCATTATAACTTATGCCAATGAAAATTTAGATGCGGATGCTTTAGAAATTGCAGAATATATTTCAACAATAAATGGTAAATCTTTAGCCGATATTCCTGCATACATAGATTTAATAACAAAAGCTGAATCAAGTATCTTAAATAAAATAGAACAAGCAGAGAATTTTAAATTTACTCAAAACAAAAGAGCCGAAGATAAATTACTAAAAGACACAATAAATGAATTTACAGAATTATTTTATAGTTCTGAAGAACCTATGTCTCCTGCGGATGTTGATGCATTTTTAAAAGATAAGCCTAATTCCAAAATTAAAAAAGAAATTATGCAACATTATAATTCTTATACAGATTTTGAGATACAAGATAACAAAAATGTTTATGACGATTTAGTTACCAAAATTTCTCTTGACCCATACAACCCTAATATAATTGCGGATATAAATGAAGCAGTAAAAGATAAAGATATTACAGGTGCGACTGCAATGAGTTTGAAAAAGGAATATAATCAAATTCGTAATGGTGCAGATAGCGCTTTATTATTAACTAGTGATTTTAACGAGTTGTTAAGTGATGGTATAAAATTAATTACAAAAGCAGATACAGTTTATGGAACAGGGGATAGTGCTGAAGTTGAAAGATTAAATAAAGCAAGTGGTAGATTTAGAAATTCATTTTCAAGAAGAGCAAGAGTTATAGCTTATGATTTAGAAACTAATCCTAAAT
>MDTC01145993.1_pt1 | contig 11639 bp, 5 predicted proteins | sample 811181 | NCBI WGS metagenome assembly MDTC01 (sample SAMN05326644, study PRJNA326480) | marine metagenome | isolation source: seawater | place: Pacific Ocean: North | collected 2011 | reverse complement strand
CGAGTGGTTCTCCGCTTTGGTGACTTCCGCCGCCGTGTGGTTTTCCGCCGCCGTGTGGTCCGCCGCTTTGGTGACTTGCGCCGCCGTGTGGTTTTCCGCCGCCGGGTAGTTGACCGCCGGCGAGCAGGTGATTTCCGCCGCCGTGTGGTTTTCCGCCGGCGGGTTGTGGACCGCCGCCGTGCCGGTGATTTCCGTCGCCGGGTCGTTGATTTTCTACGTGCAGGAGACTTCCGCCGCCGCACTGTCTTGCTTCTTGTTGTTTTCCTTCGAGCCATATTCTTCGCACTCCTTTTTGGGGATTTTCGACGCCGTGTAGTCTTTTTTCGCTTGCCAGATGGGTTTACGATAATAACTTCATTCAGTGCCATAACAATCGCCCTTGTTCCTACCCGAAACCGAATACGCATATTAATGGTGGTGCGATAAAGTAGGATGGAGTAGGATACCTATAAATTGAGTCGAAATGATAGGAACAGTCAAGTCTACCCTTAACATCGGACATACATGGCAGGGCCACGTCATCCACAAAGAGAGATGGCGGCGAAGGAGAAAATCTCCATTACTTTGGACAAAGATGTGTTCGACTATATTGAATATGGAATACGAATGAGATGGTGGCCCTCTCGTTCGGCTGGAGTAAATATCATCATCACACAATTCATGCGACAACAGAACCAAGCAAACGCCCAACAACACGGGCAATCTCCGCCGCAACAGCAGGGTATGCTTGGGCAGAACCCTCATTCAATTCAAGGAGGATGGATGGGACATCCATCGCAACCTGCGAAAAGACAGTAATGAAATTGTAATCATCGGTTTGAATATCGTCTACAATTACTGTTTCTTCTAAACCCATTTTCATTTCTTCTAAGAATACAGGGTCGGTAATGTCTGGTATTGTTAGGAATACAACATCGGATAGTGCCCAATTGCGAATGTCATCTCCCATTGCAGTTATTGACTCTTCATCAGATGCGTCTTGAGAAACATCGGGAAATGAGTGCAAATCGATGTGATACCTACTCTTCTTTAGCAATCTTCGCATATCTTTAGCAAACTCGGTGTTTCTCGCCTCTCCTCGGTTGAGGTCAATGATACTTCGGTAAGTATCTCCCACGAGTATTTCATAATCGACACCTTCGTTGTCAAGTGCCCTCTTTAGGTGGGGTATCATGCGGATGGCACCCTCATCATGGTCTCCGGACGCCTCTCGTTTAGCGTGGGGGACTGTGACGAGTAACATGTCTAACGTTTCAAGCGGAGAGGTCCATGATACTTGGGTCTTTCTCGAACGGGAGGATGTCGGAACCAATCTCCGCCACCGGTAGTATAGTAGAACCAATACCGATGTGCAAGGTCAAGGAAGAAGTCTCGCAACTCGGCGAAGTGCTCAAGATTACGACTACGGAGATACTCTGGGCGGTCCTCCACTTTGAACAGTAACTTGTTTTCCGATTGAGACCAAACAGTCTCATTGAGTAACTGCACCCGTTGAGTAATGGCGAGACCAACAATACCTTGACCGGCACCAACTGTCCATAACTTCTCTATTCCATCATGCCCTCCTTTCTTTACCATCAACTGAATCTCGTCAATGGCTATGACTCGACGAATATTACGGAACTTCTTATTCCGTTGTAGGTTGAATATCAAGTCGATAATCTTGGTAAGGTCTTGCTGACGACCCTCCTTTGTCCCCGGTGGTCGGTATACAATTCGTGGATTTTTAGCAATGAGTTGAGCATAGAATTGCATGGGTGTTGTGCATATTGTTCCAAGTGATGCGAAATCATCATCGTGTTTCGGGTCAAAGAATACAGTATGTGTATTCATGTTCTGTAATTCTTCAAGAATATGTTTGCACAAGAATGTCTTACCAGAACGAGTCATTCCGATAATCACTGTATGTCGTTGCTGAATGTCTTTCAAGAAGCCCTTAGACAATACCTTTCCGTCGCTACTCAAATCATCCACGCCCAGACGGCAGACAGGGTTAATCCCCCTATCACCATTCTCCGGTAGGCTTCGTGAGGCTGAATATGTTTACGCCATGGTTCGGGGAAGTTATCCTTTGCTTTCTGTTCTAAATTGTGAGGGTCGGAGAATCGCAATTGCGTGACGGCATTCATGATAGATAGGGAATCTGTGTGGTCATGTCCAAGTATGTGTCCATATTCATGTGCGAGCAACTCTGCATCTCCTCGCCATTTCCAACGAATGTATACTTTGCCGTCTGTCGCCATACCGTTTGGATAGTATCCGATACCTGTCATACGGAACATGTTCTGCGCAGAATCTTGCAAATAAGAGGGCCATTGGTCCTTGGGAACGTCACGAAGATATTCTAAGATGAGATTGTTGAATTCTGCGTCATCCAAATAGATTAGCAGAGTGCCGTCTTTTCCGGTGTATGTTTCGACCGGCATCATCTCACACCCGCTTCGACGGCTAACTTGTGGTCTGGCTTACCGGGGCCTGTTGACGAGTCAGCACCAACCGCAAACGCATACACTCTACCAGCCGCCCATTGATGCTGTTGCACTCCGGGCCTATGTCCTACTCTCCAAGCGGCTAATCCTTTGTCGTATATCTTCTCAAGTATTGACTTCTTGATTTTGGTTTCCTTACGGATACGGTTGAGGAATTTCTGCTTAGGACTGTTACCGGCTGGCTTGTAGTCCTTGTCGATGTTCTTCCTATACTTCTTGTAATATTTGACACGGTGCTTAGATGTGCCAATCTTTAGTCCTCGGGCAGTGGCTTTGATGTCAGACTTCCAAAATTCGTATGCCTTGGGGTCGTCAGCATCATACTTGTATCCCTTGTCTATCTCATCTTCTGCAATCATCTTCTCCAGAGCGTTGAGTCCTTTGAGATACTTAGATGGAAACTTCTTACCTCCGGGTGTGCGAGGGTTGTCATAAGCAACGAAGTCTTCAATGGAATACCTTTCTTCGATAGCGTTTGCCGCAAGTCCTTGACCTATGTTAAGTGCGACTTGTAGTATTCTAAGTGCATTCGGTTCTCGTTGTAGTGGTATTCTCTTGAGTTGGTTCAAGAAGTGTAGAGGAGTTGCGTCTTCTTTTCCGGTTAATTCATTATCGATGAATTCTCCTTCTTTGCTATCTGGGTCGAAGTCTTCTTCGTAAATCGGAGTTAACCATCTTGCACCTTCGACGGGAGCCATCCCATACTTCTCTCTAATCCAAGGCTTCTGTTCATTCCACCACATTTGACCATCGTAGTCTGGGTCTTCTCCTTGTATCTTCTTGGTAAGGTTCTCGTAGGCGTTGTCAATCATCCACTCAAAGTCTTCCTCAAGAGAGTTAGGTGGGTTTTCATTGATTCCGTCTGCTGGACTATATCCTGCTTGCCACTCGCCTTTCCAATCAGCAGGCATGGGACCAACGTAGTCTGGCTTGTCTGAAAGCATCTTCTTTATTGCCTTCGTTCTACTTGAAACAAACTTTTCTTCTGCATAGGTCTTGTCAGAGCCATCTGGTGAGAAGTATAGGTCGTATCCGAATCCTTTGTCGCCACGAGGGGACAGTAGTGTTCCTTTGGTTTGACCGAGATACAGATACACCTTTTCTCCGTCACAGTAGCCAATGTATACCCGTTCGATGGCACGCTTACCTATGTGTTTGTCAAGATTCTTGACAAGCCACTTAATTTTCGATGCGTCTTTTGATGACATTCCTCTGATGTGTAGGGTAGTATCCTCTACAAGAACAGGTCCACCCATTACCTCGTAAGCGAGTTTGGCTTTGTGGATTGCAACCGTTTTTGGACCTGCCTCGACTTCGGGAAGGTCATACGTGTCGTTGAAAGAATATCCATCTCCCAGATGCTTCTCATATTCTGCTATCTTGTGTGGGGCACCCGTTGCTATTACGGTTGGTGGGTTTTTCTTTACTATTGCCGCTACTGATGTTGCCACCTTCTTGGCCATCTCTTCGTCTGTGTCTTTACTGCGTGGTTTACCTTGGTCGTCTGCGGCGGCATCGAGAGCCTTACGCACTTTGTGGACTTTCTCATAATTGGAGCCACCTTTGAGATACTTAGGTCCGAATTTCAAACCATATTGGTTGAATAGATGATTGAATATCTGTATTCTTACTCGGGTCTTATCTACGTGAGTCCCTGTATATATTGGAACTTGGATGCGGTGATTGGTCCACAGCCAATAAGCGACATGGCCCTCCACATCACTGTATTCTGCATACGCTTCGTCAAAGTCCCCTTTCTCTATTTCTTCAAGGAATTCTTCATACTCTCCTTGCGCATATGCGAAGTCTGATGGAGAGTCATCATACAGTCCTTCCTCGATAACTTCGGGTATTGTATGTGGCTTGTATCCTTCGGAGGTCATCTCCTCGGTAAGACGGCGTTCAAGTTCCTCTTGGTATTCTTCTGGAATTGGGAACGGTATGTTCGGTGGGTTCACCAGATAATCTGGCAACATCGAACTGGTCATATCGGGTTCTTTGATGAAGTTCTCCTCAACAAACTTCTGACCCAATGTGATTTTCGTCTTTACATTGAATGCCTTTATTGGCATCAAACCATACGATGCCCCGAGTGTGGTTCCACTGGAATGCATCACCATATCATTTACTTCCCAAACTCTGAAAGAGTCATATTTCTCGATGAGAGTGTCTGGTCTACCCCTTCTACCTTGCCAAGTCTTAGGAGTGTCGTTGTTGTAGTAAATTATGTCTCCCTTCTTGAATATATGCGGAGGATTCTCCTTCCAATCGCCGACGAATGTTTGACCTTGCTCTTGTAATTGTTTCTTGAGTGCTTCGGCTTCGGCTATCTTGCGTTGTCTGTCTGCTTCTTGTAACTCAAGATACTTCTGTGAGTTGATTAAAGCATTGAGGTCTGCTGGTGGAATGTAATAGAACGCTGGCTTTACCATTCGCACCCCACGTATTGTGGTTGCTCGTGAAGGAGAAAATACTGCGGTCTTAGGAATCATACTCTTTGGTAGCCACGCCGGTTTAGTGAATTGTGGCCAATCAAGGTGAGGCTCGATTGTTGCAGGGTCTACTGCTGGTTCTGGGAGCCATGGTAGTTTGTCTTGTGGGTTTTCCTTTGCCAACATTGCTTCTACCATTTCCTCGGCTTTCTTACGGGATGTAGGGTATTTCAAACCAAACGACTCGTATATTTTACGAAGTGTAGATGCACCTTTTTCCCAACGAATAGTGATGCTATTTTCGGGGAAGGCTCTATCTCCTCCTTTCCATACTTTCTTGTGTCCAACGAATATGATTTTTTCTTTTAGCATCTTCTTAACGATTGGCTCTGCGTAGTCGTAAGGCCAACGTATTACGAGATATCCTTGTCGGGTGATACCTTGGTCACTGTATGAAGTGGGGACATTATTCTGCCATAGGTGAAGAACAAGCGGGGCAAGCCTTTCATCGATTGGGACTTCGAAGGTAGACCAAGGTTCTTTCAACATGATGTAAGGGTTCTCTTGACTTTCAAGGCTCCATGGAGGGTTCATCTTCACTTCTTCAGATTGAACCCCATACATACGCTTCTCGGTTCTACCAATCCACGGAACCTTTGGACACTTTGGCATGGTCTTACGCTTCTCGACTTTGCGGGCGTATCGCCATGGGTCGAATCCCCAAACCCACAAAGCAAGTAATCTGCGTGTAGGTTGTCCTTTTCGAACAAGTGGACCTTTACGCTTGCCCATCCAATCTCCCATGAATCGCTTGTTGAATCTTACTTGTCGGGCACACCATTCCCAATCATTGTCATTCCACTTTCGCTTGGCTTTTTGAAACACAGCCTTTGCATGAACAGGGCCCTTGATGTAGTCCTTTGGACCACCGAGGCCAATCTTCTTTCTCATCCGTAAGATGGCTCTCCCGCTTACTCGGCCAGAGTGTATTCCTTGCTCCTTGGCCTCGGAAGCAGATAGACCTGCTTTCTTTCCGAGCGGTGAATCAAGGAATGCTTCGAGTTCCTTGTTCTTCATGTTGATGAGTTTAGCCCAATCCATGAACCATTCTTCTCGGGATTTTGGGTTGTCCTTCACGTCATTCCGTATAATCGCACCGTGCTTCCTCATGAACGAATTGATTTCTTCTCTGGGTAGGAACTGCCCTTTCCAAAGAGACGCTGGTTCGGGAATCAATTCGGACAAAGCGACGCCAGCATAGAACATGGAACGGTGACCCCATCTGTGCTGGAACTTTTCTTCATTTTGGCGAGAAGGGAACGGGGGAGTTGTTCTGGGCTCGTCAAGGTTGAGAAAGTTAAAAAATTGACTGTATCCCGGTTTGATATACCAACTTGGGTCTCGTTGATACCCAAGCATTGACAACCACATTACTGGTGAGAAGTCTCTTCCCCGAGCATCTCCCCACTTTTTCCAAGCAATGTTGTGCAAAAATGGTGCTTCTGCAAGGACATCGTATTTCGTCATGCGCCGGGTGCCGTCTTCGGCTCTTCGGTCGAACGTGTAATCTGTTAGATTGAACAAGGCTTCTGCATACTCTCGGCCTTGCCTTTCAGAGCCCGTTCCCGAACGAGAGTAGAACAAGGCACGGATAGTTCCGACTTTTTTCACCTTGCGGTCTTGTTTTTCTACCACAGGGAACTCAAATACAACCATATACCGGTCGGTGATTTTGCCATTTCGTTCAATTCTGTTCAAAACAACAGGAGAAACCTGTCGCATGTTCGACTTAACGTATTCAATGTAGTGTCGGTCCACTTCGTTTAGGTAGTGGCTTGCAGGGGGATTATGCCTTTCGATATCGTCTGAAATCTGTTTTGCCGTAGCGTGAGGTTTGTCGCCTTGAGATTTGATAACCATATCAAATGGAATGTGTTGAGCATCTGCGACTTGCTTGTTGATTTGTTTTGCCTTTGTAGCCGCCTGTTCCTTTGTGACGGCAACCTCGGACCGTAGTTTGGTTGCGAGTTTAGCAGGCGTCATATCGGGGTCAAGGAACACAGAAGTGGTGTTTGGGAATGCGTCTTGATATTTCGATACATTGCGGAGGTTAACATCCACGACGGCTACCGGCTTTGTGAAGTCGGAAAACCTGCGACCAAACATGTATCCGTTCTTTGCCTTGTTCCATTCTACGAATTCACCCTGTTCAATCATTTCTTTGAACTTAGATTCTGATACGAATATCCGGTCGGTAGACTTGGCTTCGTGCTTACGCTTTGGTCGTGTAGTCACTGTTGGGACAACTACACCGCCTGTCATGCGTGCGACTTCTTCGATGACGGCCTGCTTACCTGTCACTGTTGGGCCCGCCACAGTAACCACGTGTATCTTCTTAGCATGTCTTGGGTTCACCATTACTGCTGGTTCTGGTGCTTCTGCAAATGAAAGGCCGGGAGTGAAGTCTGATAACACACGACCTATTTGTTCGTAAAGGGAAACTGCAAGGTCTGCTCCGAATGGGTCTTCTTCTGTGAAATGACCTTTCGCTCGAGACATTGTTGTTCTAAACGAACCGCTTGAAAGACCCAAGGTAACAGTAGCATCTGATTCTTCTATTGGTATGAACAGTTGACCGTTGTGCTTTTTCTTGACTTCAAGGTATTGCTCGGCTATGTCTCCGTCAATTGGCGTATCGTATGAGCCGGCGTAGATGATGGACTTAGCAACAGGAGGAGGATTTGTCTTTACTCTTGTCTGCAAGAAATCTGCTATCTTGCCGAATAATTCCTTGGCTACCATTACCTTGTATTGTTCTACATTAGCCTTGTCAAGACGGCCTTCTTGCTTGGCTTCTGAAGCCAGAGAGGTAAACATGAATGGGTGATGAGCAAGCATGTCTGCAATCTGTAATGCGTATGCTACTCCAAGGTAATCTCCGGCTTGGGCCTTGAATGCTTCGGGAGTGATATTCTTCCTTCCGCAGTCGGTCAGCATCAACAGTGCACATACATCCGAGACTTCTTTTGGAAGGTTCAGTTCGGGCCCGATTTCATCTTGGAACATGTTTGAAGCGATAATTGAATGATGAATCCCTTGTTCTTTCTCTCTTTTCTTGCCCACGTCGTGGTAGAGAGCCAATAGCAAAAGGATATCAAGTTTAGAATAGCCCGGTGCTACTTCTTCTTCCATGTATGCTCTTAGGAGTCGCCGGTTATCGTCGTCGAGTCCTAATTCTTTCAACTTGTAGAGTCTTCCCTGTGGGTGGATGTTGGTGCTTGAGAAGTGATGGTCGACCCACCAGTAGACGTATTGTGAATGTCCGTATTCGTTAGCCCCGTAGTGTTCGAAGTTGTTGGTAGTGTCTCGTAATTCTTCGAGTTGTGATGCTTTGTGGATGTGTGATATTCTGATAGGTGGATTGTGGCGAAATCCGGCATCACTCGGGTTTTCACGGACAATCTTGGGGTTAGCATGACCCTTGTATTTGATTGTGGCAAAATCCCCGAACCTTCTGTTAAGTCGTGTCACGGTATCCTTCGTCATTTTAGCGTAAAATTTCTCATCTGGCAGATTCTTGTCTGACTTGTGCTTCTTGGTAATTTCTGCCTCCGAAGCATCGATGATACTGTTTATGTCGTCGAGAACCTTGTCTTCGTCCATCTTGAGGTAGTCTTCTTCTTTTGATTTCTTGACTGTGATTTCGAAATGGTCAAGACGGTTCTCCATTATCGTATAGAAGTGTTTGATACCAAAGGCAAATGCGAGGTCGAAGTAGAATTGGTAATCGTCGGCACTTGATAGTGATGGCTCATCTTTCGAAGGGTGTGTATGATAGAACATCTTTGCCCCTTCTACTGCTCTGTTCACTTTCAGTTTGGGCATGATGAGTGAACCACGACGATGGTAAATCTTGTTGCCCTTTGTCCAACCGTATGATTCTCCTCGATATGATACAAATGAAAACAGAACATCTCTGAAAGATTCTCCTCCGAATGGAGTGGGTGCATCAATTACCTTGAAGTCTCGGCGTGGGTCGCTAACGAGCATACCATCCATTTCTGAACGGAAATCTGACACACTAACGGGATTCTTGCGGACACGTTGAGAAGTAACGCCACCACTTACTACGGTTTGAACTTGGCCGGGAGGATTTGACTTTACGACCTCCGTATTGTATTTTGAATCAGTAGTTACTTCGTATACTCTACCTTGAGTGGAGAAGTATTTCGACTTACCAATGACGCTTTTTACCGACTTAGCAATGTCTTGCTTTTGCACGGTTCCATTGAGAATGATAAACCACTTTCCTTTCTCTACATCGAAGCCAGAAGCGGCAACAGTTGATTGACCAATTACGTCTTGCTCTTGAGGCAGACCGTATGCGTGAGAGATGACGTATTCATTCAGTCTCGTCATCTTCCTCACCCTCTTCGAAGTCTTCATCTTCGTCGGAGTCCAGCCCTGTCAGCAAGTTCCCCAATGGATTAGCGAGGTCAAGGCTCATAGATGAGTATTCCTGCCGAACACGGGCAACCTCCTCATCGGTAAGTGTGTAATTTTCAATTGCTTCCATCAGAAGCCTTCCTTTCTCAAGGAGTGGTATTTCCCACAATGGGAATTCAGAGGAAGCATGGTCCATCCACGTTTGATGAGTAGGGGCGGCGTGGAATTCTTGATATCGTTGAGAGTATAATGTGATTCTGTTGTCCCATTCTTCGATGTCGGTTGGTGGGTTGGTTAGTGCCCCGAGGTCTCGTTTTAGGACACGTAGGTGTGCTAACTTTTCTGCTTGAGACCCTGTGAACTTCGCTCCTTTGAGCGCACTTTCCATTTCTTTGGCAACACTACCCTTCATCTTGCCTGTATCGTATAATGTAGGGGCAGGCGTTCTCATTTCGGGGTCTTCCTTGCGTGGCATCTCCATCGAAGCCGCATAAATCACTTTCAAGTCGTTCTTGCTTTGCTCTGGGTCGTGCGCTCTATATGCGTAATTGAATTGTTCAGTGGTAGCACGGATGTTACCTTCATCTGAACTTAGCATGGCAATACCCGTTGCTCCGGGGCCACCATACATGTCTGTGAAATCCATTTGCATATTGATTGGTAGACCGAGGACAAACGCATATCCTTCACCTTGATTGGTGTTGTATCCTTTGTATAACTTGTATCCTTTTTCTTTTGGGTCTGCCCTTCTTCCTCTTGCTAATGCGTCGGCGAATTCTTTGTCAAGTGAAATAGATGGAGGCATTGGCTCCCCATCTGGACCAATTACCCCTGCTTCAAACGTAGGTCGCTTTTTACTAACACCAAAGTATCCGGTGGACGGATTACTCTTGATTGTCTGCCACTTCTTCTTACGGAAGTTGGGTCCAAGGACATAAAGTGGGACAAACACATACTCGAACAACACATCGCTCTCTGTGTCAATGTTCATCTGGTCAACAATAGCATCCTCTGTCCAAGATGGGTGTTCAGAAATGAACCCTTTTTCTCTTGTCAATTTTGCGGCATCCTTCAACACTTTCTTACGGGCTTTCGTGTAAGATTTGATGACTTTCTTACTTTCTGCGTGTAAGTCATTACTTGTTTTGTCTGCCTGCTTCTGTGAAGGAGATTTTTTCAAAGCCTCTACTGATTTCAAAACCTTCGAGCCTTTCCTTAGTGCTTTAGGTCGGAAGAATACGAAGCCATGAGGCACGACAATCATTTCCCAAGGAACACCCATGAAATATTTGGATGTTAGAGAAGAAGCGAGGTCATGTCCCGAAATAATTGGAAACATCGGTGGTTTGAACGTGTCTCTCGGATGTGTATGAAACACGACGTCTGCCGCATATACATCATTGGTTAACCACATATCGATAGAACCCCGATGGTGAGAAGAACCGTAAAATATGGTGCCATCCTTGATGTATCCTCCATACTCTTTGCTCCGCCCCGAACGCTTGGAGAGGTTCCATAACTTACGGTATGCTTCAATTGGCATTAACCACGGCTCGTCTCGGGGGAATCCTTGTGGAGAGTTGTAGAACTTCATTTTACTCAAGGAGGAATCCACAATCAATGCTCGGTCTACTTCTGACCCGGTAGAAGGGATAATGGGCAGAAGGTTGGCGAGTCCTTGCATCCAAGCCGGATACCCGCTTACAGTCATTGGGTTCTTACGTGGGGCTCTGCCAATGTTTAGTCCACCTGCCCCATCTGCTTGCTCTACACGCAGGTCAAACGTGCTTTCTGGGTCCTTATCTGGCCTTAACTCTCGGATTACTGCTGGACCAATCATTCTTCGAGAAGCCAGAACTTGAGGATATATTCTGTAACCGGACTTGGCCTTCTTTCTTCCTCGCTGTGCCCTCTTTGTTGCTTGATAGAAATATGTGCCAAATGATGCGCTTCTTCCTTCGGATAGTCGTTCATATTCGACTTCAACAACAATGCGAGGAGTGACAAAGTGCCTACCTTGGGTTACGAAGTAAATTGGGTCTTCTGGTGGAACGTTTGGGACATTGATTGTGTGCTCCCACTTACCTTCGGAAACCTGCTCTCCCATTACCATGTCAAACAATTCTGATTGTTTTTGGTTGTCCCAGCCGGGACCCCAGCCTACACTACCGATGTAGACGTAGGTAGGGTCGCCATACTTGGTTTTCTTGGCTACCGCTACCTCGAACACATGACGGTTCTTTTTCTTGTCCTTCCACGGCTTGGATTCGGT
>MDTC01050606.1_pt1 | contig 11640 bp, 10 predicted proteins | sample 811181 | NCBI WGS metagenome assembly MDTC01 (sample SAMN05326644, study PRJNA326480) | marine metagenome | isolation source: seawater | place: Pacific Ocean: North | collected 2011 | reverse complement strand
ATCCAAATTTTTCTACCATCATGAAGACAGCAAATACAACAAAGATTTGCCTGCGAGCACCTGCTAAAAATTCAAGCACATAATAAAGCCAATATTTCTTTCGTAATACAAATTGGGGCTTTGATTTTTTTGGAACTTCAAACTGCTTAAAACCTAACCAAGCAACAATCGAAATTATGACGGTCATAATACCTGCAGTGCTAAAAATAAAAGCAAAAGAAAAATTCAAAGGCTTCCAACCAAAAACTATTACTGAATAGATTACGAGAGAGGTCAAAGAACCTACAGAAATTAATACACCTAGAATAACGGGCGCTTTTTTCTTATTCAACCAATGCAGTTGCAAACTCTGATTAACCGTTTCAAAATAATGGAAACCTATAGAGCCCAATAAAGTAGTTAACAATAGTCCTTGAAAACTAGGCAGAAGGGTCGTAATAGCAGTGGCAAAACCAAGGAGGAGCAGTGTCAGACAAGCAACAGTTTGTTCGTGCCAAAAGAGGAGGACCAATATAACACCTACTGCTAAAAATCCTGGAATTTCTCTTATACTGTGCAACCATCCAAACTCTATTCCGGAAAAATTAGCTGTTTCAACAACAAAATTATTAATTAAAACTGACCAAGTTGCATATGAAATTGGCATTGCCATAGCCACAAGTGTCAGAAAGATTATGGGCCCATTAAAAGAGGTGGTCCTCAATTTTCCTAAAATTTCAAACCTAAAGCTCAAAATTCTCTCTTACTTTGCCAAAATTCTGCGACCGATAAAGTTTAGAAAATGAAAATATAAACTAGAACGACCAGGCCAATTCAACTTTGACATCAAATGAGGATAGACACATTTGAGGTCAATTCTACTATGATCTTTCTTAGTTTAATTCTTAGCGTAAAATTCAACTACCAAGTTTGGTTCCATCACCACAGCATACGGAATTTCATCTAACGAAGGAACCCTCACAAACTTGGCCTGAAGTTTTCCATGATTAACATCCAAATAATCAGGAACATCTCTTTCTGGTAGAGAAACTGCCTCGATGACTAGTGGCAACTGCTTTGACTTTTCAATTATTTCAATTGTGTCACCTTCATTCACCCTATACGAAGGTATGTTCACACTTTTACCATTCACTAGGATATGACCATGATTGACAAACTGTCTTGATGCAAAGATTGTCGGTACTAATTTGGCACGATATACTACTGCATCCAACCTTCTCTCCAATAGACCTACTAGGTTTTCTCCGGTATCACCCCTCTGTCTCTCAGCATCGGAAAAAATTCTCCTAAACTGCTTTTCGGTCAAATCTCCATAATAACCCTTAAGTTTTTGCTTAGCACGTAACTGAATTCCAAAATCAGAAAGCTTAGCCTTCCTCCTCTGGCCATGCTCACCTGGTCCATATTCTCTCCTATTCACAGGAGATTTTGGCCTACCCCAAAGGTTTTCGCCCATTCGTCTATCTATTTTATGCTTGGCAGCGGTGCGTTTGCTCACGGCTGGTTCCTTTCAACGTTTATGAAAGATGCTTTCCTTTCCTGGCTTTATATCCCAGGCGACAGGCTTCCTCTCACGAGGGCCACAAACACCAAACAAGAAGGAAGTATTTATATACTGCGAGAAAGTCAAGACAAATTTTAAAGGCATTTTTTTTTAATAATAATATTAGATTTTCTTCCGCAAGATTTTACAGTATTCTTAGTACATTTAATTTAGCATTTGAGTTCAAAATATGAAGGAGAAGCATATTAATTTGATAAAGATGTGTGTTGGAGCCCACACTGTATCAGATCTATATGATTGGCAATCAACAAGGTTAGTGAAAGGTATTAATTCCAATAAGCCTTTTGCTAGGCATGTTACAAGGATGCGCCCAAAACGTGCAGAGGAAATCCTGAATGGAGGCTCGCTGTATTGGGTATTCAAAGGTTTTACTCTGGCCAGACAACAAATATTAGGCCTAGAAGAAACTGTAGGAACTGATAACATTATTCGCTGTTCAATAATGTTGAGCCGCCAGATAATCCTAACAGAACCTTACAGAAAAAGACCTTTTCAAGGATGGCGATATCTAAAAGTTAATGAAGCACCTAGAGATCTAGGACTTTTTTCTGAGGGAGATATTAAACTCCCAGCAAGCTTAGAAAGAAACCTCCATGAGATTGGGGTTTTCTAATTTTTAGCAAAAAAACTAAATGAAATTTTATGACAAAGCTGTTTCGGGACATCTAGCAAGATTACGTCCCATTCATCCTATGAAAAAATAATTTTAGCCTAGCGATAAATAGTTCTATACTTTCCAAACCTGCCTCAAAGTACTACGAGGTTATAATTAACTTTTTAATATGCTCAACTAGATCACTTCGTGATACTTCTGTTTGAGCAGGCTGACCTTTCCATTCCTGATTAGTCTTTATAGTACTGGAAATTCTAGATCCTAATTCCAAATCCTTAATCTGAACATTTCCCTTCTCAAATTCTTGTGAGCCTGCAATTATTGCCAACTTGCTATTTCTTTGATCAGCATACTTGAGTTGTTTTCCTAAATCTTTGGGATTTCCCAAAAAAAGCTCTGCTCTGATCCCAGAAGATCTCAACTCAATAACAATTTTCTGATACTCCAATATGTTTTCCATATCCATTATTGTTACTATAACAGGACCATTCCTTTTCATTTCTTGTTTTTTATCCAATTGGTTAAGTGCAAATCCCAACCGATCAATTCCAATTGATAATCCAGTTGCTGGAACTTCCTGCCCAGTGAAACGTTTCACTAGATCATCATATCTTCCCCCACCAGCTACTGAGCCAATCTCTGTATTTGTAGAATCTGAATTAAGAACTTTCATATTGAGATCAGCCTCAAATACGGGTCCTGTATAATAACCAAGACCCCTTACAATTCCAGGGTTAATTCTTATTCTATCTTCAAGATACCCAGCAGCTTCAGTCAACTCTACAATGAGTTCTAGCTCTTTTATTCCTAATAAGCCTATTGCTGATTTGCTAACCAGATATTGCAATTCTTCAAGAGTTTTCTTATTACTACTTTCATGAAGGGAAATAAATTTCATGATAAGATCTATCTGATTCTCTGACAGCATCGCTCCTTCAGTAACATCTCCGCTATCATCTAATCTGCCTGAGCCAAGCAAGTCCCTGACACCTCGATGTCCTAATCTGTCAATTTTATCTATAGATCTCAGAACTATTCCACGAGTTTCCTTGTCTCGATCTGAATCTGAATTATTCAGAATTCCTATTTCCTCTAACACGCCATCGAGTATCTTTCTATTATTCAGGTGGATAGTGTATTGATCTTTGGAAAACCCGATTGTCTCAAAAATACTTGCCAACATCGTACACATCTCTGAATCAGAAACAGTAGAATGAGCCCCAATAGTATCTGCATCACACTGGTAAAACTGCTTAAACCTTCCTGGCCCTGGTTTCTCATTCCTCCAGACTGGTCCAAAGGAATACCTTTTATAAGGTAATGGTAAATCATTTCTGTGCTGAGCATAAACCCTGGCTAATGGAGCCGTCAAATCATACCTGAGAGCCAACCACTCATTCTCCTCATCTTGCCAAGAAAATATTCCTTGGTTGGGGCGATCCACATCTGGTAAAAACTTACCCAGAGCTCCAACTGTCTCTACAGCCGAACTTTCTAATATTTCAAATCCATACAGTTCATAAATTTCACAAATAGATTCTATCAAAGCCTGGCGTTTGACAACATCCTCATCAAAATAGTCTCTAAATCCTTTCGGGGTAATAGCCTTAGGCCGCTTTATTTTCGATTTCTTCTTTGACACAGTCTGGACCTAGCATGGTTTGTTAGCTAAATAAATTAAAGGAATTCCCTCAAAGAGAACCAGGAGATATCTTAGTTTCAAATCTTTCGACTTGCACCACTCCTGGGATATGATTAATCGAATTTACTACGTCTTGATTTATTCTATAAGAGTTTGGGAGTTCTAACTCAACATCAAATTCATCATCTATTACCACTAACTTAACAGGGCCCTTTTTTATGTTACTACTTTGCAGTATTTCAAGTTGATCCTTTATTCTGGTAACGGCTTTCTCATCATCCATGAAAATTTTTGTCCCCAGATCCTCGGCCAGAAGAAGAACTTCCTCAATCTTTTCAACCTTTCTTATTAAAATTCTCGGCTGATTATCTTCTAAAGAGGCCTCACAAGTTAGCAACAAGTTTTGACCAGGTTGAAAATTCTCTCTAAACTCCTGTAAAATTTCTGAAAAGACCGTCACTTCAAAAATGCCTGTCGGATCAGAGAATTGGACAAAAGCAAATTTGTTACCCCTACTAGAAATTCTTTCTTGCTTATTAAGTACTGATCCTGAAATCTTAATCAGTTTGGGCTGTGAACTCAATTCAACCGTTAACTCAGAAGCTTTAATAATATTCTGCGAACTAAAAAGTTCTTCATATTCTGTCAAAGGGTGTGAAGACAAATAAAAACCGATAGACTCATACTCTTTTCGCAATTTTTCACTCTTTGTCCAATCATCGACATTTTGAAGTTCTGGCAGGGGTAATCCATCATTCCCGTCCCCAAAAAGATTATCTTGGCCCGTTTCTCTTTCTGTAAGACATGCCGTAGAAAATTCAACTAATCTTTCAATGGACATGAAAACTTGTTTACGATTACTTATTAGTTCGTCAAAAGCTCCAGCCGAAACTAACATCTCTAAAGAACGTTTTCCTATCTTCCGTAAGTCAATACGACTCGAAAAATCAAAAATGTCTTGAAATTCACCATTCGATTGTCTTTCCGTAATGATCGCCCTCATGGCTTCTGTTCCCACATTCCTTAAAGCCCCAAGGGCATAATTTATCATTCCTTTGCTGACACTGAAGACGTTGTTGGAATGATTAATAGATGGAGGTAAAACCTGAATTTTTAAATCATCCACTTCTTGTTTGTACAGACTTAACTTGTCAGTAGAATTGAGATCATTATTCATGACTGCAGCCATAAATTCGACAGGATAATTAGCTTTTAACCAACATGTCTGATAACTCACTAAAGCGTAAGCAGCGGCATGGGATTTGTTAAAGCCATAATTAGCAAATCGTTCTAATAACAACCAAACTCTGCTAGCTAGAGATTGATCAACACCCCTCTCTATCGATCCTGAAATGAATCTTGGTCTCTCTGCATCCATATCTTTCTTTATTTTCTTTCCCATAGCACGCCTTAATAAATCAGCCTGCCCTAACGTATAACCTGCCATCTTTCTGGCTATTTCCATTACTTGTTCTTGATAGACAATTATTCCCTGAGTCTCATCCAGAATACTATCAATTGAAGAATGAATTAACTCTCGCTCTTGAAGATTGTTCTTCACTCTACAAAACTTGGGAATGTTCTCCATTGGGCCAGGGCGATATAAGGCTACAAGAGCAATAATGTCTTCTAAACAGTTAGGTTTAAGCTGAACCAATGCTGAACGCATCCCTGAGCTTTCAACTTGAAACACAGCCATAGTTTGGGCGCTGGAATATAACTGATATGTCTTCAAATCGTCTAAAGGAATCTTATTAATGTCAACAATCACATCCCGTTCTTTCAGTAAATTCACCGTATTTTGTATAATTGTTAGTGTTTTCAATCCTAGAAAATCAAACTTTACTAGACCAGCAGCCTCTGCCCATTTCATACTAAATTGAGTTGCTGGCATGCTCGACCTTGGATCTTGATATAGAGGAACCAATTCCTCTAATGGTCTGTCACCAATAACTATGCCAGCTGCGTGCGTGGACGCATTCCTTAATAATCCCTCTACCTTTATTGAATAATCTAGCATGCGACTTACTGTTTCACTGGAGTTTTTTTCTTCAAGTAAACGTGGTTCATCTTTAAGTGCTTTTGCAATGGGAACAGGTTTATTGGCTTCAACTGGAACCAGTTTTGCTATTCTATCTACCTGAGGATAAGGAATCTGCAGAACTCGTCCAACATCCCTAATAGCGGCTCTAGATAATAGGGCTCCAAAAGTGATAATTTGTGCTACCCGATCCGATCCATATTTCCTTTGCACATAGTTAATCACCTCTTCTCGCCTGTCCTGACAAAAATCAATATCAAAATCTGGCATTGAAACCCTTTCGGGGTTTAGAAATCGTTCGAAAAGCAACCCATATTTAATAGGGTCTAAATCTGTAATCGTTAAGCTATATGCTACCAAACTACCCGCCCCAGAACCTCTACCAGGCCCGACTGGTATGTAATTCTTTTTTGCCCATTGAACAAAGTCAGCAACTATCAAAAAATAGCCTGGGAACCCCATTTTTTCTATTATGTCTAATTCTTGCTCCAAGCGTTTTTCATAATTAGCAACAGAAGTAGCTAAAGAGCCACTTTCAATTCTGTTTTTCAGCCCCTCAGATGCTTGCTTCCTAAGTTCTTCTCTTTCGTTATCTGCAAATTTAGGCAATATTGGTGATCTTTTTTCAGGTCTAAAAATACACCTCATGGCTATTTCCAGGGTATTATCGAATGCCTCAGGTAAATCCTCAAAAAGATCTCTCATCTCCTCACTTGATTTTAAATAATGCTCAGGAGTTAATTTCTCCCGCTCAGTTTCCTGATCTACATAAGCATTTTGGGCTATGCATAATAATACATCCTGTGCCTCAAAAGTATCCCTGTCCCTAAAATGAACATCATTTGTCGCTACAATTGGTATTTCATTCTTGTAGGCTAATTCCAGTAGAGCATTCTCAGTTAGCTCTTGCTCCTTAGTTCTTACACTTTTACCAGAACCATGCCTCTGTATTTCAATATAAAATCTGTCACCAAAAATTTTCTTAAACCAATTCGCTGCAACATTTGCAGCGTTTATATTTTTTTTAAGAATATTTAAACCTAATGAGCCCTTTGTTCCTCCACACAAAGCTATTAAACCTTCTGCATGGTTCTCTACTTGGACAGAGTCTAATGCCAAAACTGAATTATTAGCTCTTAGAAAATAATGGCTGGATAATTTCAATAGGTTCAGATAACCCTCCTCACTCTGAGCCAACAAGACCAACGTAGAATAATCTGATTCCCTTGCCTGATCTTCACTATCGACATTGAATTTGAATTTGAATTCACACCCTATCAAGGGTTGAACACCATTTCTTATTAATAATTCCGAAATTTCTAAAGCACCAAATAGGTTACCGCTGTCAGTAATTCCAACAGCTGGCATCGACGCTTCTTTACATAGGGCCGGTAATTCTTCTGGGCGAATAGCTCCCTTAAGAAGCGAATAAGATGAGTGTAATCTTAAATGGATGAAAGGATTAGGCTTTATCATTTTATTCATTCTTATTTATTAAGTTTTTCAGTTTCAAATAGAAGCATTTAGAAAACCAGTAAATGCTTAAGCTAAAAAGCTTCTAATCTTTAGATGCATTCCAGTGCTTATTTCTTATAGCAAAGATCTTAGCCTTAAGATTTATATCAATTATGTGGTCACCGTATTCCTCCTCCAGAATCTCCACCGATGGACTTGATAAAATGGTTTCAACTTCTTTAATAAAAGCACTATCTGCCAATGCATGATCATTTAATGAAAAAACAAAAACACCTGGTGATTGTAGTAGAGAAAGAGCTACATTGATGGTTTCTGGATTTGCATGTCCTGGGCTGATAACACCTGCTGCAATCATTCCATTATAGATTTGATCAAGCTTAACTAAAGTATTTAGGTCATCATTAATTAACTTTGAATATATGGCCTTCTCTTTTGCCAAAGTAAGCATTTCTGAGGAGAGATCTAACCCATCTATTTGATGAAAGCCACGAGCATGGAGAGCCTCTCCTGATAACCCAGTTCCACACCCTAAATCTAACACCTTAATCCTAGGATTTGCACAATACTTCATTAACATATCAGCACACCTTCTTGGCGTTACATACTTATTACTATTTAGTTCATCCTCATAGGAAGAGGCCCATTCTTTATAAAGTTGGGTAGTAGATAAATCCAAATCTGATTTGTAGATCCTATCCAAAAATTTCTTATTCATATTTATTTTGTTACCTCACCTCAGGTTTAAACAATTATCATCCTAAGGATATATTATCTCAAATTATTCATGACTACAGTTCTTGTAACATGGTCACTAGATCAAATTAGTTGCTCCCAAAGAAAAAATTACCAATGTTTAATTATGAGGCAACGAAACTTATCTTCCCTAGGACAAGAAAATAGAATATGCAGGCACCTACTAATAAAATCAAACCGAACGAATATATCTTGCGACGCATCGCTAAAGAATTAATTTTAACTTCCTCAGGATCACTACCTAGTACAGAGGAATAAAAATCTTGCAGTTTTTTTCTCTCAGTTTCCTTAACTGAATCCTCTGTATATTTCATCCCATCTAATTGGTTCTTATGCCCCAAGCCCTTTTTCTCTTTCTTCATTAGATTCATACCTCATTATCTTTACTTGCCTTGATCCCAACAAACGCAGCTGTCTTTAGAACAGCAATAAGTAGTCAATCCTTCATTAACTTTCTTATTGCAGAAGTAAATAGACCATCATCGGCCTTATGTGTAACTTTAATAGCCGCTAATTTATCTTCAAATTTGTTTGAATTAGTAGCAAAAAATGATTTTAGTTGAGCACTTTGCTTAGACTTTGCTTTTTGTTCAGCCTTAAACTTACTTAGTTGGCGTTTTACTTGGTCATCATCCATTAATATTTCATTTCATCATTAGGAATATTATCTTCTCAGCACTATATAAATCACATAAAATTCTATTATTGAAGCAGTTATATTTGATACATCCTGTAATACCTTTTCATCGTATTGATTGTATCATGTTATTATCTAAACATATCCAAACTTTTTTCTATCCAATCCTACATCAATCTATCTTGGTTGTTAATAACGATAATAAAAGAGAAAAAATCTACCAGGAAATCACATCTGACTTTCTATGTTAAAGTTTTGGATCGATTAGCTTAATTCTGATTAAATAAAGTTTTTACTGATTAGCTCTCAATTTCTCGGTAAAGAAAATCCGTAAGTATCCAACCGCAACAGAAATCAACAAGAAATAAAAGCCAACTTTTAATTCCATCGCAAAGATGTTAGAGATTTTGCTTGAGTATACCAAAAAACTAAGAAGAAATATGTCTAACATACTGAATTTATGCAAATTCATACGATAAAAGCTAGGTAAATCAAAATGTGTCGAAAGTATTTTCATAATTGGAATGAAAAATCCAAACAAAATCAAAATAGTCCCAAGCAAAATCTCTCCTGATGAAAATAAAATTTGGGTTAAGCTTAATAGCGAAAATTCATTCTCAAAAATCCAAAACTCACTGGTTTTGGCGATTGGTAAAGTTGCGCCCAAGAACAAAGTTAATGCCTCAATAACGCTCAGTATGAACCAAGCTCCAGAGCGACTGTCCTTTCTTTCAATCATCTGGAATAAGTCTTTTACCAAAAACTGAGACATCATCTTGTTTTTTATAATCCATACTTTCGTAAAAATGACTAACTTCAACATTATCTGACCTAACTAACAGATTTAATTTAGGACAACCTAATTGTCTAAGTTTATTCTCAGCTTCTACTACCAACATTTTCCCAAAACCATTTCCCCGAAATTTGGGACTCACTGCCAAATAATTCATAACGCCACGATGACCGTCATATCCGCCCATAACAGTACCAATGATTTTATCTTCATATTCAAGAACTATAAATAGCTCTTCCCCAGTTCTCTTTTTCCTATCAAGATCTTTGTTTGGGTCATTCCATGGACGAGTTAAATTACAAGTTTTCCATAACTCAATAACTTGCTCTCTATCTCTTTCGTCATATTTGCGAATGACTGTCATCTAATTCTCCAACGGCAGTGCCATTTAAATTCTAATAACAGAGAACACTGTCTGATTGTAACGACGCTTCAATTAATTTGTCTGGCATAGCAAATTCTGCATTATACCCATCTAAAAGGGACGCGTCGTACCCTCTTGCCTTTGCAGACATACCTGAAACAAGTATGGTGGCATTTGTTTCCTTCAAATTAAGAAGATGCTCATATAAATCTCCAGTACCCTGTCCAACTATTTCACCAGTGCTTTTACAATTTAATATATGGACCCCATCTGCTGCCAAGAAGAGAGTAACTTCATGATTGTTTTTTATCGCAGCAAGGGCAACCATTAACCCTAATGTTACTTTGTTTTTGAATTCTAGATCACTATGAATATGAACCAATACTTTAGACATCTTATCCTCCTGCATTTTAATTACTTCGCATTTAGTCCCATTCTTGAACTAAATCAATTGTCAAATTTGTGAAAATGTTTTTGGCCAAATATTGAAAGCTTACTCATTCATCCTCTATTTTAGGTCCTAATATAGAACTTAATATTTCAATCTAAAAAATTTTCGAAATAAATGAAGTAATTAATGTTTATAATTCCCAGCCCTAAAAGTGTCTAAATAATTTGAGTTTGTTTTTGATCGTGAGAATAACGATCATTGTGATTAAACATTAATTTATTGGTTCGTTGGTAATGGTAAACATAGGTGATAAAAATACCCATTTGTTAAATCACTTTTTGATAGATTGGTGAAAGTTAAATCACCACTCGAGCTCACTCCACAGTTACAGATTGGATTGAACTGATGAAAAAAGTTGTTCTCATTTTCACTTACGCAATCCTCTGCTCTTTTTTACTCTTTTTCTTTTAGAAACAAACTTCATAACTTCATTAGTTTATCCATTTTTCTACCTTCTATCACCTTGTATTTTCTGGAATCATTAAATCCCATTTAATTTCTTCAGTATTCATTGTAATTTATTCTATTTTAATTCAGTTCTAGTTTTAATAATGGCCTTATTAAATACGATTAAAAATACAATTAAAAATATAAATGAATAACCAAATAAAGTGTGACTCATTTGAATGCTTAAATAATCACTAACCAAACCAAATATGACAGATCCTAATGCTGCAGATCCCATATTAATCATTATCCATATACTCATTACTCTTCCTCTAAAAATATCTTTTAGCTCAAGCTGTATTTTGGACTGTATAGAGATACCAATAGTTGTTGCTAAAAAACCTAAAATAAAAATTAAAAATAATGAAATTAAAAAGTTGTTTGCATGTCCTATTGATAAAACAACAAGAGGAATAGCTAAAGCTACAAAAAGGGTATTATTTGAAATATTTGTACCTGAAGTTTCTGCTTTTCCGAGAGCTTTTGCTATAGAAGAAAAAAGTGCACCTGCTCCAGCAGTTGCAGTTATTAATCCTAATCCTGATGGGCCTTGATTAAATACTCCTTCAGATATTAAAGGCAAAGTTTCTAAAACACCCCTACCCACAAAAGCTGTTAATCCACTGAGAACCATTGAAAATTTAATAACAGAGTTAGAGAAAATAAGTTTTATTCCTTCTAAAAAATCAAAAATTAGAGATCTATTTTTATCATCAGAAACCAAATCTCTAGGTTTGATAAACATGATAAAAACCATTCCTGGTAAGTAAGCAAAAATTGAAATGAGAATAGTGCCACTAGCTCCTAAATATTGTATTAAAAAACCTCCAATTGCTGGTCCAATTAGCCTTGATGTATT
>MDTC01110071.1_pt1 | contig 11643 bp, 7 predicted proteins | sample 811181 | NCBI WGS metagenome assembly MDTC01 (sample SAMN05326644, study PRJNA326480) | marine metagenome | isolation source: seawater | place: Pacific Ocean: North | collected 2011 | reverse complement strand
GTTATCGGAGAGAAGGTTGAAAATATCTTGTTCGACAATAATGGAAACGTAACTGGAGTAAAAACCCGCCAGAAAATAATTAATGCGGATTATGTTATCTTATCTTGCGGAGTTATTGGCACTTGTGATTTGTTATTAAGAGAAAAGCATAAGAAAGATAAAGGGAAAAAGAATGTTCTAATGGACCTAGTTGTAGGAGCTGATATACAAGATCATACAAATTTGAGGATTAATGTAATTACAAATAAAAAAATAGGTTCTTTTAATGAGATTTATTATAGCTTTTCTGGAAAATGTGCCCTTATATTCAGACATTTGTTAGGGAAAACTACATTGATGACTGGCACAGGAGCAACTTCGGCAGCTCATTTAGATCTTGATAAAGATGGCGAGGTTGATACAAGAATTCAGATAGTCCAGTTCTCTGAATCTGGCAGACATGGAAGTGATGGGATATTTTTTGCGTGCAAGCCAGGCTTTTCTATCTCTATCACTGCAATTAATCCTAAATCTATGGGCGAAATTACCCTAGAAGGACTGAATACTGTTGTTAATCCAATGTATTTATCATCAACAAAAGATGTTGAATTATTGAAAGCCGCCCTCAAATACTGTATAAAACTACTTCAATCTGAACCATTAAGTGACCACATTTTGGAGATAGAAGATGAATTATTAATTGTACAAGATCCTGAAAGGTATATTGCTAATAATATTTATAGTGGCGCCCATTTAATTGGAGGTTCACATAATGCGATAAATTCTAGGTTTGAAGTAGATAATGCAAAAGGGTTATATGTATGTGATGCTAGTGTATTTAATGAATATGCAGCGAGCAATATACACTCGTCTGTTGTTTTGATATCAGATATTTTTGCCAAGAACTTTGTAACTAATAATTTCGAGCCAAGTACAAAGAGTGTGACGTTTTGATTAGGGATAATATACGATGTCAAAAAATCGGTAATGGTTATCTCATAAATGCGTAATAATAATAAAATATAATTAATGATGCAGGTGTATTCTAAGTTAGGGAAATATTCATAAATATGGGGAGTTAATAATGCCAGGTTATGAGCTGATAGGAAAAGAAGAACGAAACGCAGTCAATGAGATTTTTGATGCGAAGTCCCGTTTCGATAACGGCGAGAGAGTAAAAAAATTTGAGAGACAATTTGCGGATTATATCGGTGTTGATTATGCCGTGGCAGTGTCATCCGGAACCGCAGCCATAAAAACAGCTTTAATTGCAGTTGGTGTAAAACCAGGAGATGAAGTCATTACACAAGCTTTTACTTTTATAGCAACAGTAAATGCAATTGTAGATGCAGGCGCTGTGCCGATTATTGTGAATGTTGATGACACGCTCAATATGGATCCCATTGGATTTGAAGAGGCGATCACCGCGAAGACTAAAGCAGTGATTCCTGTGGATATGCTTGGAGTTGCCTGCGAAGTAAATCAGATCAATGCAATCGCGAATGCACATAACCTTGTCGTCATAGATGACTGCTGTGAGGCTTTGGGAGCTGATTGGCAAAACGAGAAACTCGGGTCTCAGTTCGATATGAGTGCCTTCAGCTTTGATGGTGGGAAAACAATCACCACGGGTGAGGGTGGGATGGTTACAACAAACAGTCGGGACTATTATAGATTGTGTATGGAATACCGGGACCATGGCCATGAGAACAACCCCAACTACCCCCGCGGAAGGGATACTCACCGAATCTACGGCTTCAATTTCAGGACAACGGAGTTGAATGCAGCTATTGGACTCGAGCAGTTATCGAAACTGGACTATATTGTTGAAACCAACCGCAAACATTACGCTATTTATGAAGGGGCGCTGAAGAATGTACGGGGGGTTTCATTTAGACGGATCCCAACGGAATGTCATCCACTCTGTGATTGCCTGACTGTGGTTTTCCCGCACAATACTAATGCAAGTGAATTCGTCAGACTGATCAATGGAAAGGGCCTCGGCACCAAGAATGTCCCTGATGCAATAGAATGGCACTTTGCAAGGCACTGGGGACATATTTTCTCCCGATACGATCTCAGTGCTCAGGACTTGGTCGACATGACACAAAAATCAGCGGACATACTTGAACGATGTGTCACAATTCCAGTGATGGTGAAAATGGATCACGGTTTGGTCGAAAGGAATGCACAGATTCTACATGAAGCTGCTGAGCAAGCATTGAGTTCGTGACACCGTACGGCTCGTGCGGATCACTTTGTGCTTATTTTTTTTGGAGGGGCAATGACTAGCGATACACAGCATGGATCAATTAAGGTAAAGAGAGGGATTAGTCGAGTTGTATTCTTGCTTGTTACCAAGTTTAGTCAAAGGGACTATCATCGGTTTGGGTTTGATATTATCCGTAAACGAGGCTACAAGGTGGAAGCTTGGGAAACCTCACCTTGGTTCGCGCCCGCATACGCAAGGGATTATGAACCTCCGGATCCGATGGTTTTTCCAGGTCACAGAGTTCATTACTCATTGGCTGAGACTAGGGCAGCGGTTGCCCTGCTCTCAGATCGAGACATTATTGTCGATGCGCATGACCTACTCAACGAATTCGACCTGGGGCAGGTGAACGGACTAAGAATCGGCACCCCGGTGGTTGGATCGGTTCCCGTCCCGCAAGCCGACAAGCGCCAATATTTCGCTAGCAAACTGGCTGCGAGGTTGCGGCACCCGTTGAAGAGCATACATAATCTTAAGGACAGAATTGTACGGAACAGAAAGAAAGTTCGTGTTTATGATTTTTGTCTCATCGGTGGTAATCAATCGCATGACAAATTGCGGCGTGATGTCGATTGCAACACGACTACAATCAAAGCACACTCATTCGACTACGATCGATACTTAGAGGAAGAATCGAGCGGAAATGGAGCGTCTTTGCAGTCTGAGGGGGCTTATGCGGTTTTCTTGGATGAGGATGCGCCGTTCCATCCTGACGGACTTATTTGGGATTTTTCCCGCAACCTCGCAAGGTGCGAGCCCGAATCCTATTATCACGAACTTAATGGGTTCTTTTCACGGTTCGAAAATCAAACCCGCTTGGAAATCATCATTGCTGGCCACCCACGAGCTGATTACAATGCTCGCGACAACGCCTTCAATGGCAGGAAATTGGCGCAAGGCCAGACTTTGTCATTGGTGAAACACTGCACGTTGGTTATTTCTCATGCGAGCACATCGCTCCATTATGCTGTACTTTATCTCAAGCCGGTTGTTCTCCTGGACTCAGACGGGTTTGACCCTGGATTACGGGGCCGTATTTGCGCAATGGGATCGGCTCTTGCCGCACCAATAATAAACATGACCGAATCCCTTACTGTGCAGCTACCGCGCCACGAGGTAGATTACGAAAAATACAGTCAGTTCAAACAGCAATTCATAAAGGAAACTGGCACCCCGCAAAAACAGCTGTGGGAGATATTCTGTGATTATTTGGATGGTGTTGATGAATGAGTCGCAGTTTGAAACAACAGGGTTCTACCTCATAATCTCTCAATATGCCTGAAAGTACAGCTGAGTAATGGCTAACAGGAGATCAATAAAGGACCTGCAAGCGAGATGACGATTCCACTCCGGAAGGGGAGGTAGATGGACGCGTTCGTCTCTTTATGCGGGGTTGCGCGTGCTGAGCGCTGTGCCATTCTGCGCCACGGGTTTCCGTTGACACAGGACTAGTTTCAATAGTCAATATGTCCATCTAATGGCGCCTGTGTCGGCGTCACCAGCGTTTTACGAAAAAGCCAATAGCTTTCTTGAAATCAGGCAGGATGCGCGTGACTATGAGAATGTCTATGAGCGTGTTCGACGGTTGCGGGATGCGCTTGATGAGAAGTCATATGCCGATTATCAGGCGCGCATCATCCGGCAGGCCTGCGATAATGTGATAGATGGCTTTTCGCCTGTCGAACCGCGTTTCCAATTACAGGAACATGTGGTTGAGGAAATTGACCGTCTCTCGGATGAGCATCTGCCCCGGTACCTATTCTACCGCTACCGGTACGACATCTTCCCGCAGACCAAGGAGTTGGACCGATTCCCACCTTGTTTGCAGATCGAGCCTGCATCGATCTGTAACTATCGCTGCGTGTTTTGTTATCAGACCGATAGGGATCTCACGAATCCCAAGAATGGCTACATGGGACTTATGAGCCTGAAATTGTTCAACAAGGTGATCGATCTGGCAGAAGGAAAATGCGAGGCCATTTCCCTGGCCTCACGCGGTGAGCCACTCATCAACCGCGATATCGAAGAAATGCTTGCGTACGCTGCGGGGAAGTTTCTAGCGCTGAAGATAAATACCAACGCCTGGTTCCTGGACGAGCGCAAATGCCATGCTATTCTTCAGGCGGATGTTAACACTGTGGTGTTTTCAGCCGATGCTGCAGCGGAACCTCTGTACAGTCAGTTGCGCGTGAATGGCAGAATGGACAGGGTGCTTGCCAACGTCCGACTGTTCCAGGACATTCGTGCTCGACATTATTCGGATTCGAAGACAATCACCCGGGTTTCCGGCGTCAGGACCGGCGACGACCAGAGCCTGGATGAGATGGAGCGCTTCTGGGGGGATTTAGTTGATCAAGTGGCGTTCGTCAAGTACAACCCGTGGGAAAACACTTATCAGAGATCGCTCAACGATATCGCTGCTCCCTGTTCCGATCTGTGGCGCCGAATGTTCGTCTGGTGGGATGGGACAGTCAACCCATGCGATGTGGACTATCTGTCCACGCTTGCTGTAGGAGATGCAAATAGCGAGCATCTTTCTGAAATCTGGAACGGCGATAAGTATAATGCCCTCCGTAAGGCGCACCTGGCGCGACGGCGTAATAGCATTACTCCCTGCATGCGCTGCACGCTCGTGTAAAGGTATCTTGGCTTTCTTGTTGAGCATCCGGTGGTTACGGAAAAACGTGTGACCAAAACACGGCCAGAATTAGTAGGATTGCACCGGCATCCAATACCACAGGCGGGTAGGTATGAGCGGCTGCGCCTGGATAAGAATGAAAATGTATCCGGTTTTTCTCAAGAGGTCATCCGCGAAATGCTGGCCGGGGTTTCGCCCCATTTTCTGGCTGCTTATCCCGAGCCAGACCCCTTGTACGAGAAGGTTGCGAACCGGCATGACCTTAGCGTGGAGAATGTGTTGATCACGTCTGGTTCAGAGATGGCTATCCGTTATCTCTTTGAGGCATATCTTGACCGGGGGGACGAGATTGTGTTTCTCGATCCCTCGTTCGCAATGTTTCAGGTGTATGCCACCCTGTGTGGTGCGCGGATTGTCACAGTGTATTATCGACCCGATCTTACAGTTGACACGGACGAGATTATCCAGCGGCTCTCACCGCGCACCAAGATCGTTGCCGTAGCCAACCCCAATAATCCTACCGGAACGGTCATCCCGGAAGCGGACTTGTGCGACATAGTTGAGCGGGCTGCAGCGTTTGACGCTCTGGTGTTGGTAGATGAGGCTTACTACCACTTCTACGGGCGCACCATGCTTGCCTACTTTGATGGTTATGAGAACCTGGTGATCACACGCACGTTTTCAAAGGCATGTGGCCTGGCGTCTGTCCGGCTTGGCTATGCTCTGGCTCATCCCCCGGTGATAAGCGAGGTCAAGAAACTACAACCGATGGATCACGCGAATGCTTTTGCGCTTAAGCTGGGGGAGTACATCGTAGACCACGAAGAACTGATTTGGGACTATGTTGCCCAGATTGAGGCTGGCAAAGCCTACTTGACGGTGGAGACAGAACGAATGGGCTTCACGTCGCCCCGAAGTTACGGCAACTTTCTTTTGGTTGACGTGAACGGCAAACGCGACCGATTAATCGAGGAAGTCGAGCGGCGCGGCATTCTGATTGGGGCGCAAGTCCGGCTACCTTTTCCCAATAGTTATGTCCGTGTGACGGTGGGGCCGGTGGAGGAAATGCGCCAGTTGGGTGCTGCTCTGGAGGCGGTAGCTTGAAACGGCAAATGGGAAATACTCGCGCCGCGATTTGGGTTCGGTGAAGAGACTATGATCAGTCGTATCAATAGGGCCGTTAGACGTAGAGTCACGAAGGTGGCGAAACGCGTTGCCGACAAAGGCACAGTACGTGCGTGCAACGTCAGAGGCCGGGTGATTCTTTTGGACGTTGAGTCTGAGATAGAGGAATTCAGGGCGAATACGTATGAAACAAAAGAGCCGGAGACTCTGGAGTGGATTGAGCGCTACTTTCGGCGCGGTGATGTGATGTACGACATCGGCGCGAATATTGGCCTTTACTCGCTATTTGCCGCTAAACATTTGGTGGGGCGATGCAAAGTGTTTGCCTTCGAACCGGAGGCGCTCAATTACGCCAAACTAAGTAAGAACATTCACCTGAACGGCTTGTCTGGAGTAGTGTTACCTTGCTGCGTCGCGATGACCGACCGATTGTGCTTCGACACCTTCAACCTTCATCCGGACAACTTCGAGACAATAGTGGCGGGGCAGGAATTGGCGGCCGGCTCTGCTATGCACAGTTTTGGTGTTGCGGAAGACTTCAGTGGCAGTGAGTTCCCTCCATTTCATGTTCAAGGGACAGTCGGGGCCCCACTTGACGACCTCTGGCAAAGTTGGGGCATGGATTTCCCCAATCACCTGAAGATTGATGTTGATGGCCTCGAAGACAAGATCATTGCTGGCGCCGCTCGAACTTTGCAGGATAATCGCTTGAGGTCTGTCCTGATTGAAGTGTCGGGAAAATTGGGGGATGAAGACCCTATTTTTCAACAGATAATCCAGGCAGGATTTACCAGGGTCACGAACTTCGCGGCCCACTCCAGCGACTTACTCAAGGGCACGCTGTATGAAGATTGCGTGAACAGCGTGTTCGTTCGTGAACTGTAGTCGCAATTCTGTGCCTGTGCTAGGAGATAATAGACAGGCTGAGCGCGTAACCGCAGCAATGGCGTCACGTACGGCTTGGATTTGACCGGGTCGGTCTAAGAAGCTCTGATGCTACCGCAGCTTACCTCCTATTCTAACCCTTAAAGTTGCACTTGTGAATTGAATCCACGAAACAAATGTGAGACAGAGATGTCTGACAATATTGGCGGTTCCACTACAATCAATATTCAGTACTCAGCGCTGGAGAACGGCAGCACGATTGACAAAGGGGCGTCACAACTGAGAATTCTACTCGTTTACCCCAATTTTCAGATGTCGCACCTTCTCTTGCCAGCGGGGATATCTATACTCTCTGCTTGCTTGAAGCATGCGGGCTTTGACACTCGTCTTTTTGATACTACGCTCTACAGACCCGGCGGAAAAAGCATGGATGATGTTCGCATGGAAATGCTCCAGATCAAGGAATTATCGACAGACGAGCGCTCAGTAGGCTATAAAGAAACCAATATGCTGCAAGATTTCATTGAGATTTTGTCCGAGTATCAACCAGATTTAGCCGGCGTCTCCCTCTTGCAAGATACCTTCCCAATCGCTCTACCTCTAATGCGTGCGGCTCACAATGCTGGCATACCTGTGTTGGCTGGTGGCATCTATCCTTCCTTTGCTCCGGAAGACGTGATCAAGGAGGAAAGTGTAGATATGGTGTGCAGGGGCGAAGGAGAAATGACCATTGTGGAATTGTGCAAGCGTATGGCTGTTGGCACAAGCTATGATGACGTTGCCAATCCGTGGATCAAAAATTCGGATGGCACAATTCTCAAGAACAGTTTGGGCCTTGCTGTGGACTTAAACGAATTGCCCTTTCCTGACTATGACAATTTTGAAGCACAACGTTTTTATCGACCGATGCACGGCAAACTGTTGCGAATAATGCCGATCGAGATGCAGCGCGGGTGTCCGTATCAGTGCGCATTCTGTGAAGACCCGACACAAAGCAGAATGTATAGAGCGATAGGGGAATGCTACCATCGGGCGAAAAGTCCTGAGAAGCTACTCGAAGAACTGAGGATATTGGTAGACAAGTACCAAGCGGAATATATATATTTCAATGCCGAGACATTCTTTGCCATGCCGAACCGCTATTTTGTTGAGTTAGCCCATCTTTATGCTGAAGAAATAGGTTTACCGTTTTGGATGCAGACGCGGCCAGAAACTATAACGGAGGAGCGCGTTAAACTGCTTAAGATGATGAATGTGGCCAACATCAATATTGGGCTTGAACATGGCAATGAGGAATTTCGCGCCAAAGTGCTCAAGCGAAAGATGGACAATAGTCTGATTGTCAGCGGTCTCAGAAACTTGCACGAAGCGGGCATTCCAACCACCGTGAACAACATAATGGGCTTCCCAGACGAAACGCGCGAGCTCGTTTTTGATACTATCGAACTGAACCGGCACATCCAGTCGGCAACTATTAATGCTTATCTATTTAATCCTTACAAAGGAACTGAACTCTATCAAGTCTGTGAGGAGAAGGGATATCTGCCTGGGGATGAAGACCAGTTGGTTGTCGATGCTTTTCTTAGTGAAGGTTTTCCCTACTTCAAAACAGTTTTGAGAATGCAAACTATCAGCAGGGAAGAGTTAATGGGGCTACAACGGACTTTCGTGCTTTACGCCAAGTTACCACGCTCTGAATTCCCTCGAGTTCGGATAGCTGAAAAGTTTGATGATGAAGGCAACAATATGTTTAAAACGCTACGCGATGAGTACCTGAGGGGAAATTACCAGCACGTTGAAGAGACTAGTGTTTGAAGTGCGGGCGGTGAAGGAGCACATTGCATGAATATCGATTCGCTGCCGGCATCAACACTTCTAGGATTGAAGGACCAATCAATTTGGCAAAGAATGGAGCAAAGGCATGCATAACTTCTACGCGTCTGGTTCTAGAGACCCCCTTCAGGTGGGTCACAATGAGCCAAGCTTAGAATGGAGAGCGAGGTGCGCATCGTATTGATAAACCCTATATTCGAGTGTTGGGCTCCGCTGAATGCGGTGCGGCAGCTGGCTTCCAGTTGAACATGGGTGAATCCAAAACGTGGCTCAGACGTCGCTATGAGCACACATCACAATACCTAGAACTCTTAGACAACTATTTGCAACAAGTCGCTGTGGAAGCCTGTCACAACGTTTACATGCTTTCAAACCAAGTATTGAGCAGAAACCTTCACGCAAGTGATCTTTTCCGGAGGTTGCTCTTTGAGGAGCAGGCTGATCGTACGAGAAAGCGGGATGTAATAAAGAAATTGGCTCAATATTACTATTGGAGCATCAATCAATTCATCTCATATGTGGCGATTTACTTCACGCAGCGGCTTCTTGCATCGAGAATTGACAGCAATGACCTAGACCTTTCTCGAGAACTCTATGTTGTGGATACTTTCGTGCTTGCGGAGGCCATGCTGCGCGATCAGGCGTATGAAGAACGATACTTTGTCGGGCTTTATGATGACCTCAACAAGTACGACAAGCAATTTATTGTTCTCCCTGTCTTTTATGGTGGCAATTGGTTAAAACCCAATTTGTTTCTTGGTCTTTCTCGGCTGCTTGAACATAGTGATCACAGAATTATTACTGAGTTTCAACTCCTGCGTTTTTCGGACATCCTTCGCGCAATAAGGTTTATCGTCTGCTATCCGTACCATGTCCTCGCGCTGAAAACTAGAATTGTCTGTGAAAGAGACATAGACCGTCAATTTAATTCAGCACTTGTCGAAACGCTTGATCAGGTCACGTTCCACAGCTTCATCAGGTATTTGGTTGGAAGAAGAGTGGGAGCGTTGACGCGGCAGAAAATAAAACTGATCAGCTGGTATGAGAATCAGGTCATTGACAAGAATCTGTACAGAGGCATTAGGGAAACTTCGCCGAGCGTCCTAATATATGGGTGCCAGTTTTTTGTCGGACATCCACTTGCTCTCAACTGTTCTGTAGCAGCGTCCGACATCAGTCTGAAATTGGCCCCCGACTGTGTATTGGTTAATGGCAAGGCTTATCTGAGGAATGATTCAAGCGTAGAGTATAGACTGGGCGTCTCTTTTCGATATCGGCATATTTTCTCCGCGACAGTTAATTGGACAAATAAAAGCCGTTGTGTAATATTTCTTACTTATATCGATCAACTCAATAATGACATATTTAGGTTATGTGTAGGCTCTGCGACCTTGAAGCGTCAGAGAATTGCAGTCAAGCGCCATCCTGCTTCCCCGGGATGTTTATCAATGAAGCTGCCAGGTGAATGGGGATACACGGAGCAAGACGTTTGTGAGCTATTGGATACAGCAGCAATCATTGTTACTTCGGAATCGGGCGTTGCAGTAGAAGCAGCAGCTATGGGGGTATCGGTTATCATCGTCGCGAGTCAATCTGGCTTTACGTGTAACCCGATGCTAGAAACTGGCAGAGGGAGAATCTGGGATATTGTATTTGATGTCCATGAACTTGAGACGACCTACAGCAAACTCTTGGAATACAGAGCGGATAATATTTCTGGGATCAGGGAACTTGCTGAATTCTATAAAGGCGCGTGTTTTGTAGAACCGACTGAAGAAAACATTGTGCAAGCTTTCGATCTTTGCGAGAAAGGAGTTCGATCGTGAGAGTTCTACTGGTTTACCCAAATTTGTACGGTATGAATATGCTTCCTCCCGCCATCGGAATCTTGAACGCCTGCTTAAGAAGAGAGGGGCATAAAGTTGCGTTGTTTGATACGACTATTTATCCTGAATTGGGAGAGGGCTTCGACAGCGATAAACAAAAGGATGTAAGATTAAATGCACGGCCTTATGACGACACATTGCTGAAGAGCCATGCAAAGCTAACGTCTCCCACTGATGACTTCAAGGATTACATACAGAGCTTTTCGCCGGATCTTATAGCATTCTCGCTTACAGAAGACATGTACCCCAATGCGTTGACTTTGCTGAAGGCGCTTGAAGAGAAAGATCGTCCGCCGGTCGTTGCAGGGGGGGTATTTCCATCTTTCGCGCCAGAATTGGCGCTGCGTAGATCAGAGGGTCGGATTGACTATGTCTTGATTGGTGAAGGTGAAAAAAGCTTGCTGGAATTGTGTAGAAGATTGGAGTCCGGACAGGATGTCTCGCCAATCGAGGGCATCTGGTTCCTAAGAAAGGATGGCGCCTTACGCAGCAGCCCGTTGCCTAAACTGATTGATGTCAACACGGTTCCGTTGCCGGACTATGATTTCTTTCCAGAGAGCCGCTATTACCGACCCATGCAAGGGCGACTTTGGAGGATGTTCCCCATCGAAACCCATCGCGGATGCCCTTACACTTGTGCTTATTGCAATTCTCCTTCGCAGGCTAAAGTCTACAGTCTCGCGCAGCAGAGGTTTTTTCGCAAGAGAAAGATGGAACGTGTGCGTGAGGAAATCTCACATTGCTTGGACAGGTACAAGGCCGACTCATTCTACTTTTGGGCTGACACCTTTTTGGCATGGAGCGATAGAGAATTTGATGAGTTTTGTGAAATGTACGCGGAGTTCGCGCTCCCGTTCTGGATCCAGACCAGGCCCGAGACCGTTACGGAATACAAGTTTCACCGTCTGAAGGAAGTGGGACTGCTGCGGGTTGCATTCGGTGTAGAACACGGAAACCCCGAATTCAGGGAGAAAACACTCTCTAGAAAGATTGATAATGACACAATTGTGAACAATCTGAACATC
>MDTC01055140.1_pt1 | contig 11643 bp, 19 predicted proteins | sample 811181 | NCBI WGS metagenome assembly MDTC01 (sample SAMN05326644, study PRJNA326480) | marine metagenome | isolation source: seawater | place: Pacific Ocean: North | collected 2011 | reverse complement strand
GCGGGACTTGTGACGGGTAGGCATCCTACTACTAGCCGAGAACTTGAAACCGTAGTTAGCCCTACTGGCGCTTCAACTTATACTAGCTATATCCTCTCTCTACGCCAGCGGGCCCGGGGAGCAGCGTCCGCCGGCGGATGCCTCGGTACAAGCATCGCGTCGACCGGAATCTCAACTTCCCTCAGGCCACGGTCGGAGCGGTCGCAGAGAGCTTAAGACTGCATCACAAGTCTATGTGGGGCCGCTCTCCGACGACTGTCCGAGAGTCTCCGCGTGTTGACGTCAGACCGTCGTGTTGATCAGCTGCGGCGTCGTGTGTTGGCGTCCTCAGGCTACTAGTAGTCGATACCAGGTGAATGAAGGCCGGCCGTTACGCCGCTCGTACTTTTGATCTGCTTTGTGTAGGCTAGCTGCGTCTGTACGAGTACTCTGTGGTTTCATAGTCACCCCCCACTGTGTCCGAGTCTAATCCTGTACCTACTGCGGTATCCAAGCTTGGTTATACACATCAGCCATATATTTGAAAAAAATGTCGCTCGATACGAACACGTTTTGGAACCGTCTGTCAATATTTCATCGTTCCTTTAAGTCTGATGAAAACTGGCGCCATGTTGATGCGATTTCGGTTGTTCTTGAGAAGCCAGAGGAGGCCAACTTCAACAAGTTTGTTTCTTTGCATAGCCAAGCATATTTTAGACGTATAGGTCCTCGGCATTTTTCCTTCATCTCTTTGGCCGCGAGCTATATGGTTCGCTACTTGTGCTCTGTGAAGGGGCGATCCATGTGGCGGCATCTCCCGCAACTTGTACGTTCCTGGAAACGCTTCAAAATACTCAACAAAACGTCCACAAGAAAGACGTAGCGTTCGTTATTCACAGCTTATTGTCACTTCTGTGTTTCTAACCACTTTCCCTTCTCACTTTGTCTAGCATAGGTCACAAAGCAACGATGCTATTTACCACCATCTTGTTGACATCATAAAGCAGAGTGGTAATGGAACTAGACTTGGTTGCCTTCAAAAGATGCGATCTCGTGGTAATATTTCAAATACGTGGGAAGCAGCGGTACGATCTGAATGCACCCGTGTCTAGGAACTCAGCTATGTACGTTTGAAATTTCGAAATTTGACCATGTCATTTCAGGCAAATTTGGAAATGATTGAGATTGCCCCGGCCCTTGGATTGTCAATGAGCACAAAGGACAAATCTGCTTTGTCAAGTGTGCGCAGGGCCGCCGCAGTAACACTCAAAGTGCTTAAGCATGGCATTGTTAAACTGATTGAGGATGCATTTAATGAAGCAAAATCTGTCTCACATGATGAGCTTGCAGCAAAAGCCGAAGTGCTATGCGAAAAACCTTCAACATTAAACTTCAACATACCACCTGGCGATCTTGAGTCCTGCTACTTCCCAATAATCCAAGTGCTGTTCCCTTGTCCCACCCGTACAGATCAACCTGTCACATAAACATTAATCTAGAGCGGTGGTGAATATGATCTTAGAGCAAGTGCAGCTACAAACAACAAACTGCTTTCGGATGACGTTATCATTTATTCACTTGGCGCTCGTTACAAATTTTACTGCTCCAATATGGCAAGGACACTTTTTGTTGATCCAGTATGTGTGATGATAAGCGAACATGTTGTACCGACGCATTGTGGCAGGTGCCAAAAGTTGAAAAGGACTACGGCATTCTACTTGAACTGCGCCGTCATTGTCTCGGCTTAATGGTCGCTGGACGTCGAATTGGTGATGTTGCTGGAGCTGCATCCACGTTTTTATCTGAGAAACACCCAGATTTGCTTGGGTGCCTGCCAAAAGTGCGCTGTTTGTGTGTTCCATTTTTAATCACTTTCATTTTTATAGAGTCTTGGTTTCGGCCTGGGCCTTGACTTCCGCGAGATGGCCTTGGTGTTGAACTCAAAGAACCCAAACCACTTTGTTGAAGATACAGTGTATAGTCTATCAGTGGGTTTTCAGAACATCCCGTTAAGCTCAAAAGACAAGATACACTCGCGCGGCTCTATTCGCAAGCTATCAAAATATTCAATCTTAGTTGCAGATACAGTCGTCATCAAAGCTTTGTCCAGTGTACTTATGAACTTATGAGTAGACATATGTCCACAACTCAGTCACACAGGGTGACGGTGAGCCGCCTGAGATTCTTACCAAGAGTTCAGTGGAATGGCGCGATGTGTCCTATTTCATCAACGAAAGCAATAACGGTACGAACAGAGATGAAAACGCAGAGCCTAGTTCAGATCTGTAGGCAACGTCACGGCTTCCCCTGACCTGGTTTGAAAAAGCGTTCTTTTAACCCCAAACCGAAAAAAATTGTTCAGGTATACCACAGTAGTGCCAATACGAGTAGTCGTCTGCGGGCACGCACACAGATAATGCATGATAATACCAAGGAAGTCAGCAGAAAGGAAAGACAGGCTGAACTTATGCGCCAAAGAATATTATCCAAGCAAGAAATGGGCTCGCATCTTTCGAGCCACTTGAGTACTGCGCCAATAGAAGCAGAATACAAGATTGAAGCATATTGGCCTGCTATCGGTGTCGACCACTTGCTCACATTTTTTTGCTAATCCTGTTCCTCTAATTGCAGCTCGACTGAGGAGTATCCTAAGGACATGTCGCTAGATGAAATCTACATTGACATTGAAGGACAGTCCGTATTTGCCCCTATTAATGGTATTCCAATTCCATTCCACATCAGTACGATAAAAAATGTAGTTCAGCCGGACCCAGACCGCGCATCGACGTGGTAGCGGAGTAAAGGTCTTACGATAATGAATGATATATCGGCTTAGGTACCTGCGGTTGAACTTTTTTTCACCTGGGCAGTCAGGGAAGGACATGGCACCAGGAACTGCCCAGATGATGGGGAAATATGGAAAATCGTCAATATTTGTGAAGGAAATGCTTTATTGTAGCCATGAATCACGAAAACTGACAGCCGCTCACCGCATGATCCAGGAGCTGCGCAAGCGATTTCGCCAGCATGCTTTGAAGGCAGCGGAAGAGGCCAATCTTGTTGCACAGGAAAAACTGGTTTCCCCTGTGCCCATATCCTCGAACACAGAAGTTCGCCACTAGTAACGCAGGTTAAGATGCGGGATCAGCGCATTCCACGAATGGCTGACCTCACAATGAGACCCTTTGTTAGTGGTAAAAAGACCATGGGGACCCTCGAAGCTCATACAAACGGCCTTCGTTTCATCTCAAAGAAACATGAAACCATAGATGTCATGTATCGAAACATAAAACACTGTCTCTTCCAGGTGCTTTGGCACAAAGTACTTACCGTATATGATCACTCCATGTAGCCTTGCGAGAATGAAGTCATGGTACTAATCCACTTTCATCTTAAGCACCCTGTTATGATTGGAAGAAAGAAATCCAGTGATATTCAATTTTTTACAGAGGTGAGCATTAAAAATCATTTCGTTTCTCTCCCCTTTCCGCGTTCAGGTCGTTGATGCTTCTGTTGCACTTGAGAATGCCCATCGGTCCATGTACGACCCTGATGAAATTGATGAAGAGCAGCGTGAACGACATCTCCGCAAGAAGCTCAATGAGATGTGCTTCCTTGGTGTCCCATGCTACCAGCTCGTTTAGTTTACATTTTTGATTCTGGTCTATATGTAGATTCAAAGAATTCTGCAAGAAGGTGGAACGTGTTGCAAAATATTATGATTACGATCTTGAGTGGATCCCCGGCGTGGACATAGTAGAATGTTCCCATCAGAAGTCTATGTGCCTGCAGGTTTGACATTCCCTACCGCGATCTTGGGTTTCATGGGGTACCCCACAGAGAGATGGTCCTCATCCAACCAACAGTGCACTGTCTGGTTAATCTTACTGAGACGCCCTTCTTCATCATCGACTTGAAATCTGTTTTGAGCACTGCAGCGCACCATTATTTCTACTCCTTGGTACTTGCGCGTTGTCTTAGCAGCAACATAGGTCGAGCATGTTCACTTCGAGCGGTGCACACTTCGAGCGACAAACTTTGATATGGTAATCATACAAAAGAATTTAGAGCTTTTACCAGTTCTGGTCAACGCCATACCAATGGAAGAGTTCGATGCCATTCAAGAATGGCTTACTGATTGTTCGTTGACATACACAGCCTGATACAGTGCATTAGATTTCAAACAAAGAGATATTTCCTCGACTCCTACGATAGGCAGGACAAGCAAGTATGGCCTGGAAAAGCTTAATGAACCTTATTCGAAATGACAATCGATTCTACGAAGATTCTGATGAAAACGGAGAACCAAAACCAGCTGGCTGGCAGTTTTTACAGGCTGATGAGGGAGGAATTGAGGATGGAGAAAGCGACGACGGGGATGAAGATTACAATGCCAATGAGGACGAGGAAGAGGAGGAGGAGGAGGAGGAGGAGGAGGAGGACGATGAGGAAGAAGAAGAGGACCAGAACAGTGATGAAGAAATGCATGGTGATGATGGCGCGGTGAGTTAATTCGCTGCTACATTTTTTTATCTATTGTCAAAATAGGATGATGAAGCCATTGATTGGTATTAGTCGAGACTTTGTGTGTTGGGTGGTTGCCCACAAATTCTTCTGTAGGGACTCAATGGAAGCGCTTGCAGCGAAAAAGGAGATTGCAAATCATGGTGGTAATTTGTGAGCAGTCTGGAGATAACATGCTTGCTTCAGGAGACCCATGATACTGGCCGTCTAAGAAAGGTGCTGAAGGTTCACATTAAGTCTCTCTTTCCGAGCATTTGGTTCCAAGAGCCTCCTGATCAAGTGAGCGCCCGTGTGAATGTCGTCGAACGCAACCTCTCCTGGCAGGGCTGGCGTTAATTTTTAGTGCTTCTCCAACCGTGACTTGACAGATACGTCCGTGGCACCTATCACACAAGGACTTCCCAGGCGTAGCCGCCGTGGCTGCCAGTGTCCGAGTCCATCAACTTGAACGTGAGGGTAAGTTGACCCTGACTCGAATTGAGCGAGGATGATCAATAATAATTGTAGCCTTCTTTACATCATTTTGAGCATAACGAGATCCACAAAAAAAGCCACGCTCACAGGTAGAGCTCACAGGTCCCCGTAGAAGGTCCCCGTCTAAGGTCTCCCCGCTTGAGATAGACGTAAGAAAGGCCAGTCGGAAAGCCGGTCACGGTCGCCCGGCAGGCCGGTGAAAAGAAATTCCCTTCCAATAACCTCCAAATGTTCGTAAATTCCAATAGGTACGATACGATAGAGGTTGCCATGCCAACCTCCACGGGCAGTGGGGGACGATAGGATAAAACTAGGGCGTGATTGCGGGTCCTTGCACCGTCGTTCGGGAAAATGCCGCAAAAAGAGGGGGGGGGGTCATGCGCTTTGTTATTTGCGATCCGTTGTTTTACTGGCCGCGATGTGCGTACAGCCGCAGCGAGCCTGAGCGATGGCATCCCTTTAAGCGCACCGAATTCCAGGACGAGGCAAGGAGCCTGCCATAAAAGTAACCCTAATGCTACTGTACTAGCCTCTAGCCCCTGCCTCAGGTTTGCGACTGTGCTGCCAGTCACGCCGGCGGTGCCCGTGCCCGCCGGGCCCCGGCCGGCGGGTTTGTGGTCCCCAAATAATAATTTGAACCACCCCCCTCCATGCTTGGTGACAGGCCGCTTAGGTCCCCTGCCCTTTGTCATTCCGCAAGGCCCTAGACGGAACTAGGGTAAGCTGGATTGATGTCGGGAACTACGCCCTAATTATACCAGCAAGTACCGTGCGGTATTTTATAGTATGCGCTTGCAACATGGGCAATGAGTCTTCGAGCTATCCGCGGACCCGTGAATCCGTTGTAAACGTTGGGCCTACATCAAGATCGAATCCGCATCCTAGTACGAGCGTGCCACCAGGTAAATTCCCAATCTGCAGACTTGCATCGGACGTTTTTTCATGTCGCACGCAGGTGCTTACTCTGTCCCAGGATCGCAGCGGCGGCAGGCTCAGTAATGACCTTAAATTGGAGCTAGTTAGCCAACGATGAATGTGACGTAGGTTTTATGTAACAGTTCCAGCTGGAATAAGACCGGGCCAAGAATTCCCGGCAAGTTTTCGGGCTGGACATTCGCTTAGTGCTTTTGACGTTAGGTAATTGCTAATGGCCAGCAACTTATGGTCCGCTGCCCCCCGGGCATCAGACCCGGTGAACGCATTGTTGTGTCTGCTCCACGACCTTCCCAAGGCACGCAAGCTTATATGGCAACTGTAAGGGCAACAATGTAGCTTAAAATTTACAGAAAACATACTCGCAGGTACCGCATGGTATCCGCAGTGGCGAACAATTCCCTGTGCTTGTAAATAATCAGCAGCTTATGGTAACATGCCCCCCTGGTAAATACAAAATACACAAAATGAGTAATACTCACGTGTCAAATCAAGGCGTTCGCCCTGGCATGCAGGTAGGCTATCGCGTAAGTAGTAGAAGTCGACTCGCCTTTGGCAGGTTCGCATCATGGTTCCAACCTCACGGCGAGGTGCCTAAAACCCTTGCTAGTACCATACCTATAAGATCGCTGTCTGACTACAGGCAATAATAGCCAAGTGTCCTCTACCCATGATAGTGCAAACATTACAAACGGCGTTTCACCTGATGATACTACGCGGAGCCCTTTTGGAAATCAAATGTTTGAGGTTAATGTACCCCAGGTAGACCAACCTGTGTTTGTTGCTTTTATTTCGCCCCGTCCCATTTTGAATACCAGGGTGTGCGATCGGGTCAAGCATTTGCTTTAATTGCCAATGGCCAGCGCGTGATGGTCACGTGCCCAGCAAATGCACGACCGGGACAAAAAATTAGATTCCAATTGCCAATTAAGCTAAGTTCGGATGAAATTCAGTCCATTAAGCTCAATTATCAGAAGGATGGCTGGGTCCGCTGTCTCTCCACGGACCTCACATTCCGTTGGGTTCGTGGTGAAGGGGAATCAACCAGCGACCACGCTATTGAATGGGCTTTCGAAAAGACTGCATTTGTGAGAGAACTGCGTGTCTCGGCTTCTGAGTCCTCCTCTTCTCCAACCAGTTACTTACTGCAATTGGTGCCGGCCGAAAGTGCCTCCTTATCCACGGTTGTTCCTGCTATTAACAACGGCACCTCATTGGCCCAGGAACTCTCACGATATGCTGCCATGCCATTCCAACACAAAGAAGCCTGGTTCCGGCAGCAAATCGCTAAACTTCAAATTCCATGGGAAGATGGACACATCAAGATCAATGTTCGTCGTGAAAATTTGTTGGAAGACTCGATGGAAGCAACAGAATCGATAACACAAGCTGACATGCGGAAAATATTTCGTTTCGAGTTCATTGGCGAGCCTGGCATGTTCCAGTGTTTAAGCACAGCATAAGAGCAGGCTGGTTCATGACACTTCTGTGATACAGGAGTTGATGCGGGTGGAGTCGCCAGAGAATGGTTTCAGTAAGATCAATTCACTGTTTCATTCTGTGTTAACTTGTCTTGTAGGCTAGTCTCGGATTTGCTCTTCAACCCCGACTTTGCACTGTGGTCTTATAGCTCAATTAATCAAATGTGCATGCAAATCAATCCTTCTTCGGGTATTGCAAACGATGAACACCTTCGCTACTTCCACTTTACTGGAAGAATCCTTGGCAAAGCTCTCTTTGACCGGCAAATAGTGTCTGGTCATCTGGTCCGCCCCTTGTAAGACTAAGAACGCAATGGCGACTTTCAACTCCCTGTTGTTCAGGTACAAGCATATACTGGGATGGCCTCTGACAGTTGCAGATTTGGAGCAGTTAGATGCTGACACATATGCAAACCTGTGCAAACTCAAGGATCTTGCTGATGTCGAGGTAATTTGAATGGCTACCATTATTCATCTCAACGGCATTGAATCAAGGTCTGCTGCCTTGACTTCACCGTGACTGAAGATCATTGGGGAACTGCACAAACAAATGAGTTGAAGCCGGATGGCACGAATTGCACCGTGACAAATACCAATGTTGATGAATACATCCAGCTTCAAATGCAGTATCGTCTGTTAGACCGGGTAAAGGAACAGGTGAAGGCACTGCTTACTGGCTTCTATGATGTCATCCCTGAGGTATCCTTGCATCTGATAAATATTATCCCTATGAAATAAGAGTAGGCCTTGCTTTCAGTTTTCGATTTTCAAGAGTTGGAGCTTTTATTGTGTGGCCTTCCAGAAATCGACATACAGGACTGGAGACATAACACGGAGCATCAGCCTGTGAACGCATTTTTGTAAAGACCACATGTAATTGCCAATAGGTATACTGGCGAATTTGAGCGCAAGGGTGCTTCTCATAAGGTGGTGAAATGGTTTTGGGAGGTATCATTCAGATTCAAAGAAATTACTATAAAGTCAGGCCACCAGGTTGTTGATGATGACTTTGACGAAGAACGCAAGGCCCGGTTGCTGCAGTTTGTGACTGGCACTTCAGGGGTCTAAACGACAGTGCTGGCGCAATAACGCGTACATTCATTCATATTTTCACTCACAATGCCAGGTGCCAGCTCAGGGCTTTCGTGCACTTCAAGGAAATGACAACAATATCCGCAAGTTCACAATCAATTCAATCCCAGAAACGGTTTCGGTCTTTCCAAAGGCACATACCTGTTTCAACCGTATAGACCTGCCTCTTTACGAATCCAAGAAGAAGCTAAAGAAGTTCCTGGCTATGGCTATTCAAATGGAAGCTACTGGCTTTGACATAGATTAGAAGGCCAAACAGCAGAAAGGCAACCTTTGGATCTTTGGATCAACGACTGGCTACAGTGTGCGTCTTCAGGCACCGGACTGGATATGGCCTGAATCGTACTCGGCCCCATCAGTGGTGTCAAAACTCGTTGCGGCGGCGATGCACCCCACTATAGTTTCCACCCTGTGTCACTTTCAAACATGGGAGTCCCTCCATCGCAAACGCACTACGGAAGACCGCTAAGCTGCGTGATGTGGAGTTCTGCCTCCCGGTTCCAACCCCAACCCTAAACATACTATATTATTAAGACACACTACGCTGCATCGCAAGTCGTCCTGCCAGTGATGCACCGCTGTGTTTAAGTTTGCCAGTGGACCAGGTGCTTCTATAACAGCGATTTGGAGACCGCTGAGACGCTGCCTTGCGCCGCACGCGCTGTCAGCGCGGCGTGGGCGACTGCCCAGGACCCTTCACGCGGTGCTGTGATCGCCGCGGCTCCCCGCGCTGCTCAGGCTGCCGCACTTATTATTATCCACTAGTTTAGTACTAAGCGAGCTGACCTGAGTATTATAATAAAAGACATTTAAAGAAAATGACTTTAAAAAGAACCCCGAAGGCACAATCTACTGGGAGCCTGCTCATTGCTTGGTCAGGATGTCCAACTTTAGCTTCGAGATAGCGATGAGGAGCAGATGGCATCATGATCCCACCTGTAATTTCGTTTTGGAGTGAGCACGGGCACGGACATTTTAGGTATCCCAGCAGTCCGCCTCGTCCATTCTCTGGCCCATGTTTCGTAGAGTCAACAGGCGAGCGCCACCTTGGGCGGAATAGGTCGACTGGGCGCTCTCACTGACGATCTCATTGCGGCTCCTTTCTTCAGAGACCCATGCCACTTCATGGCACGCGCGGGGCTTCTAAATTGCTGAGCACTGTTCCTCGACGAGCCCTGTCCCGGGCCGCCATCCAACTCTAGACAGTTGCGTGTCGCTAGCGGCACGTTTTTGTAAAACGACGCATACGCGAAGGACAAGGAATTCAGACGCGCCACTCGCACCCCGCATTCCCAGGCTTCTTACTTGATTGGTCGATCAAAGTTCCCACCAACCAGACCCCTGGCTGTAGAGCAACGAAGTTGATCACCACTTGTCACCCAACCAGCGCCAAATATGACCAAGTTCCAACCAGCGCCAAATATGACCAAGTTGAGGAAATGCCCAGAGATTTGATGTCACTTGAGGTATGTCTACTAAAAGTACGACGGCAAAGAAGCAAGAAACCCCAAGCTTTAGTTGACGAGTTTGAATAACTGGACATGGATCACATCAAACACCAAAACTCGGGTCACATCAACAGAGTCCTGTGCAAGCCGAAAAGAATTCAAACTCCACCACCTGCTGGCCTCATGACGTACACTTTGAGTATGCGGATTTATCTGTGAGTGCGCAGGCGTAGTTCATCGTGCTACCAGGCTACCATGTGACCCTGCTCTGTATGGTGTCGCTGTCATCGGGCATAGTTATCGTTGTACCGGAGTGCTGTCTAACAGTGAGTAACGGAAGCCTAAACTGTTGATCCAAGTCATGACCATGGACCAAAAGTTAAAGGCAAGGCTGCTCGGCACAGTCAACTCCGCGTTCCCTCAGAGTTCAATTGAATGTGATAAGTTCTAAATCGAACACAAGAGGCGAATTCCTAGGGATCAACCCAGGGAAACCCCTCTCACCTATGGTCTAAATATATGTAAGGAGATCAAAAAGAAGCGTACCGTAAGCCATGTCGGGGGGTATCATAATTTTGGCCCGCTCGCCAATACTGAGTTGCAGGACACCTGCGTCAAGTCCTGGGATAACCTGTTCGCCACCAAGTTTGAACTTAAACGGCTTTCCGCGATCTCTTGACGAATCGAACATATCGCCGTTCGCGAGCTGTGCGCAAACAAGATATGAATAATGATCCAACAGTTTCGTCGTTGTTCACGCGCCGATACCCACGTAGCCACTATAATGGACGGTTACCGTGTGACCCTTGCGTGGATAGTTAACTCCGTCACCCGCCTGGTAAGGATGACATGTAACATAACATCTGAAGAATGCACGCACCGCGAAAATTTCGACCCGCATCATGACAATACGGGCTCGTTACGGATACATATCCCAAATGTCTACTGCCTACTGGTACGGTACCTACGGTACCGTGGGCCAAGCACCAGTAGTACCCAAAGCCGACGAGCATGGCTCATGAGAAAGCCCAGAGACGCCGCTGTACATTCATTGAATAGATAAGACGCCGGGAGAGCTCACGCAGGTCCGTCGACCGTGACGGTTTCTTCTCCACAGCTTGAATCCCCGAACTTGAAAATCCGAGTCCGAGTCGTCGACTCATTATGTCTGAAGATACGCCGAGAACGTAAATCGGTCCCTCGTGATGACGGCCACTATGATACGGCCGAGCGCGCGGCCATCCTCATTTGGTCCGGGTAACAATCGCTTAACGTGGGGGGCGGTCACTGCGCCGTTGCGCGTCGCGTGTGGTAGTTGCCTGTCAATCACCGTGTCCTCTGTCCGGTCGGCAGCCGAGCGCTCTGGCGGGCTCAGGGCTGCCGCGGTGGGGGCTAAATACGTGGCTAGCTCAGCGACATCGCGTGTGCACTTGTCACAGGTCGGTGCGCTGGAAAGCCTCGTAGTAGACGGCACATGCGTGGGTACCCCGGCCACTGCGGCCGCGTTCGGGCGCTGGGGGCGCGCTTGCGACATAATATACATCGATTTGCCCGACGGGCAAATTGGTGTATATTATGGAGCAATAAAACACACACACGCACATCTACTCATTTGTCACGTATCATAAAATATAAAATATACTAAAATATATAAAATATAAATATAATTTAAAAAAACCTGAACTTGAAATCTACATTGGCCCCGGGTGAGG
>MDTC01053116.1_pt1 | contig 11643 bp, 9 predicted proteins | sample 811181 | NCBI WGS metagenome assembly MDTC01 (sample SAMN05326644, study PRJNA326480) | marine metagenome | isolation source: seawater | place: Pacific Ocean: North | collected 2011 | reverse complement strand
TTATACCACTGAGTATACCATTTTAACTCGCTTTCACCCTGATCAAGCATTCCCTCACAATCAAAATTTCTCATTGTTGGGTTAAGTTTCTTATTTTTTTCAGCTTGATTACAAATTTTCATGTATTCTCTTTCAACCGCTGTCGGTTTTTTAGGAGTCGGATCACCAAAATCCCCTTTTTCAATATATCCCTTTTTCTTTTTTGCTTTAACTAATTTATCATATGTTTGATCAGCTTTAGAACCATAATCTTTTGTAGTCATATTTCCCAATGATCCTAATTTTCCATATTGAGTTATTATTTTATTACCTTGTTTAGTGATTCTCCAGAATTTTCTTGATGAACCTTTTTTAAATTCGAAATAAGCACTTGATCCCCTTTTAACTTTACTTTTATTTCTTCGTGTTCTACGCCTCTTTTTTCGACTTCCTCCCGATTTTATTGTCTTACTTTTTTTTGTTTTTCTTCTCGACGAAGAAGAATCAATACTGCGTTTTGATACACCATATCCCAAATATTTTCTTATGTTATCAAAATTCCAAATATTATATCTATCATCCCCCTCATTCTGAAGAATTTTTAAGAATAAATCCTTTATACTTTTCATAATCATTCTTTTAGAATTACTATATAAATCATGTCTCATTCTACCTTCAGATAAATGTAGTTGATCTTCTAAGGACAACCCTACATAGTTACTTCTATCTTCTTCCCGTTTATCAATTTTAAATTCTCTATATATTCCTTGAGCAGCACGCACAGGGTCATTTGTATAATTCTCAAGAGAATATACTTTTACATCCATCATTATTGATAATAATATTTGCAAAAGAAATAAAAAATGTCCCAATCCCCCACCATATAAAGAATATACTCCTTTTCCAACACTCATCAAGTATCCTCTATATATACCTTCCAGTTCTCTATAATACTCTGCCTGAGAATAAGCTATAGTATTTCTTTCCCCCAATATTTCATTATATATCATATTTTCTATATTATCACCCTCGGTAAAATTACTATATGAAAAGGCAACTATTACATTTCTTTCATTATATACTCCTATAAAAAATTTTAAAACATTTCCATCAATATTATTTAAGAAATGACTAAAATTATTCACAATAAATTTAGAAATATTATATAATTTAACATAATCAACCGTCTTTCGTTCTCTCAAAATAGTTTCACTCATATATTATAGAATATTATTTAAAAACTATTTAAAAATAAAAATAATTCTATATATTGTGGTTAATATATCACACTCCCATATAGTCTAGATGGTTAGGATAGCTGGTTTTCACCCAGCCGACCCGGGTTCGAGTCCCGGTGTGGGAATTTGCCGATATAGCAAAGTGGTTAATGCGTCGCACTTGTAATGCGAAGGTCCCCAGTTCGAGTCTGGGTATCGGCTCACTCAACATAGCTCAGTTGGCAGAGCATAGGACTGTAAATCCTTGTGTCGCCGGTTCGAGTCCGGCTGTTGAGATTATAGTTTCGTAACCAGGGTTCAAATCCCGATGAAACATTAACTATTAAGGGGTTGTAGCTCAACTGGTAGAGCGCTCGCTTAGCATGCGAGAGGTACGAGGATCGACGCCTCGCAACTCCATTCTAAAATCTTATTTTATTTCACACATTACAGGAAAATGGTCTGTTATATCTTTTAAATCAAGTTTTATTACAGATACATCAAATTTATCATTCTTATAACCTATTGGTAAAATATAATCTAATATTTCATTTTCCCACGTAGGCTCGTTATTATTTTTTTCTACATTAATAATCTCATCCGCAGTGATATGATTTAAATCTCCAACCATAATGTAAGATTCAAATGGAGATTTATAAACACTCTCTTGTAAGTGCTTCTCAGCAATAGTTAAATTATTTGAATGAATATGAGCATTTGAAAAATTATAATCACCAATTTTAAAATATATAACGGTTTTTATAGCCATTATATCAGGACAAACATTATCATGAAATTCTATCTCTTTTATAAAATTAATGTTATATCTCGATAATACCAATAAACCACTATCTTCACCAACTATATTTTTCTTAATTGTTTTTCCCATTAAATAATAAGGATATTTATACTTCAACTCTTCGATAATCTTATCTTTTACATGGTCCTCAAATACCTCCTGTAAACATACCACATCACAATCAAAGTTATCAATATTTTTGATTATATTTCTAACTTTTAAAGGTGTTGTAAAATAAAACATACTTTGAATATTCCACGTTAAAATACTATCAGGACTATATTCACTTATTTTAAAGTGATTACAATTTGTTTGTTCAACCTTCTTTTGACAACATATTCTTTTAATTCTGAATATTAAAGTTATTATATTAATAATACGATTGAACAAATTATACATTTTTTAATATAATTATAAATATTATTATCTTTAACTCAATTCATTTACTTTTATATTTTTAATTTTATTTGTATCGCTTTCACTTAATTTTAACTCCTCGGAACAATACTTACGCCATTCTTTTTTCCTCCCATTTTTAGAAGAATTCTTCCATTCTTTTACTCTTATAATTAAATTTTGTCTATATAATTTATCATCTAATAAACTAGGATCAACGTTTATATTATTCTCTTGGATTTCTCTATATAAATTATTTAATTGTTTATCATTTTCAGATATCTTCCCTTCATATAATTTAATATCTTTCTGATTTTCCTTTAGTTTTTTATTGTAATAAATTTTATTTTCATTTAATTCACTTAAATAATTATTATATATATTCATATTTGATACATCTTTACTCATCTTTTCAGTTTTTTTTTCATTATGAATGTAATATAATTTTTCTATAATTGATTCCATCTCTAATCTTTTTTGAGGTTTTGTTAAATTATCATTTAAACCATAGTATACGATCTTACTATCGTCTAAATAATGCGGTATAATTGCTTTACATACATTTGGTATTTGAGGTGTTCGATAAGAAAAAAATAAAGCACAATCAATTTTATTTTCTCGAAAATCCTTTTCATAACATTTCTTAAATTCATCAATGTCACTCTTTTTGATTACATCCTTATTTTTAACTTCAATCATTATTACAACCCCATTACTAAATTTTATTATACGATCTCCAGACCCACCAGTATCGCTTGTATCGCTAATTATGGCTTTAGTGTCATATGTTAAACCATCATTAATAATTTCATCGAATATTTTTTCTACATAATCTCCCTGTTCAGTTGGATTATTAAATTCTTTTTTATCACAAATTTTATTTTCAATTAGACTTGTTAATCTATCTTTTTCTTTAAACATTTCAAGTTCATTAATAAGATTTTCTTTCTCCAAATTACTAATTTTCTCTACATTCATCAATGCTTCATTTATATATTTTTCTTTATTAAGTTCTAATTCATTTATTCTCCCCCTCAATCCATTATTTATCATCTCATTATTTTGAATTATATTATTTATTTTTCCTTCATATTCAGTCTGTATTTGATCAATATAATCATGTTCACCATTATTACTATATCTTTTTAGTATTTCACCATCGTCTAATCGGTCCCATTCTAACTTCATAAATAAACATGATCCTAAATTAATTATTATTTCTTTTATAGTATCATTTGAATTTTTATAAATCGTATTCATTTATATATAATATGTATATTGTATAATCTTTAATATTTTATATTTGTATATATTAAATGAAACACAATTTTAAAAAAATTAGTGGTGGGGATTTGGATAATAATAAAGATTTAGAAGGTGGTTTTTCATTAACTAGACTCTTTACGGGTAATTTATATAATAATGATTATGTCGCGGATTTTGAAACTCAAGAAGCTTGGGATGACTGGTTTGAGAAAATAAAAAAAAGACATATTAACCTTTTTGTACTTACAAAAAAAGATCCAAAATATAAACCGGATAAATCTTTAGAAGATGATGATATAGATCCTTATTCAAATTTCTTAATGCCTTCTCTATTAGAAGAATATAATTTTTCAAATATAATTAGTATTCTTAAAGATTATTATAATTTTGAAAATGGAAACTGGAATACATATAAAGGTGAAAATATAGGCAGACAATTTAAAGAAGATAATATAAAACCAAAAGGAGATAGATGGTTAACATCCGGAAGAGTACAAAAAGTTATTCAATCCCTTATTGATTTTTTAAATAAACAAATTAAAGATGGAAAAGGGGATAAAGATGAATATGAAGGAGGTATAAGGATGATTAAACAAGCATTAGAAGAATCACCATTTAAAACATTTAAGACAAAAATGAGATTGGAAAAAACTCAAGAACAACAAATTAAGAAAACAGATGAAAAATTACAAGAAAGGGAAGAAAAAGAAAAGAAAGAACAAAGGAAAAAAGAAATAGCAGATATGAAAACACAATCTAAAGGACTACAGAAAACTAATAATGAAATTCTTGAAGAAGTTAAAAAAATAAGGAATGAAATTAATCGATTAACTATCGCCCTCCAACAAACAAATGCTAAAATTTCATCAGATAATAAACAACCTCCAGAACTTAAACGTAAAGATCTAAGGTCAGAAAATAAAACAAAAGCAGATAAAATAAGGGAAGAAATAGATGACCTTGTTAAGCAAGAAGCAGCCATAATTAAATCTTTATTTGATACTAATATTTCTCGTGCGAAAACAACTTTTAGAGAGTATTTATAAAAATAATTATATATGCTTTATTATATGAATACTCGCATACGGTCATCCCGAAAAAATAGGAAACAACCTAATAATAGAAATAGAGTTAGAACTAAGACAAACCCCAATAGAAGGATAATTGAAAAACAAAGAAGAAAAAGAACTAATAATAAAGGAAGGAAAACAAATAGAAGAAGGACTAATAATAGAAGAAGGACTAATAATAGAAAAAGGACTAATAATAGAAGAAGGAGAACAAATAATAGAAGAAGGGTTAATGATGATGATTCTCAAGAAGGGGGGATGGATTGGGCTCGGAAAAAATTAAGTAAGAAGGAATCGGACGTTGAGGTAAGGGCAAAAGCTCAAGTTGATATAAATAGAGAAAGAGAACAACAATTATCAGACAAACAAGAAGAAGAAAGAAGGATTTCGGATGAACAACAGGCCCAAAGACAAAATGAATATTTAGAAAATAAAAATAAAGAATTATCTGCCAGAAAAGCTCTTGATAGAGCTAAATTAGGAATAACGGATAGTGCCGATGCTGCAGGATTAATGGCACTAACCGGAGCAGACCTTAATTACTCCGCATCAGGTCTAGCAAAATTATTAAAACAAACATCGGAATTAAAAGGTGATTCTTCTCCAGAAAAAATTAAAGAAGTTAGAAATAGTAAAGGTTTCTTTGGAAAGATGTTCCAGAAACTTGGAGATAGAAGTAAGCGCAAAAATATAACAAAAAAAGCAGAATGTAAGACCGAAAAATGTAAAGTTTTTGCTAAAAAAATTATAGATAGCGGTTATTATCAAATTTTTGAATCCGCACACGCCCCAAGGGGAGAACAAGAATTACTAGCAGCGGCATTATTTATAGGCGAACCCGATGACGATCCTGAACGTTTAGCAACGCATCAACTTTTCATGAGATATTATCAAGAAATAGTCTCTTTTGGTGATTCTCCAGACAATAAAGATAAAAATTGGACTTTCATTGAAGCTTATAAAGCTTTACGTGAGTCTATTAGAGTTAAACGTGAAGAAGCAAGGGCCAGATATATGGATAAAACAGAAGAGGAATTAGTAGCCATGTGTGTAGATAAAAAAATTTCAGAACCATCTATTCGAGAATTCCTCAAAGAAAGGATGGCGGCATTAAACTCTCAAAAAGGTGGTGCTGAAGAAGGTACATCAGAAACCAAAGATATATCTACAGAAAAAGGATTTTTATTAGAGTATGTACTTGATTTGGAATATCCTCTCCCGGATTTAACTGACGACTACTTAAAAAAATTTGAGGAATTAAGGTTAAAAACACATACTAATGTAGAAGCATTAGAAGAAAATATTGCCACGTTTAGAGAACAAGCGTCCGGTATTAAACAAGAATTCTATGAAACAAAACAAGAATTTTTAGACAGGGAAAGGAAACAACGCGAAGATACACAAAAAAGGAGACTGAAAATGGAAGACGATAAACGTGAATTAGATAAACTCATGCTTAAACGTGCTATGGAAAAAGAAGATCGTCAAGAAGTTCAAATGAATCGTATGGATCTAATGAAGATGGCTAAAGGTAAAAAGAAATTATTCGGAAGAAGTGAAGAAGGTCTAAGTGCCGAACAATTACACGAAATAATGAATTCTGAATCAATGAGAGTAACAGAAACATTAAAAGCAGATATAACTGAAATAAGTAATTCAGTTGATAAAGGATTAGAAAGAATGGAGATGGAGGTATATACACCCCTTAAAGAATCTGTTGACAATCTCAGCAATGAAGCAAAAGAACGCCTTAAACAAGAATCAGAATCGAACCGTACTAGATTCTCTGAATTAGAAACAACTATTACTGGTTTAAGGTCAGAAATTAATGAAATTAAAGCCAAAGAAGAAAGGTTAGAAGAACTACAAAAAAGTATGAGAGGCGAAGGTACATCCGGTACTAGTGATGGACCAGAAACCATAGATGATAAATCTGATGAGAAAGTTGCCCCTGTTGGGGTAGACACCCCTTCTCCTACCCCTTCTCTAGATATTCCTGATGTTGGTGCTACTGAAGCCGATGCTGCTGGTACTGCTGCTGATGAATCTGCTGCTGATGAACCTGCTGCTGATGAACCTGCTGCTGATGAACCTGCTGCTGATGAACTTGCTGCTGATGAACCTGCTGCTGATGAACTTGCTGCTGATGAACCTGCTGCTGATGAACCTGCTGCTCCGACTGATACTGCTGCTCCGACTGATACTGCTGCTGATGAACCTGCCCCTGATACTGCTGCTCCGACTGATACTGCTGCTCCGACTGATACTGCTGCTCCGGCTGATACTGCTGCTCCGACTGATACTGCTGCTCCGACTGATACTGCTGCTCCAGGTGAGGGCGACGGTGATGATGCTGCTGAGGCTGCTGCCGCGGATGCTGCCGCCGCTGCTTTTGCTGCTGATACTAGTCAGGGGATAGGGGTGGCCCCCACAATTCCCCCTGAATTTTAGTTACATAGAGATCCAAAAACCGACCCAAAGGCTGGAAGGAGGATATGAAGTAGATTCGTTATTAAATACAAACATACAGGATTCACCATATTAATTCTTTTATTATTAGATCATAATATTCAAAATATTTTTTTTCATCTTCTTTTAGTCTCTTTGATACCGTATTATGACTTATTTTTTTATCCGGATATATCAAATCAATAAATTCTGATATTTCTCTAACATTTTTTTTTGTAATTGCTTCTCCAGTTTCTTTATTTATAATTAAGTATTTGTAATTTTTCATATTATTATAATTATAATATTATCTTTAATTTTTTAAATATTACATATATATATATATATATATATAATATGGGTATCGGTATGAGTCAAGAAGAATGCGATAATAGTTGTGATAGAGAAATTAGAATGTACCAGAAAGAAGAAGAAAGGTGTCGTTTTGATAAAAAAGAATTAAAAAGTGATAGTGAAAAATATAAAGAAGAAATAGATGAACTTACTGACAAATTTAATGATTTTGAAGCAGAATGTAAAAAAGAAGTAAACAAATATAAAAATAAAAGGGTAATGGCGGAGGCCGGAAATGGGGTAATGGCGGAGGCCAGAAAGGGGGTAATGGCAGAGGCCAGAAATGGGAATAATATAAGAAGCGAGTTACAAAACGTAAGCTCTTTAAGTGGTGGGAATTCTGGTGTTGTTAGCAAGATCAAGTACGAATATAAACCTCCGAGTGAGATACAAATTGAAGAATATAAATTATCAAAAAGACTACAAAAATGTAAAAATTTATCTGGTAATAGTAAGGTTGTTTGTTACGATAGAATAAAAGAAGGATTTACAGGAATACGGGCGAATAGACGGGTGGAACCAATAAATCTTGATTTAATAAAAAATGGAATAATGTCCGATAAGATAATCTTTTTGGAAAGATGTTATTCTAAGGGCATCACTAAAAATTTTTGTTATGGAAGAATGGAAAAAAAACCCATTCCAAATATAGTTTTTACAGATGAATATTTTAACAAATATAAACACTTATTTGAAGGTTTTGATAATTTAGATTCTAATAAAGAAAATAATAATAATGATAATTTTTTGTTAATACTTGTAATGAGTATTATTGTCCTATTATACATTTGCAAGTAATTTCTTCAGGTATCCCTCCACCAAAACACTCAGTATAACTTCTTTCCGGAAAAAATGATAAATCTTCTAAATCTAAATATTGTAAACTATCCACTTCAAGTATTTCTGATACTTCGGATACACTCCTATTATTCATAATTAATTCATCTTTAGAATTAATCGCTATCCCCAACTGACATATATCTACTACGGGTGGCGCGGGTATTCTAACATGTATTTCTTTTACACCTATACCTTTTATATTAGATATTATACTATTCATTACATTGCCTCGTACTATAGTATCGTCTACAATTATTATTTTTTTATTTTTTATTTCATTTACATCATATGTAAATTTTTTACAAGCTTTTATTCTTTCTTCATTTGTTTTTAAAATAAATGATCTTCCTTCATTCCGTAAATTTTTTTTATTTATCGATTGAGAATATTTTATATTTAATTTTCCAGAATATGCTTTTGCTGCTTCTATACCTGAATTAGGGATACCAATTACAATATATTCCTCGTCAATTACTAATTCGTTCTTGGATGCTAATATTTCACCAAGTTTCCTTCGATAATCTTTAATTAAGATATCATTATAAATACTCAATGGATTCATGAAATATATTAATTCAAAAGAACATAAACCATCTATACTATCATTATTCCTATATAATTCATGAATACCAGAATCATTTATTTTCAACAATTCTCCGCTCTTTACTTGTTCAATATTCGTACAGCCTACTAGTCCAATTGTTTCAGAACTAATAATAATTTTACTTCCTTTTATTCCATAAGATAATGGACGTATTCCATATTTATCCCTCATAATATACATATCATTTCCATTCAATATTACAAAACAATATGAAGCTGCTATATTATTATTTATTTTAATAAGCGTTTCTACTATATCGTCAGAACTTTCCAATAAATTAAATATAAAACTTGTATCATGTCCTTCTACATTAGGTATATTTCCATTGTGAACTAATGATAGATTTGAATTACTTATTGGTTGTATTTCATTCAATTTATCCTCTCCCATAGTAGATGTTGTATATCGTACATGTCCTATACATTGTTTAACATTATGTCTTACAACTCCATTGCCAAATACATTGTGAATAGTTCCCTTATCTTTTATTGTTTTTATTTCTGAATTATTACTATTATATGATATTCCACAACTATCTTTTCCTCTATGCTGTATCTGTTCTAATGAACTTATTAATTCAGATAAATTATCATTATTGTTATTACATTTGTCATATATTCCAGTAATTCCACACATAAACAATAATATTAATATATACAATAAGAAATATTTTTAAACATATTTTAATATTTTATATATTAATAATGACTTTAACTAAAAAAAAGAACACTAAAAAAACACGTAGAAAACGTCCACATTATACAAGAAACAATCCGAATAAAAGGAAAAGGACAGTAAGAAGAAAAAGTAATTCCCGGAAAAATAAGAAAAGGAAAATAAAAAATCAAGATGGTGGGGCCCCACCACTTTTTTTTATGTTATTCTTATTCTATGTCGTGTATTCTAATATTTTATCTTCAACTATTCGAACAGATACAGGGGGTCCGGTAGACGTTGAAAATATAAATGTCGGAGAAATGGTTGATTTAATCCCCCCTGAGAATGTGGGTATTTCTTTGGTTCCATATAATAGACACCATTACGAGGTTTTTATGGACTTTTGTTTAAAAACAGAAGCGATGATTGTTGATATAGACGAGTTAGAAAAAATAACATCTGTTAATTATTATAATAACCCTCACCAGGATAGAGGTGTAGACGATGTCATTTATAGTCAGAGATACTTACGGGATAATTCTGCCCTGACAGAATATAGAAAGAGATGGATGGAACCAGAAATCCGTGATTATAGTTATCTTTCAGAAGGAAATTTAAATGTTATATATAATGCTTTACTCCCCAGTATTAAGCTTTTAACATCTGGAAATGTTCCAAGGAAGATGTTTATAACTGGAGCATCCTCAACTGTTTCACAAGGTCCTTTATCCGATACCAATTGGCATCAAGATTATAATCCAGGTGCTTTATATTATTCACCCCAATCAACAAATAGGGACTTGAGGGTTATTTTAATTCCCCAAAGTCGTCATGGTTTTAAAGATACAACATTAACAATGTTTTCTAAAAAACTTGGAAATATTAAACCATTATCTCAAACAGGTTTATACTCTGGAAAAAATGCAGTAGATCCTTTTTTAGAACCATCGATGATTAATATTAAAATGGATAATCAGGATGATTATTTAGCTATTATGTTTGATAACTATAAAGTATTTCATAAGACACCTACACTATCTATTAATGATTGGTTAGATTTAGAAGAAGATAGACAAGTATATCAGATACAGATTAAATGGGATGATAAAGATGCTTATACATCCATCGAGCATCCTTCTATATTATCTGAGCTAAATAAATATGGTGTAAAGACTATAGATGAACGACTTTCAATAACAGAGCAGAGCGATGAGATATTATCATCGTTGTCGGAATTGTCTTTGTAATTAACAACATTAATCCAATAAATCATTTATATAGTATTATGTATATAGAATGATAATTTAATTATATTAATTTTAATTTTTGTAACGTATTGTATTATGTATATAGAATATAATATAATAAAGTTATTATGGTAATGATTAAATGTAATAAGTTTAATGAAACGATAATAATGATAATAATAATAATGTAAGAAAATTTATATTTTAATCAATAATCCATATTCCATTTCAAAATTTATAAAATTATAAAAAACAAATTATTATCATTCATTTTTTGAGCTTTAATTCTTTTTTTAAACATTTTGTAATGTTTTTATTCATTTTTAAAGTTTTTTTAATATTTTCATTCATTTTTAAAGTTTTTGTAATATTTTCATTCATTTTTATTCTTTTTTAAAGCTTTTCATTCATTTTTATTCTTTTTTAAAGCTTTTCATTCATTTTTATTCTTTTTTAAAGCTTTTCATTGATCAAAATGTATAATTTATCATTATTTTTAAAATTATAAAGTCATTTTTTAAGTTTTCAATACATTTTTTAGATTTATTGAAAATAAAAGTAAAAATATTCATTAAAATTCAAAAATTATCATTTATTTATTTAATTTTCTCGATGTATGGCTCCCCGTCTCTTGGAATCCTCGGAATCCTCTCATTTTACAGTCTCTTACCGTAATAAAATGGTCATCGAGAAAATTAAATTGTCTCTCAAGAGCAAAAAAAAACCTACAAAATTAAAATATTATGAATAATAAAGAAAGTAAATT
>MDTC01062978.1_pt1 | contig 11646 bp, 12 predicted proteins | sample 811181 | NCBI WGS metagenome assembly MDTC01 (sample SAMN05326644, study PRJNA326480) | marine metagenome | isolation source: seawater | place: Pacific Ocean: North | collected 2011 | reverse complement strand
TAATCAATTATCTGATCAAGTTTTTTGGTATAAAGCTGAACCACATGAAGATTTTAAGATTGGAGCAAAAGCATTTTGGGATTATTCTGAAAAAAATTATCAAAAGAATAAAACAAATACAGAAGAATATAAAGGTAAAAAAACTAAAGAAAAATTTAATGTCATAAAAAATTTATAAAATTATTAAAATAAAATAAAATTATTTTGCTTCATCGATTTCTTTTTTAAATTTGGTTTCCATATCATCCGTCTTAATAGAATTAAATTTACCAACGTGTAATTCTTTATCACCGTCTCTAACAACAACAACATATGTTGGGAATCCTCTAATTTCATACTTAGTAACAAATTCTCTAAAGTCATCATGACCTTCTTCATAATCATTAAATACAAGTTTAAACCCATTGTATTCTTGATTAGCAAATTTCTCCCTTAATGCCTTAAATTCTGGCTGTGCTTTTCTTGAGAAACCACACCATTGAGCCCAAATCATCTTAATTTCAGCAGATTTTCCAGGTGGTACTGGATTTCTTACTTTAGGAGGAGGAGGGGGTTTTGGTGGAGGCGCAGGAGCTGGCGCAGGAGCTGGCGCAGGAGCTGGAGCCGGAGCCGGAGCTGGAGCCGGAGCCGGAGCTTGAACTGGTGCTTGAGGCATTTGTGGTGCATAACCTTGAGGCATTTGTACTGGAGGCATTTGACCTTGAGGAAGTCCTTGAGGCATTTGACCTTGATATGGAGCAGGTGCTTGATATCCTGGATAGTTGCAAGAGGGACCAGTATTACTAGGTTGACCAGCATTTAATCTATAATTGTTTCCATTTGTCGGAGCAAAATTCGGTCCACATTGTTGATTACTATTCTCATTTGTATTTTGAACTTCTTTTCTTGCAGCATTTTCTATTATATTTTTAATATTTGGAGGGAAGTTATTATATGGTTCAACATTTCTATTTCTAAAAAATAAGAATGTTATTAAAATAATAATAGATAAAGGAATTAATAATTGTATCATATTCTCCATACTAATCTCTAATTTCATTTTTATAATTATTAAATATATTTTATTTTTTATAATAAAACTAAATCTTCAATTTTTATATATTCAAAATTATTATTAATTTCTCTTTTTATAATAAAAGGAATTTTTAAAGTTTTTAATTCTTCTTCAGCTATTTCTAATACATTTTTATATTTTTCTGCATTTGGAATTAATGGAATTGCTCCTTCTGATAATTGTTCTGCTCTTTCTGATAAAATTTTTGTTTTTTCATATTTATTTAATATAGAACTTGTTTTATTTTTATTACTATAATTTTTATAAAATGCATTAAATTCTTCAATATTAATTAATGAAGACTTAAAATCATTATCAGAAATATCATCTAAATCTATTTCTTTATCTTCTATATTTAATTCATCTTCATATGATTCATAATTTTCAGATTCTATTACAGATTCAATTTCACTTTCTTCGTCAGACATCTTTTTCTTATTATTTAAATAATATTTTAATTTTAAATCAAATTTATTTTAATTAAATATTACTCCAAGAATGATTACAAGTTGTACATTTATACAAAAATTTTAATTCATCAACATTATATTTATAACTTATAAAACTAAATTTTTCACTACTTGTATTAGTCTTACAATCTTCATTTGGACATTTTATATTTTTTGGATTTTCTGTTACAGATAAAGTATTATCATCTAATAAATATGGATTTCTATTAATAATATCACCTATATCAATCTTTTCTTTTGTTGTTTTTAATTTACTAATAGAAGCTTCTTGAACTGTTAAACAAACTTTGCAACCATTAAATAATTTATCTTTATCATCAATATAAGTATACAATATATTATTACAATTTTCACAAAAATTAATATCTTTATATTTTTCTGTATCTGATGACATTATATTATATTATTTTAATATAATTTAATTATTTTTAAATCAAATTAATATAAAAAAATAAGTTTATAATTTAAATTTATCTATATATTCATATATTTTTTTATAATCAACTATTAATTTAATTCTGTATATATTAACTTTTATTGAATAATTATCTTTTTTCTTAAGATTATCTATTTTTGATAAAATTTTATCTTTGTTATTAATATAATTTTTATTTACAATATTTTGAAACATTAAAAAATTTTCAGGAATATTTTTTGAATGATGATAAAAATGAAATTTTATATTTTCATATTCTACCATTTTTGAATAATCAGTACTTAGATTACCACTATAATTCTCAAATCCAGGTTCATTTATTAAAGGACTATTATTTAATAATGATTGTATAGATAGTAATATACAAGATATATCCATCGAAGATGTCCATGGTGGTCCCTTCCAAGTACCTAATACCGATAAACATACTTTACCACTTACATATAAATTTGGATGTATTCTTACAGGACTACTTGATTTATAAGTTATTATTGGAGGAATATGTGGATAATTATTCGGAAATTCTATATCAAAAAAATATAATCCTCCAAAATAAATAGTATCTTCTGGACCTATTATTAATGCTTTTGCCTTTAACATATCTTCTTCATCAAATTCCAAATAAATATTATTTTTCTTTAAATCTTCTATTGTTTTAAAATCTTTGTTAATTATTCTTTTAATTGTTGCTTTCATTTTATTAAACTATAATTATTATTATATTAATAATTCTAAATTATTTACTTTTTTAAAACTTTTCAATTTTGAATTTAAATATCTATAATTATTTTTAATAACTATTAGATATTATTGTAAATTCTCATTTAATGTTGTATTAATATTAATATTATTTATTGTTAAATTTTCTGGATAAAATGATTTATCTGTATTATCTGTATTATTTTGATTATTATTATTATTTAAATCATTTCTTATATTTAAAGATTCTTCCATTAATTTTGAATCTATATTGTTAATTACATAATCTTTAATATCTCTATTTTCTTCTTGAACAATATTTTTATCTGGAACATTGTCAGCAGATTCATTTAATATTATATTAAAAATGTTATTCTCTTTTTCTTTAGAATATATACTTAAATTATTATCTTTATTAAAATCTTTAGAAACAAAAATATTATCAGTATTCATATCTAAAGATATATTTAATGGTTTATCTGTTTTATTAGATAAATTATTATCAACAAACAACATATTCATATTTTCATTCATATTTTTCATTGTTTCTTCATTTATTGAATTTAATTCACTATTACTTAAATTACAAGTATCTCCACTCAAAACATTTTTATTTTCCTTAATACATTTATTAAACATTCCATCAGCATTTCTCATTCTTAAATCTAAATAATTACATTCTTGATCATAACTAATTAAGTCCATTATATTATATTATATATATTATATTTTTATTAAAGTTCCTATAGAACTGGTGTAGCAAGAATAATAACCGGAATTAAGTTCTGAATAAATATTTCTTTATGATTTTCACTCATTCCAATCGTAATAATTAGTTCTTCTAAATCTTCTTTATATGCTGCAAATAAAAAGTCAAGATGATCGTATCCATTTGAAACAAGTTTATCATAATACATTTCAAGATAAATATTATGAAGCCATTTATATAACGGGTCTTGTTGTCTTACTTGAACATTTAATGAACTTGCTCCACACCCCATAATATTGAATAATAAATAATTAAAAATTAATTTTAAATTCAAATTTATATTATAAAAATTTGAATTTTCTTACTCTTTTTATTTAAATTACTTTAAAAATGGAAGACCAAGATATTTTTCATAGAAGTAAAATTAGTTATGATTTCTTATGTGATTATAATAATGTGATAGATAGACAATTTATTATTTATAAAAAAAAGTTAATTAAAGAAATATTAAAAGAATTAAAAGAACAAGAATTAAAAGAACAAGAATTAAAAGAACAAGAATTAAAAGAACAAGAATTAAAAGAACAAGAAGAATTAAATTTAAATATAAAAAATACTTAAAAATACTAATATTTATATTAATAATAATTATGGTAGCAATTGGAATTGATTTAGGAACAACTTATAGTTGCGTTGGTTTATGGAAAGATAATCGGTGTGATATCATTGCTAATGATCAAGGAAATCGTACTACACCATCATATGTTGCTTTTACTGAAACAGAAAGACTTATAGGTGATTCAGCAAAAAATCAAGCATCAGCTAATAGTTCAAATACTATTTATGATGCTAAAAGATTAATTGGTAGAAAATATTCAGATCCTATTATGAAAAATGAAATATCTAATTTTCCTTTTACTGTTAAATCAGATGAAAACGATAAACCTAAAATAGTAGTTAATTATAAAAATGAAGAAAAAGAATTTCATCCAGAAGAAATTTCATCAATGGTTTTAATTAAAATGAAAGAAATTGCAGAATCATATGTTGGAGAAGAAATTAAAGATGCAGTAATTACCGTCCCTGCTTATTTTAATGATTCACAAAGACAAGCAACTAAAGACGCTGGTATGATATCTGGATTAAATGTTTTAAGAATTATTAATGAACCTACAGCTGCAGCAATTGCATATGGATTAGACAATGATACTTCAAAAGAAAAAAATATTTTAATTTTTGATTTAGGTGGAGGTACTTTTGATGTATCTTTATTAACAATTGAAGATGGTATTTTCGAAGTTAAAGCAACTGCTGGAGATACTCATTTAGGTGGAGAAGATTTTGATAATATTTTAGTAAATCATTTTAAAAGTGAATTTAAATTAAAACATAAAGAAGATATTTCTGAAAATTCTAAATCTATTAGAAGATTAAGGACAGCATGCGAAAGGGCAAAAAGGACATTATCAAATAGTGCAACTGCTAGTATTGAACTAGATTCACTTTTTAATGGAATAGATTTTTTTACAAATATTACAAGAGCAAAATTTGAGAATTTATGTATGAATTTATTTCAAAAATGTTTAGATCCAGTAACACGTGTTTTAAAAGATTCTAAAATAAGTAAAAGTAATGTTGATGAAATTGTTTTAGTTGGTGGTTCTACAAGAATTCCAAAAATTCAGGAACTTCTTTCAGGATTTTTTAATGGCAAAGAATTATGTAAATCTATTAATCCAGATGAAGCAGTTGCTTATGGAGCAAGTGTACAAGCATCTATTTTAGCGGGAACAAATAAAAAAGATGATAAAGCAAGTGAAATTCTTTTATTAGATGTAGCTCCATTATCTCTTGGTATTGAAACTGCTGGTGGTGTTATGACAAAACTAATTGATAGAAATTCAACAATTCCAACTAAAAAATCACAAACTTTTTCTACTTATGAAAACAATCAGACAATTGTTATGATTCAAGTATTTGAAGGAGAAAGGGCACTAACAAAAGATAATAATTCTTTAGGAACATTTAATTTAGAAAATATTCCACCGGCTCCAAGAGGTATTCCACAAATTGAAGTTACTTTTGATTTAGATGCTGATGGTATTATGAATGTAGAAGCACTTGAAAAATCATCTGGAAAAAAAGAAAATATTACAATTAAAAATGATAAAGGAAGATTAAGTAAAGAAGATATTGAAGAAATGATTAATAATGCTGAAAAATACAAAGATGAAGATAATAAAATTAAATTAATAATAGATGCTAAAAATAATTTAGAAATGGTTTTATATCAAACTAAATCTATGTTAGAAAATAAAGAAATGAAAGAAAAAATGAGCGAAGAAAATTTAGAAAAAATTAACTTAAAATGTTCTGAAATAGTAGAATGGTTATCATCTGATATCAATAAAGAACTTGATGATTATGAAAATAAAAAAGAGGAACTTGAAGAATTATTAAAAACAATTCATGAAGAAGATGTAAGTGAAGAATTAGATACAGATAAAATAAATATATCAGAAGAAACAATTCCAGAATCAGTTATTGATGAAGTTGATTAACATTTAAAAAAATAAAAATATATATTAAATAATTATATGGAAGATAGTCAAGAATTAAATAATGACGAATTATCAAATGATGAACAAATAAATAATGTTGAAAATACAAATGTTCAACAACCATTTGATCCATTAAGTAGTAATAATGAAACTATTGATATGGAAGAAAATAATAATCAAATAGACCATATAAATCAAAGTGAAAGTATAAATCAAAGTGAAAATAACACAATTGTATCTACTCCAATAAATCTATTATTAAATCAATTAATTAATACAAGACAACAACAAGATTTACATTCAATTCAAGATAATATAAGTGAGCCAATAAATCCTTTTTTAAGAATGATACATAGAAGCATACAATTAATTCCAGAACAAATAATAATTAATGATATAAGTAATATACTAAATGAATCTTTTAATTCTGAAGAAAAAAAAATAAAACCAACAAAAAAAGAATTTATAGAATCTTTAGAAATAAAAACAATGCAAGAAGAAGATTCTGATAAAACTTGTTCAATATGTTTTGATAACTTAAATGTAGGAGAAAAATATATTTGTTTACCATGTAATGATGACCATTGCTTTCATATAGAATCTTGTGAAAATTGTGAAGGAATAAAACCTTGGTTAGTTGAAAATAATACTTGTCCAGTATGTAGATTTGAATTACCATTAGAAGAAACAGAAGAAACAAATGTTATACAAGAAGAAACAGAAGAAACAAATGTTATACAAGAAGAAACAAATGATATACAAGTAGATAATAGAGAAATACAAGAAGAAACAAATGATATACAAGTAGATAATAGAGAAATACAAGATAATACTCAAATAATAACAACAGAATTTGATATAGAATTATCACAACAAGATAGACAACGAATTTTTGAATTAATTAATGAAAGATTAAGAGTAATGAATACACCTCCAGTTAATTTAGAAACAGAATATATAGATGAAGATGGATTTTCTAATATGGATATTGATGAAGCAATTAGATTATCGTTAGAATCTTAAATTATTTAAATATATTTTTATTATATACTTATAAATGAGTGATATTAATGTTAAAAAAGTAGATTCAATGCCAGACCATATTAATACATTTTTAGAATCTAATAAGGATTCAATTATAAAAATATATAATGATGAAAAAAAAGCAAATGAAGATAAATATGGTATTATTTTAATACAAATGGATTTAGAAAAAAATAAAGTTGATATTACTTATATTATTAAAGAAACAAATGATGTTGCTAAAGTTTTATTAGATGAAATGTGGTCAGATTATGAAACAAATAAAAAACAAATTATATTTATTATGGATACTACACATGGTAATTTTGTTATAGATTTAAATGATACAGTTTAAATATTATTAATACTAATACAACATGCGAGATATGAAAATATAAATAATAATGTTAATAATCCAATTAATGGTTCAATTATAAAAATTAATATATACTTATTTATTTTTTCTATATGAAATTCTATAAATTTATCATTATAGATAAATAAATAAAGATTTATTATATAATGACCTAATAAATTTAGAAATAGAAACCATAAAATAATTGCTATAAATGTGTCTATATTTATACAATTTATATTAATATATTTTTCTTTTATAGTTGATTTTTCATTTCTACATTGTGGACATTTAACATATATACTATCAGACTCTTTTAATTTTTTTGAACATTTATTACATATAAACATACTGCAATTACATTTAAAATTTTTATTTAATGAAGGTAATTTATTTTCTAAACAAATTGAACATTGTTTCATTTTTAATTTAAATTTACTAATTATTTAGTATTAATAATTTTCAAATTTAAATTTTTATTATTTTATTATTATTTTATTATATTATATTATATGGTTAATTTTAAAAATGAAGAAATCTTAACTTATTTATTATTAGTGATAGGTGTTTATTATATTGCTAAGATGTATAATCAAACTTGTAATGGTTTTACAGTGGGGGGCATTAATAAACAGGATCTCAATAGAGGGTGCACCACTACTATGCTTGACAACACGGACGCCTACTTCTGTTCTACAGAGAACAACACACCATTCGCAGTGCATGCACGTCATCTAAAAGATGATGGAAGTAACGATTGTTTGGGAATTAAGCATCCATATAAATGTCAAAATTTAACTGAAGAAGAATGGACTGAATTCTGTGATGAAACAGGATGTTATTCATCCCATCCTGAAAACCCTGGATTTGTACAATGTTTACCAAATGATCACGGATTAAGGAGTGGATTCCTCGGTGCTGAAGGGGTAGGAGCAGGACCACAATGTCTTGAATCTCAACAAAGCGATTTTAATTGTTTTTCTAGTGAGATTACTGATGATAAGTGTCAAAATATTACGGATCAGCGTAAACACGGTTATCATTCAATACACAATGATACATTAAATAGATATTGTGTTCTTAATAATGATAGCAGAGCCGTAGATTATGAAGGTAACAAATACAGGCCTAGTTATATAGAATGTGGGTAACTAATCCACACAATTTGGGGACTAGAAGCTCGTCAATTGTGTCATCGTCAGTCTGGCTGTGGAGGCGAGATGACCGCCTACCTAAATACAGAAATCCTCACCAGTCGTCATTGCTCATCTGGTTGACTTCGTAGTTAAGATAATTAAATTTTAAATTTTAATTTATATCTATCTTCTTCTTTTAATTTTGTTCTTTTAGATAAATGATTTAAATATCTTTTCGATAATTTAAATTGTTCTTTTTTATTTTCTTTAATAGATTCTAATCTTACTTTCATTATCATACCAACCTGCCATATTCTTTTATGAGGATATTTTTTAGCCATATACAATTTTTCTAACTTTTTTATTGTATTCTTTACATCATCTACAGTTTTATATTTAATTGGTATTGTATCTAATGGATTTTTATCAATATAAACATCAAATGATTTTTTAGGATTATCTGGATTAAAGAAAAATTGGTTATTTACAGATCTTTTCTTCAATGATTTCTTCTTTGATTTTTTTTGTGGTTTTTTCTTTATAGATTTCTTAGGTGTTCTCTTTTTCTTTATAGATTTCTTTTTAGGTGTTCTTCTTTTCTTAGGTGTCCTTTTCTTAGGTGTTCTCTTTTTCTTTATAGATTTCCTTTTAGGTGTTCTCTTTTTCTTTATAGATTTATTAGGTGTTCTCTTTTTCTTTATAGATTTCCTTTTAGGTGTTCTCTTTTTCTTTATAGATTTATTAGGTGTTCTTTTCTTTTTAGTTCCCGCACTTATGTAACGAGTATATTTATTTGGTAGATTATCTTTATTTGGTGGAGGAGTACTAAATCCATCATTTTTTCTTTTTAAGCTTCTTCTTGGAGTAGTAGTTCCGTCTTCTTTTGATAAACTTTGTTTATTTCTTGAAGTAGTTTCTTGTTCTATTTTAGTAAATAAACTTTGTTCATTTCTTGGAGTAATAGTTCCGTCATCTATTTTTTTAGTTGATAATCGTTGTTTATTTCTTACTGGAGTAGTAGTCATGGATTTCTTATCATCATTAATTACAGTATTATAAATATCTTCTAATATATCGATTGTTTCATCATTATCGAGTACTTTGTATAAATAATTAAAACGATCTACTATGATTTCTTTTTTTTTTAATTCTTCTTTATCGCCTCCACCTCTACTATATTTCTTACTCTTATTTGAGTTACCCCCACTTTGATCCTGTATTAATTCCTTTAATCTATCTTCAAACTTGTATTTTAATATATCGAAATCATCTAGATTGGTTTCTTTTGGAGTAATTTTTAAATACTGTTCTAATAATCCTCTAAAAGCTATTAAAGTAATTAATAATAATCCTTCACAATCATCCTCGTTAAATATTTCATTTAATTTATCAAGTCTCTTTTCCATTTGTTTATGAGTTTTTGTGCGTGTTTGTTCAAATACTTTTTGCACTTCATCCAATGTTAAAAATTGTTTAATATTTCTTTTATTATGATCATAATAAAAAACAGATTTAGTTGGTTGGACGGTAGATTTTTCAACTAATCCCGAAATACAATAATCTTTTAGTTCTGCCCCTCCCATTCCTATTGGATAATTTAAAACTGTATAAACTTCTTCACCATCATCACCCCATTCTTCATAGTTACTATCATTCACAAATTTTTTATTTAAGTATGTTTGACATAATATTACATCCATTATTGTTTTGTTATATTCTACTCTTATTTTTACTTTTCCATTTATATCTAAATATACCTCAAAATCAAACACATTTAATCTTCCTTTCCATTGATTGAAGATAGCAATTGAAAAATCATATAGTAACCCACGAATTTTTTCTAATCTTTCTAATTGACTATTGATAAATAGTTTATTTCTTAAATCTCCTAAGAAATCAGCCCATTTTGGATATGTAGAACCTGCAAATAGTAACATTTGTAAAAAATGTGCTATATGTTCTATTTCAATATGTAAACCGTTAGGGTAATATCCGGTTCTAGTATCTATTTTATTATATATAATACGATCATCTTTAAATTTAGTCTTTTTCTCTTGATTTAATCTTCCATATGGTATTATATGACTACCATAACATACACAAGCAAATTGATTTTTAGAAAAATTTTCATATTCTGCTGTTGGTGAAAAAGAAATATATTTTCCTGTATCTGCATCTTCTAATATATATGGCTTATCATTATCATCATTGTTATATATCAAAAAAGATTCCATTTCTGTAGATGCTTTTATATCTAAAGTTGCTTTTGATATATCACGACCACTACCTATATCATATTTAGGATCTTTAGGCTCTTGTTGTGAATATGTTTTTATTAATAATTGTGATAGATTAGGAGTAAAACTTTTATCAATCGCAACAGATGGTTCTGGAATCTCAATATCTTCTTCTAATAAAAATTTAAACATATCTGTTTTATATTTATTTGGGTCATCATCACTTTGGAATAAATCATAAATCTGTTTATAAACACCTTCTTTTTTAGATTTATTCTCTTTCAAAATAGGCAACAAATCATAAAAGTGTATGATAGATGTTGTCGATTCATCTTCTAAATTACAATCTTTTAAGTAATTTTCTCTATCATATTCGTATTTAAAATCAACTTTTAAATATGGTTTTGAAAATTCTATTTTTTCAACATCTAGTAATATATCTATAAAATTTTCGTGAAAGTTTTTAAATAAAACGGGATTTGGTTTAACTATACTTGTTCCGGTCCAACCACCAGGTAAAAAATCCTTTCTAACTGTTAAAACTGGTATACCAGTTTCATTATTATATGTTTGTTGACTATCTGTAATATCTTTAATATTTATTATTATTCCTTTATTAATAAAATAATCAGATACAGGTGCAATACACCATCTTTTTTTTGTATTTTCATCTTCTATCAAAATGTAATATTCATAATTTCTTTTTTCTGTTGTTATTTCTCTAAGTTGTCTAAAAAAAAAACTTTCATTTATTTTCCTATGTTTAGCATCTGTTGTTGGACTAGTTACAGCTGATTTTATAGTGTTCATATCATTTATATCAATTGGTTTTTTTGATCTAAAATAATCATAAGACAAAATTTTAATAATATTATAGGTATTATCAGCCGAAGCAGCCGGACCAGTTCTAGCTGAAGCCGAAGCAGCCGGACCAGTTCTAGCTGAAGCCGAAGCAGCCGGACCAGT
>MDTC01017773.1_pt1 | contig 11646 bp, 14 predicted proteins | sample 811181 | NCBI WGS metagenome assembly MDTC01 (sample SAMN05326644, study PRJNA326480) | marine metagenome | isolation source: seawater | place: Pacific Ocean: North | collected 2011 | reverse complement strand
TAACGATTGATAATCAATGCCTGCTCTGGATTTGGCAAAAAGGTACTTGACTAAAACTCATACAGATAGGTGACGATCCCTGACGCGAGCAGCCCTCCGGGCCTTGATTGGCAACATCATGGCTGCGCCATCATGTTCCTGCTGCGCGGTCGCAGCGTCGCTGCGGTTCGTTCATTGAAACCCCGACCGCTCCGCGATCCCCGTTTCCAGTCCTTTCCCCACCCGGACTTTGTCGGCCTCGTTGAGACCGGCGTAATCTGATGGACTAAAGGGCTCCGCCCTTCGCGCCCGCAAGACATCTCCCCATCTTCCGCGCTGCGTTGCACTGCGCTTGTGCAGACCGGGCAGTCCCCTCTGTCTTGCGCTTGCTACACCCGCCCTCGCCGGGAGGCAGGGGTTCACGCGAACCCCACTCCCAAATGAAAGGCGGGACACCATGACCACTTCATCAGACATTCGTATCTATGCGGCCTGCTTGGCGGCCTATAACAACGGCATCCTGCACGGCGCATGGGTTGATGCGGATCAGGACGCGGACAGTATCCGGGGCGACATTGCCGCGATGCTCAAAGCTTCACCCATCCCGGACGCGGAGGAATGGGCCATTCATGACCATGAAGGCTTTGAAGGGCTGGACATCGCCGAATATGAGGACATCGACGCGGTTGCTCGCAAGGCGGAGTTCGTCGCCGATCACGGCAAGCTCGGCGCAGAAGTTGCCAGCTACTACGGCGGCGATCTGGATGATGCAGAGCGTGCCCTTGAGGAAGGTTACTTTGGCGAATACCGAACGGCGGCTGACTTCGCGGAAGAAGTGACCGAGAACCAAGCCGACATCCCGGACAACCTGCGCTATTACATTGACTACGAGCGTATGGCCCGCGACATGGAACTGAGCGGCGATATCTTCACCATCGAAACCGGTTTTGAGGAGGTCCACGTGTTCGGGAGCCATTGAAGGCCGTCCGTTATTTAATGGCAATCTTTGCCATCATCTGCCATACTGGAGGGGTCAAGAAAGGAGTCGACTCATGGCCAGCATGAATATTTCCCTGCCGGAGCCGATGCGCGATTGGGTGAAATCGCAGATCGACGGCGGGCGTTACGCGAACCACAGCGATTATGTCCGCGATTTGATCCGCCGCGATCAGGTCCGCGCTGAAAAGCTCAAGGTCTTGCAGGACGCCATCACGCAGGGCTTGGCCAGTGGTGAGCCTCGGGACTTCGACGTGGATCGCTTCAAGCAGCGCATGACAGAAAGCCGGGAGGGATGACGGCTTATCAGCTCACGCCTGCCGCCGAAGCCGACCTGGAGGCCATCTGGAACTATACCGACCGGGTGTGGGGCATCGAGCAGGCACACCGCTATATCGAGGGTCTGGCGGATACCTTCGGCGTACTGGCGGAAACCCCGACGCTCGCGCGGGAACGCCACGAATTCCAGCCGCCGGTTCGTATCCATCCCCACGCGCATCATCTGATCGTCTATCTGACGACCGAGAGCGGCGTTTTGATCGTGCGCATCCTGCACGAAAGCATGGATGTGGACGCGCAGCTTGAAGACTAGCTGACAGCCGGAACTTAGGGGTTTCTTAACCTTTTCCCGTTACCCTGTAGGTGAGCCGTAGCGCTCAACAAAACAAGAACATGGGGTGTGATGGGTGAGGATTCCGACAGAGCCATTGATGACGCTGTCTTGCCCCAGCAAGACAGCGTTCCGGTAGACCGTAGGACTACCGGCGCGGCGCGTGAGAAGACCGAGGAACAGGCCGATATTCAGCGCTCCATGATGGGCGGTTCCGGCTCGTCAGGCCGGATTGCAACGGCTACGACCGTTGCCGCTCAAAACGCCGCCTCCATCCAACATGATCAAAAGCGCCGGGACGACGATGCAGCCTATGTACGGGCCATCGAAGCCGCCGAAGCCCTGCGGGCCGATGTGGCCGCCATGTTTGACGGCATGTCGGATGCCGAAATCAACAAACTGGCCTCGGACATTGAAGCCGAAACCGGGATGAGCCTGGAAGACTACGCCGCCAAGCACCTTGGCGACGGGGCCGCCCAGCGTTATCCGGGCGAAAGCGATATCGAATACAGGCGCCGCGTGCTGGAGGAAATCTCCTTCATGATGATCGACCCCGAGACGCGGCAAATCCGGCCTGAGTACGTGGATGATCCGCTGGCTCAATATCTGACCGAGCGGCAAACCACATTGCGTGAAGCCAAGTACGAACAGGACACATTGGAAAGCGAGCAGCTACCGCAGCAAGTCACGAGCAGTGCGTTTAACCTCGTCTAGGATTACCTCAGATCGGGAAGCGCCTCATCTGGAACATCTTTAAATTGCTGATGCAGCCAGAAAATTTCGGCGATTCGGCCAATGCTGCCAACCGCCTGATCAACATTCCGAATTTCCGTTCCATCGCCACTTCCAATCGTGGCGTTCCCATACATAAATCGCATCGCGGTATTCGTCCCCTTATTGGGAGTGATGAAATACCGCGCTTCGGTGTTGTGCTCTGAGAACTTCCTGACGAAGTAGTTGCCGAGCTGTTCCGATGTCCGCACGCGAGGATTTGGAATGTCGTGGCCCTCGTAGATCAGGATGGCAACTCCGGCATCGGTGAGCGCATAGGCGCGCGCAGCGGAGCTTGCGGCCTTCAAATCGCATTGCTCGGTGGTCGTCCGGCACGCCGCCGGATCAGCCCCTTCGGCGTGTCCCGGCGCGGCGACGATAAGCGCCGTACTCACGGCGAGTAGAACGCTTAATTCGCCGCGAAAACAACGTCTTACACCCCGGAAAAAACGATCCCTTTTGGCAAGCTCCGTTCAATGCCGAAATGCCCGCCGAGGGCTGATCCGATGCCTTTAATTTTCAATCACTTACGGGTTTCTGTGGACAGTTCACGCCGCCACCTGAAAAAGGATCGTTTTTGTCCAGCATCCGCCCTACGGTGAGAGTGGAAAGGACACGACCATGAGCAAGACGATCGGCTATTTGCGGGTATCCACGGACAAGCAGACGACGGCGCGGCAGGCAGACGCGCTGGAGGGGCTGTGTGATGAGTTACGGATTGAACCGAGCATGTCCGCAACCGTGAAGAAGCGTCCCGTCTTCTCGCAATTGCTCAAGGACCTGGCGGAGGGCGACACGCTGGTGCTTTGGGACCTGGACCGGGCGTTTCGATCCACCGAGGACGCGCTCCGCGTCCGGCGCATGTTGATGGAGCGCGGCGTATTGATGCGGATCATGACGCTGCACGTCGATCCTTACACGGAAACCGGGGGCTTTATCTATACGGTCATGGCCGCATCGGCCGAGTTGGAGCGTATCCGGCTCATCCGCCGAACCAAGGAAGGAATCGCCGCTGCTCGCAAGCGTGGCAAGCAAATCGGCAGACCGAGGAAGGCAGAGGTGGTGTGTCTGGCGGCTTGATGCCTTTTGCTTGGTTTGAACGCCGGACTCATGCGATTGTAGAAGTATGGCGACACACACAGACATTCCCGCCGATCTTGGACAGCGCGCCGCCGCTTTGGCGGGCGAGAGCGGACTGGATTTGTGGGAGCAGGAATTCCGGCTGATCCAGAAGGCCGCCGCACAGGCGGATCGGGGTGAGTTTGCCTCCGACGCCGACATTGAGCGTATCCGCAACAAGTACAAGCCCGCCGGTTGATGAGCCCTGCCGACAAATGGAGGTTCAGGTTTTACAAATGCAGAGCGGGTTCCATGGATTGGTGCAATACGTCGATGATTTCGATGTGGGCGTCGCCGATCCGATAATAGATATGGTGTTTGCCCGCCCGGATGCTGAAATAGCCGGGCTTGATGTCTGAACGGGCCTGACCCTGCGCAGGGTCAGCGGCAACGGCACGCATTTGTTTGCGCAGCATCGTCAGATACTTTTTTGTCTGTCGCGCCCCGAAATTCTTTAAGGTGTAATCGCGGATTTGAATCAGGCTCCGCCGGGCTTGTGGGGAGAGAACATATTTCGCCATCAGCCGATCAGTTCGCTCATCACAGCCTCACCGTCCAGCCCAAGGCCCTGATCGAGTTCGGCTTCGCCCGCCGCCAGCGTTTGGCGCAGCACATCCAGCTTGGCTTCCTCTTGTTCCAGCAAGCGCAGCCCGGCCCGCACCGCATCGCTGGCCGAGGCATATCGGCCTGATTTCACACGCGCGTTGACGAAGCTCTCAAAATGATTGCCGAGTGAAACACTGGTGTTCTTGCCCATCGCGCACCTTCTTTCGTAACGAGGCGTCTACCTCCAGATTACCAAATATTGGTAATTCTTCCAAGGTGAAAATTTGCTGCGGTGCTTATAAATGCAGTTCCGGCCCGTGGTTCGGGCCTCTGTCCCGGTCCAGTGACCGCGCCCGTTCTGCGCGGAAAGCATCCAGTCGCTCACGCCGAGCTTCGGGCAGCCATTCGCGATAAGGCGTCATGTCCTCGCGGAGTTCATGTTTGATCCGCTGGTGCGGCTCCTGCCGGGCGCGTGTCTGGGCTCTTAGCGCTTTGCGCTGCTCGATATGCTGGAAGATGAGATTGTCGCGCTCGGAGCGGTCACGGGCTTTAGATTGCAGCGTCTCGGCTTCATTCTGCGCCCTGACCTTGGCGTGTTTGCCGGTGAAGCGATCCACCAACCCGCGCAGGCCACGGTTGTAACGCGCCTGTCTGGCTTGGATTTCCCTGTCTTGCCGGGCTTGGTGGGTTTCAATCAAGCGGCGGCGGGCTTCGCGTTGCTCGCGTACCAGTTGCTCGCGGGCCTTGCGGTCCTTGTCTTCCTGCTCCCGGCGTTTGCGTTCCTGTTCTTCATGAAGTTGCTGGAGGCGACCGGTGATGCTTTCGGCGAATTCGGCCTTGCACTGGTCCACGCTTGGCAATTCATCCGGCTCCCCCAAACGGGCTCGAACCGCTTTGGTCTTGACGCCCGTCATGCGGGCGATGGAGTAGACCTCGCCATGCATATCGACAGCGACATGGCCGCGGCGGTCACCTTTGGCGAGTTTGTAGCCGCGTTCTTCGATGGCGGCTGTGAAGGCTTTGAGCGAGTCTGAGGCTTGCCAGCTTTGCTGGAAGTCCGTCTTGATCTGGCGCGGGTCTTTGTGGATGCGCTTGGCCTGTTGCCATTGCTCCAGCGTGAAGTTGCGCGGGTCGCGTTCGACCGGGTTACGCAGGCCCGGCGGCATGTCCCAGCCATGTTCCAGATAGAGGTTTCGGGCACAGTCATTGAGCGTGCGCTTGTACAGGCCAATCTTGCGGGCCTTCATTTCGTCGGCGTCAATGCGCGACCACACCGCATGGCAATGACGCCGACCTTCCTTTTCGTGAAAGACAATGGCGCGGGGCTGGCCGCTCAGGCCGAGCCGGTCTTCGATGCCTTCAACCGCGCTCTCGAAATCTTCCGTTGAGACCTGAGCCTGCTCCGGTGGATTGAGCGATAGCGAGAACAGAAATTTCTGGCATCGCGTGCCTCGGCTGATCGCATAAGCTTCATTCAGTGCCTCGGGCAGCGTGTCGGAGGTGAAGCCGCGCAGTTCATGGACGGTGACGTGATCGTTCTCGTCCTTGAGTAGATGCTGCGCCAGATCGGCAGAGCCGCCGCGCTGGTTGCCAACCAGGATCATGAGCGCTCCACCGGCTTGAGGCCGAGGGCAGTGATCAACATCGTGCGCATCTCGCGGATTTCCCGGCAGGCGAGGTGCAGTTCGGTCGATAGCTCCGCCGAGATATCGAGCGTGCCCATGTTCGCCGCCTTGGCGAGCTGGTTCATGTTCTGGGATAGGCGGGACTGGCCGAGTGCGGCGAGCAACTCGGCGATCTGTTTCTGATCGGGTTTGGGCGTTCGCGCATGGGCGCGGCGGGGTAGTTCATCCTCACCGAAGACACGTGACTTGATGTACTCACTCAGCGAGCGTCGGCCAGCCTTCCGGTCCAGCCATGCCCGTTCCTCCGCGCTCAGGCGTAGCGAGAACGGCGCGGGGCGCTTGGTTGGCTGGTCATCAGGAGAAGCGGTCTGCTGGAAGGTCGCAGACAGTGCGGCCTTGGCTTGACGGTCTGAAGGGCGGCTCATGGCTCCAGCCCTCCGAAGTCAAAGTCTGGTAGCTCCTGGGTGAGTTGCTCTTCCCATTGCTCCAGCGTCTCAATGAGTTGGTTCGAAGATTCGTCCCAACTCTCCGCCATCTCGTGAACCCCGCGTCAGCGGGGTTTTTTGTTCGAGTGGCGGGTCCGTCAGCAAGCCCGCGGTTGTTCTAGCGTTGTTGGTCAGCCGACACCAGTTCCCGCGTGAACGCTTCGATCGCCCGGTATTCGATCTGTACCTCATCCAGTCGTGCGCGGGTGGTGGCCGGCTCCGCATCCTCCAGGCGCGCGAGCGCGGCGGCGAACGCGCGTGCGCCGGCAGTGTTCGCGGACCCCCGGATCCGGTGGGCAATGCGGTGGACGTCGCTCCACCGGGCCAGCTCCACCGCCGAACTCAGTGCGTCCATCTGTTCCGTGTTGGCGTCGAGAAACAGGCCGAGCACCTCGGGCAGCTCCGATACGCCCACACCCATCTCCTGTTGCAGGTAGGTGGTGTCCACGGGCGCGCTGGTCGAGCTCGAAGGCTCGTCGACTGGCGCGACTGGCGCGACTGGCGGGGTCGCGTCGCGTCGCTCGGTTTGCAGATTCAGACCGGACAGGACCGATTTCAGCGTCTCGAGATTCAGCGGCTTGATCGCGTAGGCGTTCGCGCCAGCGTTCATCGCATGATCCCGATCGAACTGCAGGGTATGCGCCGTGACGATGACGATCGGTATTGCCGCGAAATGTCGCTCGCTGGAGCGGATCGCGCGACAAAGCGACAGGCCGTCGAGCTCCGGCATTTCCAGATCGGTGATGAGGACATCGAAGTCCGCGTGGTCCAGTTGCTCCAACGCTTCCCGCCCGTTCACGCTGGTGGTCACGGCGAAATCCAGTAACTCGAGCTGACGCGTCAGCACGTGCCGGTTCACCGGGTGATCCTCGACCACGAGTGCCCGGTGTTGTTGCCGCCGTGTTCGCGGGTCGTCGGTGCTCCGGGCGGTATCCTTCCGGGGTGGCGCAGGCAGGGGCTCCACGAGCTCGGCGACCGCTCGCACCAGCTCACTTTTCCTGATCGGTCGGTTCAGGCGGGCCCTGCGATGGTCCCGCCCGGTGATGTCCAGATGAAGGGCCTCGTCAGCGTCCGCGAACCGGATCTCCGCATCGTCGCCTTGCTCCGGCTGACCCAGGTTCGCCAGATAGCGCTCGATCACGTCCCGTTCCTCCTCGTCCGCGAGCGCGTTGACGCTGAAGGTGAACGGCGGCAGTGCGGTCCCGGCCGGTTGCGGCTCATCCGGATCGCAGGCCGGCAGCGGCAGTACGACGGAGAACAGCGAGCCGGCCCCGGGCTCGGACTCAACGCTGATCCGGCCCTGCATCAGTGCGGCCAGCCCCTGGGAGATCGACAGCCCCAGGCCGCTTCCCCCGTACCGCTTTGAGGTGGCGTTGTTCGCCTGCGAGAACGGTTCGAACAGCCGGGCCTGGGCGTCGGCGCTGATGCCGATGCCCGTGTCCCGCACCTGGATGCGCAGCGCGCCGTGCTGCGTCGGTTCGGCCCTGACGCTCACGCGGCCCGTCTCCGTGAACTTGATGGCGTTGCCGATCAGATTGATCAGGATTTGTCGCACTCTCCCCGGGTCGCCGATGAAATGCGCGGGTAGCTCGGGCGCGATGAAGACCACCAGTTTCAGCCGATTCTTCAGCGCCTGGCTCCACAGCGCGGCGGCGGCATCCTCCACGACCTGCGCGAGTTCGAAGCGCGTCTTGTGCAGCGTCAGCCGCCGCGCTTCGATGCGGGAGATGTCCAGGATGTCGTCGATGACGGTGTGCAGGGACTCTGCGGAATCTCGGGCGATGCGAATCTGCTGGCGTTGTTCCTCGGTCAGTGGTTCATTCGACAGCAATTCCAGCATGCCCAGAATGCCGTTCAGTGGCGTGCGGATCTCGTGACTGACCATGGCCAGGTATTCCGACTTCGCCGCGCTGGCCGACTCGACCTCGTCCAGATGTTCGAGGCGGTCGGTCAGCCAGCGCGCACTTTGTCTCAGCGCATCGACCTCATCGGCGGGCCGCGCACCGGCGGGCGAGGTGGTGCCGATATGCTGGCGCGCCTGTTCGAATGCATTGTCGGCGAGCAGGGGCAGGGCGTCGGTCACGCGCCGGAGGCGGCGGATGATCGGCGAGACCAGCCACATCACGGCGATCAGTGACAGCAGCAGCCCCCAACCGGTGGCGTAGGCGGCGTTTCGCGTCGCCTGCAGCTGAGCGGTGCGGTGCGAGGTGACGTCCAGGACAAGGACGATCGTCGCCGGCTTCGGCTCGCGCCAGCCAACGGGGTGTGGCGACAGCAACCAGTGTTCACCGGGCATATCGACCGTAAAGGCGGCATCGTGACGAATGGGCGTGCGGCGTCGTTCGAAGGTCTCCAGCCGCGGGCGCAGGAATTCGGCCCGTGTCATCGCGAGAATCGGCTGGCCCAGAAACGCCTGACCGTCGCCAGCCGTATCGGCCGTGAGTACCAGGTCGATTCCGAGCACCTGATGCATGCGCTGCAGGACCACCGCCAGCGGCTCGGAGATGCGCGCCACCCGGGTATGACCGCCTCGATCAACCAATGGCAACCAGACCTCGAGTTCGCAGTCGGCCTCGCAGCGCAGGAGTCGGGAGGGCTCGCCCCTGATCAGGACCCGATCGATTTGTCCCCGCGCATGGTCGGCCGGCGGATCACGCCACCCCCACCTTGCCAACAGATCCCCACCGGAGTCGTACAGGTGGAAGGCATGGACGGAGCTCAGCAACTCGCTCGCGATGGCGTCCTCGATATCCGATTTCGGCCCGGCATCGTCTCCCAGGGACCGGGTAATCTGCGCCGCCAGCTGGGAAAGGTTGGCGACGGCGATGTCGAGCTGGGGCTGCAGGCCGGCGGCGGCACGCTGAAGCTGCTGGGTCAGAAACGTCTGGTTGGTCCGGTTGTCCGCGTGGTACCGGTGGAGGCCGATGCCGATCTGTGTCACCCCCAGCACCAGTACCAGCACGCCGAACAGCTTGATGCGAAGGCCCAGCCGGGGGCGCGGCTGCGTCGTTTTCCCGGCGGGACCGTCCGGGGGACTCGTGAATCTGTCCGAATTCACGGCCTGAGTCCGGCGTGTTGTCCGTCCAGCCCGTCGCATGTTCCCGAGATCGGTGGATGCGTGGGGCGGGGCACTAGAACCGGTAACCGACCATGGTCAGAAATGCGTGCCACGGGCCCTCCGGGCTTTGGCCCTGGTTGTCCAGCGGCGGCACCGAGGCCGTGCCGTCGATGTAGTGCCATTCGGCCGACAGCCCCCAGTGGGAGTTCAGATCCCATCGCAGGCCGACTGTGCTGTCCCGTGCGTACTGTGACTCCGCCGGCAGGCCGGTCGTGCGCTCAAACTCGCCTCCGCTGCGGTCATTCCGGTTGTTGAACCGGACGTCATAGCGGGCGAATCCCGTGATGTTGTTGGTGGCGCGATACTCGGCCTGCACGTAGCCGCCGTCCGACTTGCTGGTGTCCAGGTTGACCTGTGAATACTCGCCGAACACGCTGAAGCGCGGGGCGTTCCAGCGGGCGGACAGAATGTAGAGGTCGACTTCAAGTTGCTGGTCGGTGGGAAAGCCGGGGGTGAAATCCAGGCGAGCCTGCAGGAAGGTGATGCCGGTGCGAAGCTGCCCGGAATACCAATCGGTCATCGCCCGGGCGATGTGGAACCGACTGACTTCAACGTCGATGGGCGGGGCAGCGCCTCCGAACAGCGTTTCCTTCTCCTCGCTGGACAGCGAGTAGTCGATCGCGTGGTTCAGCGTCAACTGGGTGTAGTGCGCGCCGTGACTGAAGTGCCCATAGGCTTGAACGCCGTCCATGGAGAACACCAGCGTGCGCAGTCCCCCGCTGTCGAGATAAATCGATTGCGGCAGCAGGACGCTGGGGCGGGTGAACAGGACATCGCGTGTCTCGTTGAAGAAGCCGTAGGGGTTCTTGACGCGACCCACCCGCACGCCCATGGCACCGCCGCGGTTGCCCTGGAACAGGTTCAGGTCGGCGAACAGGAAGTCGATGACCGGATCACCGTCATCGGCTTCCCCCGCACGCCGCGACAGCAACTGGCCGGAGAAGGCCAGACGGTCAAGCGGCTGCCACTGTCCGTTGATGCCCAGTTCGTGAAAATCCAGGCTGCCGTCTTCGCTGTCTCCGAACAGATTGTTGTCGCTGGTCAGCACGAATCCCTGCGCCGCGAAGCCGTGGATCTGATAGTCGGGCTGCTGTTGCGCCAGGGTGGGCGGGGCCATCAGAAAGGCCGCCAGCAGGAGCATGTCACGCCTCATCAGCTTGCCTCCACGGGACTGTCACCCTTGGGTTTCGCCAGCAGGCTGACCGGTTGCGAGTCGCCCGCATGAGGTGCGATCACGTAGCCGATGGCTCCAGGTGTTTCCTTGACGCGTCGGCGCATCTCCTCGGCGCTGCCGACTTCCACCGGCGCGAAACCGGTTCCGGTGAACACCAGGCGATCCCAGATTGAGCGGAGCACGTACGGAAAGGTGCCGAGCACCTCTCGGCAGAATTGCAGGTGTTCGTCGCTTTGATCGGGGAAGACGAAGACCTGAACGCGTTGGCCGTCCGGCCATGTCCGCTGCCGCATGGAGAACATGGCCCTCAGGGCGCCACGGTCCAGCTGGGTCTGCGTCAATTGCGGGTGGGTGAGAATTTCCACGCGCATGTGTTCGTCATGCGCCGCGGCCGGAGGCAGCAGCATCAGCAAGCCGACCAGAGCGCCGGAGAACAGCGCTCTGCATGCGGATTGTCGGTGATGTCGGCCCGGACGCATCAGCACACTGGCAGGTCTCCAGCGGAGAACAGCGGTTTCCAGGCTCCCTCGCGCGCCCAGTCCAGAAAGTCCTGGATCGGCATCGGTCGCGCAATCAGATAGCCCTGGACGCCGGAGCAGGTCAGGCGTCTGACTTCGGCGAGCGCTTCCGTGTCCTCCACGCCCTCTGCCACGCAGCGCAGGCCCAGGCGATGGGCCAGTTCACAGCTTGATTCGACGATGGTCCGGGCTTCGGGATCGGTCATCATCGCGCCGACAAAGGATCGATCCAGCTTGATCTCGCTGAACGGCAACTGTCGAAGCTGGCTGAGCGTGGCATGTCCGGTGCCGAAGTCATCCAGTGACAGCTCGATGCCCGCCAGATAAAGCCGCGACACCACGTCCAGCGACTTGGAGAGGTTATCGACGATGCCGGCTTCCGTGAGTTCGAGGATGAGACGCTTGACGTCCAGATTCCGCTGGGCGCATTCGCCGTGGATGAAGTCGGGCAGGTCAACCCGATGCAGCGTCGTGGCCGCGATGTTGATCGCGGCGGTGATGTGCAGGCCGTGTTCATCCCAATGGGCCAACGCGTCCAGTACGCGTCGGGTCACGTAGTCGGTCAGTTCGTTGATCAGCCCGTGCGTGGTGGCGAACGGAATGAAGGTATCGGGAAAGACGAGCCCGATCTCCGGGGTCGACCAGCGGCTGAGCGCCTCCACGCCCAGCAGGCGACCGTCGCCCGGGGCGCACTGTGGCTGGACG
>MDTC01191210.1_pt1 | contig 11647 bp, 7 predicted proteins | sample 811181 | NCBI WGS metagenome assembly MDTC01 (sample SAMN05326644, study PRJNA326480) | marine metagenome | isolation source: seawater | place: Pacific Ocean: North | collected 2011 | reverse complement strand
TACTTTTTGAGGGAGGTGATCTCCATCATTTCCTCACAGCAGCAGCTTATTTGTAATTAGCCTCTATTAGAGTGCATCAAAAAAAGTTTCTTGGCGTTGTCGCAGTTTCGCATTTGGCATTACTCCGCAACCACCCAGAATATTATCAGTAACATGCCTGACTTTTGTCATCCCAGGGATGGCAGCGGTCACTCCTGGTTGTGAGAGTGCATATTTTAGTAAAAATTGCCCCCAACTTTCACACTCAAATTCTTGTGTCCATCCTGGCAATGAGGTTTGTCCTAACTTAGAGAACACTCCACCACCACCAAAAGGACGATTGATTAATACGGCTACCCCTTGATCGGCTGCAAGAGGAATTAATCGCTCACTTGAGGTACGTTGGTTTGCGAGTGAGAGATTAACTTGAATGAAATCCAGTGACTGCTCTTTAATGGCTTGTTCCATGAGTGAGTATTGACTTGGCATATGCGTAGTCATGCCGATATAGCGAATCTCACCAGCTGCTTTTTTTTCTTGCAGTAAAGCCAGTGAATTTTGCCAATCTTTAAAATTATGGACTTGCATTAGATCAAATTGTTTTGTGTTAAAGCGAGTGAAGGAGGTTTGGAAACCCGTGGTATTGTCTGCCAGATTTCGACTATCGACTTTACTGGCTAGAAATAGATCATCCTGAATACCCAGCGCATCGATTAACTCCCCTAGGACAATTTCAGAACTACCATAGGAAGGGGCGGTATCAATTACCGTCCCACCAAGCGCATGAAATTGCTGTAAAGCCCGAGATAATGTGGCTCGAGCAGTCTTATCAGCACCGACACCATAGCGATTTGTACCCACTCCAATAACAGGAATGGCTTCTCCAGATGAAGGGATCATACGTTTAATAAGAGTTGGATTGGATGCGCTTAAATTTAATGGCATGGCCATTAAAGCTCCAGTGCTAAGACCAACTTGGGTAAATTTTCTTCTGGTAATAGACATCAGATGCACTCCTTATTACGATTGTATTTTTTTGCTCACTAATGTTAGCTTAGCAATAAATTAAGTTCCAGAATATCACACTGCTAAAATCAGTATATTTGGTAAATAAGTTATGACAAAGAAATACCCAGTTGCCTCACACATGCACAATACTACCCATCTTGATGCGACCTCATATGCAGCTATGTACCATGAATCGATTGAGGATAATGAGGGTTTTTGGGCACGAGAAGCCCAACGAATTCAATGGATAAAACCTTTTAGTGAAATAAAAGATGTGTCATTTGCCACTGACGATGTGCATATCCGATGGTTTGCTGATGGCACACTGAATGCTTGTTACAACTGTATAGATCGACACTTACCAGAAAAACGAGACGATGTGGCTATTTTGTGGGAAGGAGATGATCCGGCACATGATGAAAAAATAACTTATGGGCAGTTACATCAGCGCGTTGCTTTATTTGCGAATGCACTTAAAGCGATGGGTGCCAAACGTGGTGATCGGATTACATTGTATATGCCTATGATCCCTGAGGCGGCCATTGCTATGCTTGCTTGTGCCAGAATTGGTGCGGTACATAGCGTTGTTTTTGGTGGTTTTTCTCCAGAGGCATTGGCTGGCAGAATTAGTGATTGTGCTTCGAATATTATTATCACTGCCGATGAGGGAATGCGAGGTGCGAAATCCATTCCATTAAAAGAAAATGTGGATGCCGCTGTTAAGCATCCTTTAGTGACCACCTTAGACAAGGTCCTCGTGATCAAGAATACAGGGGCTGAGGTACCATGGGATAGTAAGACCGACATTTGGTTGCATGAAATAGAGCAAGAAGTTGATGCCAATTGTCCTTGTGAGGAAATGGCTGCCGAAGATCCATTATTTATTCTGTATACCTCTGGTTCGACAGGTAAACCAAAGGGGGTATTGCATACCACAGGTGGTTATATGGTCTATGCCGCTCTGACACATGAGTATGTATTTGATTATCATCCGGGTGATATTTATTGGTGCACTGCGGATGTAGGGTGGGTGACAGGTCATACATATATCGTTTATGGGCCGCTGGCTAATGGAGCCACTACGCTAATGTTTGAGGGAGTGCCAAATTATCCAACTGCAGGGCGTTTTTGGGAGGTGTGTGATAAACATGCTGTAAATATTTGTTATACCGCGCCGACCGCGATTCGTGCTTTGATGCGAGAGGGTGAGGCACCGGTGAAAAAAACCTCGAGACAATCATTACGAATTTTAGGCAGTGTCGGAGAACCTATTAATCCAGAGGCTTGGGAGTGGTATTACCATGTTGTAGGCGAGGGTCGCTGCCCAATAGTTGATACTTGGTGGCAAACTGAAACTGGTGGGGTGCTCATCAGTCCCTTGCCCGGAGTAACAACACTAAAACCTGGTTCCGCCACCAAACCATTATTTGGGATCCAACTTGCGATCGTGGATTCTGAGGGAAATATCCTTGAGGGTGAGACTGAAGGTAACTTAGTAATTTTGGATAGTTGGCCAGGGCAGATGCGAACAGTTTATGGAGATCATATGAGATTTGTTGAAACCTACTTTTCAACCTATAAAAATAGTTATATGACGGGTGATGGAGCGCGGCGAGATGCGGACGGTGATTATTGGATTACAGGGAGGGTGGATGACGTGCTCAATGTTTCTGGACATCGCATGGGTACAGCTGAAGTTGAAAGCGCATTGGTAGCTCATCCTCAAGTAGCTGAAGCAGCGGTAGTAGGTTACCCACATGCCATTAAAGGCCAGGGTATTTATGCTTATGTTACTTTAATGCAAGGAACAGAACCCACAAAGGAATTAAGTGATCTATTAAGACAGTGGGTTCGCAAAGAAATTGGACCTATTGCAACTCCGGATTTATTACAATGGGCACCAGAGCTTCCAAAAACAAGATCGGGTAAAATAATGCGCAGGATTTTGCGCAAAGTTGCCGCAGATGACTATGCTGACCTTGGTGATACCTCGACATTGGCAGATCCAAGTGTCACTGATGCCTTGATTAATAATCGTATGAATCGGCAATGATTACTTAATTTTATATGGCAAAAAAATGCTGTAGAAATCAAAAAGATAAAAAAAATAAAAAAATATATTTATAAGTTGAGTATCTAATTAAAATTTTGGTTAAACTTATATTGAAATACGTTCGTCGCTACTTTTTAACATTGGATTAATTGAATCGTTATGGCAAAAAAAACTTTATATAGAATTTCTTTTATGAGCCAAGGCCAAGTATATGAGATATACGCTAATTCTGTAGAACAAGGCATGTTGTTTGGTTTTATAGAGGTCGAAGAATTGGTATTTGGTGAGCGAAGCTCGGTGGTGGTCGATCCATCTGAAGAGAAAATAAAAACTGAGTTTGAAGGAGTAAAGCGTACGCATTTACCCATGCATTCCATCATCCGAATTGATGAAGTAGATAAAGAAGGTGTTAGTAAGATTTCAAAACTGGAAGGCGGTAATGTTACTCAATTTCCAGCGCATATGTACAATCCCGGTGGCAACACTAAATAACTTATATATTTTCATTTGTATTAACCCAGTGAGATGGATTTTGCGTAACAGGATGCTAAAAGTTTGTCTGTAACCGCTTCACAATCTTCCAGTAGATCAAAGCATGGTGTGATGTGCATAGCTGGGCAACAAGCGCTCTCCGATTTTCGAATTAAAAAACTCAATGCAGCACTTGGTAAGATCGATTCTGATATCGTTCTTCTTGAAGTTGTTTACCAGTATTATGTGCAACTTAATAATGATTTAGATGCACAAAATATGGAGCGACTGGCAGCGCTTTTGTTATCGAGTGAACCAGTAGTGAAACTCGATGAGACAACTCAAAAAATTAGAGTTGTACCAAGAATTGGTACTATTTCTGCATGGTCAAGCAAGGCTACAGATATCGCTCATGCATGCAACTTAACCATGATTTCGCGGATTGAGAGAGGAGTTTGTTATGCTTACAGTGCCCCTGAAACAATCACTACAGAGCAACAGCATAAGATAGAGCAAACTCTCCATGATCGAATGACCGAGAGTGTTTTGACCGATCTAATGCCAGCGGATAATTTATTTATCGAGCAGGCACCACAACCAATTACTGTGGTTGAGTTATTAGTCGAAGGAAGATCAGCGCTGCAAAATGCTAATCAAGAATTAGGATTGGCCTTGTCGGATGACGAGATTGATTATCTCTATGAACACTATCAAGCAATGAATAGGAATCCTACGGATGCTGAATTAATGATGTTTGCTCAAGCAAATTCTGAACATTGTCGACATAAAATATTCAATGCTGACTGGATTATTGATGGTACTGAGCGTCCAGAGAAATTATTTGCCATGATTAAGAGTACGACTAAGGCTAATCCAGAAGGGGTAATATCAGCCTATTCTGATAATGCGGCAGTTATTGAAGGCTTTACGACAGATCGATTAATGGCATCTATGCCAGATCGTAAGTTTACCTTATCGTCAGAGCCCATCCATATTGTGATGAAGGTTGAGACCCACAATCATCCTACAGCGATCTCCCCCTTTGCTGGAGCCGCGACTGGTTCAGGTGGTGAGATACGAGATGAAGGTGCTACAGGTTTGGGCGCTAAACCAAAAGCTGGGTTAACTGGTTTTACGGTCTCTCACCTTAGAATTCCGGGTTATGAGCAGCCTTGGGAACAAGCTTTTGGGCAATCTGAAAGGATGGCATCACCTTTGGAGATTATGATGGATGGACCATTGGGGGGCGCCGCCTTTAATAATGAATTTGGACGACCAAATTTATTGGGTTATTTTCGAACTTATGAGAGTTCCTTCCCGCATTTACCAACTAATGAGATTCGTGGATATCACAAACCCATTATGATTGCCGGTGGAGTTGGTAATGTTCGTGATGAGCATGCCAAGAAAATTGCAGTGCCTGTAGATACAGAAATAATTGTAATAGGTGGGCCAGCTATGCTGATTGGTCTAGGTGGTGGTGCGGCATCCAGTTTAGCGAGTGGCACCAGTAGTGAAGATTTGGATTTTGCCTCAGTGCAACGAGGTAACCCAGAAATAGAAAGACGAGCCCAAGAAGTGATTGATAGATGCGTCTCGATGGGTCAGGCTAATCCAATTTTATTGATTCATGACATCGGTGCTGGTGGCTTATCTAATGCTATACCAGAAGCGGTTGACCACAGTCAGCATGGTGCTGTATTAGAATTAAGGGAAGTGGATAATGCTGAACCCGGTATGTCCCCAATGGCAATTTGGTGTAATGAAGCGCAAGAACGTTACGTCTTAGTTATTGACAAATCAAGGCGGGCTGAGTTTATTGCTATATGTGATCGAGAGCGTTGTCCGTATTCATTAGTGGGTACGTTGAATGACACACAAAATTTAACAGTTAATGATCGACATTTTGATAACAAGCCAGTCAATATTCCAATGGAAGTACTCTTGGGTAAGCCACCTAAAATGATTCGTGATGTGCAACGAGTTGAGCATGAGAATCAACCTTTGAATCTAGAGGGGGTGCTTCTCGATGAGGCAATTGAGCGTGTTCTTCGTTTCCCAAGTGTGGCTGACAAATCATTCTTAATTCATATTGGTGATCGAACAGTTGGTGGCCTCAGTGTGCGTGACCAATTAGTTGGACCCTGGCAAGTACCAGTCAGCGATGTAGCAATAACAGCCAGTGGATTTACTGGTAACACAGGGGAAGCAATGGCTATGGGAGAACGTTCGCCGTTAGCTACCATAGATGCACCTGCATCAGGACGCATGGCGGTTGGTGAGGCCATTACTAATATTGCAGCGGCATCCATTGGTGAACTAGGGCAGGTAAAATTATCAGCTAACTGGATGGCGGCGGCAGGTCATCCGGGCGAGGACGCCAATTTATTTGATACCGTCAAAGCAATCAGTGTGGACTTCTGTCGAGATCTGGGAATTGCTATACCGGTAGGTAAGGATTCATTATCGATGCGCACTCAATGGCATGATGAAGGGCATGAGCTCCAAGTGGTGGCCCCAGTATCATTAATAATTTCAGCTTTTGCACCAGTCACAGATGTGCGTAATCACTTTACCCCTGAGTTAAAACGTATACAGGAATCATCTCGACTTTTATTATTGGATCTTGGCGAGGGTAAAGAACGCTTAGGTGGCTCGGTATTGGCACAAGTTTATAAACTTACTGGTGGATTTGCACCCGATATAGAATTACCTGTGAATTTGAAAATCTTTTTTGAGGGCGTGCAATGCCTACTCGCGCAGAATTTGGTATTAGCCTATCATGATCGCTCCGATGGTGGTCTTTTGGCCACTGTTACAGAAATGATGTTCGCCGGTCATTTGGGAGCTTCCTTGAGATTCTCAGGTTCAGCTGAGAAAATTATCCGTGATTTATTTAATGAAGAATTGGGTGCGGTTATCCAAGTAGCCGAAAGTAAATTGGGTGCAGTGAAGGAATTACTTGAACAACAAAAAATGCACTGGGTGGACATTGGTGAAGTGGCTCCAGATGAGCAATTTACTGTCTATAACGATGATGAAATTATGTATCGTGCAGGCCGCACTAAATTGCAACGAATGTGGTCTGAAACTTCATATCAAATTCAAGCTTTACGTGATAATCCGGTGACAGCGCTTGAGGAATTTGATCAGATTCTGGATGAAGAGGATCCAGGTATAAAGGTAGCATTATCTTTTGAATTAGAGACAACTAACCTTAAGAAAGTAGGCAGTAAAAAACCAAAAATTGCCATCTTACGAGAGCAAGGCGTGAATAGTCAGTACGAAATGGCAGCGGCATTCATACGTGCTGGTTTTGAGGCGGTGGATGTGCATATGAGTGATTTAATTAATCAAGTGGACTCGCTTCAACATTATCAAGGGATAGTTGCCTGTGGAGGTTTTTCCTATGGAGATGTTTTAGGGGCGGGTGGAGGCTGGGCTAAATCAATTCTCTATAACCCACAATTGAGAGATCAATTTGCTGAATTTTTCCTTCGAGAAGACAGTTTTTCCTTAGGAGTTTGCAATGGCTGTCAGATGTTATCTCACCTCAAAGAGTTAATTCCTGGTGCAGAGCATTGGCCTCAATTCAAAACGAATAAATCTGAACAATTTGAAGCTAGATTCAGCCTGGTTGAAATTATGGAGAGCCCATCCATTTTCCTGACCGATATGCAAGGTTCTAGGATACCAATTGCCACTTCGCATGGAGAGGGACGGGCTGTTTTTGCTAGTGAGCACAGTCAGCAAGCAGCACAGGGTGAAATTGCTATTCGCTATATTGATAATCGAGGGAATGTGGCAGAGCGTTATCCAGCCAATCCGAATGGTTCTATTGATGGGGTTTGTGGTTTAACCACTCCTGATGGTCGGTCCACCATTATCATGCCTCATCCTGAGCGGGTCGCACGTACTATACAAAATTCATGGCACCCAGAACAATGGGGTGAAAATGGACCATGGTTTCGAATGTTCCAAAATGCGCGTCGTTATTTAGATTAACCTTTTATTTCTGCCACTAGTGCATTTATATTAGCTAATCCTTCACGAAGGTAAGCTTCTGGAAGAGCTGAGCTGCAACGAAAATGACGGTCAAGACCAAAACAATTTCCAGGGACAACTAAGGTGCTCTTTTCATGTACCAACCGATTCACAAACTCGAGTGAATCAACTGGAAGGTCATAGCGAACAATACACATGGCTGAAGCTTCAGGGGGAACTACTGAATAAGTGTCATCATGGATGGCTAACATGTCCGTTAATGTATCAAACCCAAAGTTAATCAGTTCTCGAGCACGCTGGGTAAGTTTTGGTCTTACTGCAGGATCGAGCGCTATATTAGCCAGTTCATTACCAAGCATGGTTGAGCTGATGGTAGTGTATTCATGGCGTAATTGAAATTCAGGCATGAGCTCTTCTGGAGCCACTATCCAGCCAATCCGCAAACCAGGCATGCCATAGGCTTTACTCATACTGTTCACTGCAATAACTCGATCATATTGACCCCAAAAAGAGGGTGTTCTTGGAGTATCACCACGTTCAGTACCAGCATATACCTCATCAGCTACAATCCAAGCACCGACAGTTGAGGCCGCTTTAATAATTGCATCGACCTCAGTTTGAGTAAGAATGTGCCCAGTTGGATTATGTGGATTTATAATGCTAATAATTTTTGTATTATTGTTTATAGTTGCCATTAACTGTTCGGTATTTAGAGCCCAGTTTTGAGCCTCAATCAACTCAACTGTTTTGAGAGTTATGCCATTATTTTGAGCATTTCCAGGTAATTGCATATATGCCGGTTGCAAAGCTATTAGCTCATCACCAGGTTTTAACATTGTCTCAGCAATCAAATAATTTGCCTCAGAAGCACCTACTGTAGTGAGCACATTATTTATCCCAGCACCAGGATACAAAGCGGCAATTTTTTCTCGTAATTCAATTTTACCTCGAACATTTGGGTAGTCCATTTCAATTGCTGCGATTTCAGTAATATCTTTTCCAGCAAGCTCAAAAAAATCACCAATTTTGATTGGGTGAACTCCACTTTCTGAATAATTATAAGCTACATTCTTTTCATGCTCAGTCAGATAACTTTCTATTTTGAATTGATGAAACATGTGTTTACCTCATTAAGTTGCAGTTAATTATTTGATCCAATAATTAATTAAAGTTTTTTATATTTAATGCGCTGTGGTTGAGCCGCATCATTACCCAGTCTTTTTTTACGATCTTCTTCATACTCGCTGAAATTACCAGTAAACCAGACCACTTCACTGTCACCTTCAAAGGCTAAAATATGCGTTGCAATTCGATCTAGGAACCAGCGATCATGTGAAATAACAATAGCCGATCCTGGAAATTCCAAAAGTGCTGTTTCTAATGCACGTAAAGTTTCAATATCAAGATCATTTGTTGGTTCATCCAGTAATAACAAATTTCCACCTGACTTTAACATTTTTGATAAATGCACCCGATTTCTCTCACCGCCCGAAAGTAACCCAATTTTCTTTTGTTGGTCACTGCCACGAAAATTGAAACGTCCAACATATGCTCTAGAGGGGGTCTCATATTTACCTACGGTAATGATATCTTGGCCGTCAGATATTTCTTCCCAGATCGTTTTGTTGTCATCTAAACTATCACGAGATTGATCAACACTAGCGATTTGGACGCTTTCACCAAGACGAATTTCACCCGCATCAAGATCTTCTGATCCATTTATCATCCGGAATAAAGTGGTTTTACCTGCCCCATTTGGACCGATAATACCGACTATCCCTCCTGGAGGAAGTTGTAAATTCAATGCATTGATTAGCAGTTTATCGCCAAAAGCTTTCCTCAAATTTGTTATCTCAAGTACTAAATCACCTAAGCGCGGTCCCGGTGGTATAAATATTTCATTGGTTTCATTACGTGCTTGGTATTTTTCCGAGGTCAATTCAGCGAATTGCTTGAGTCGTGCTTTTGATTTTGCTTGCCGGCCTTTTGGATTTTGTCGGACCCACTCAAGTTCAACTCGCATGGCTTTTTGTTTTGCTTTTTCCGAAGCCTCTTCCTGAGAGAGGCGAGCTTCTTTTTGTTCTAACCAAGATGAGTAGTTACCTTCCCATGGAATACCATGACCACGATCTAACTCTAAAATCCATCCAGCCACATTATCAAGAAAATATCGATCATGTGTTACCGCTATAACGGTGCCACTATATTCCTCTAAAAATCGCTCTAACCAGGCAACAGATTCTGCATCAAGATGGTTTGTAGGCTCATCAAGCAATAACATATCAGGTTCTGATAGTAGGAGACGACAGAGGGCTACGCGGCGTTTTTCACCCCCTGAGAGGTTGGTGACACTGGCATCCCAGGGCGGTAAACGCAGCGCATCTGCTGCGATATCAAGTTTTCGATCTAATTCCCAACCACCGCAAGCATCAATCGCATCTTGTAGTTTGCCCTGTTCCTCAAGAAGTGCATTCATTTCATCATCAGTAATTGTTTCTCCAAAACTCATACTAATTTCATCAAATCTTGTTAATAATGATTTAGTTGCATGTACACCAGCTTCCACATTTCCCCTGACATCGGTGGTTTCATCAAGTTCTGGTTCTTGAGGAAGATAACCGATATTGATTCCTGGTTGAGGTCTCGCTTCACCATCAAATTCGGTATCAAGCCCAGCCATTATTCTTAGTAATGTTGATTTACCGGAACCATTGAGACCCAGCACACCAATTTTGGCCCCAGGAAAAAATGATAAAGAAATATCCCGAATAATAAACTGTTTCGGAGGCACCATTTTCGCCACCCGATTCATGGTATAGATATATTGCGCCATAAATAACACCATCTTAAATGCGGAAATTAGTTATCATTACCGCTGATTAACATTAAAGAGAGAATTGTGAACACTAAACCGGTATTTGTCTACAAGGGCGAGGCATTAGCAAATTATAATTTCGGTGAAAAACATCCGTTTGGACCTCTGCGACATGCGGCATTTCACGATGCATTAGCACTATCAGAGTTAGCTTCTGAAGTGACCATTATGCCTCCAGCTAAAGCGAGTGTAGATCAGTTGGCGCTGTTTCATACCTCAGATTATATCAATCAAGTTTCTCGCGCTTCAGAGGATGGTAAAGGTTATCTTGACCAGGGTGATACCCCAGCATTTATTGGGGTATTTGAAGTGGCTTCGGATATCGTAGGAACTACGTTGGCTGCAATTGACGCTATCATGCATGAAGATGCTAAGCGTGCATTTTCTCCAATCGGAGGTTTGCATCATGCTCGCCGTGATCAGGCGGGAGGTTTTTGTGTATTTAATGATTGTGGGGTTGCTATTCACTATCTAAGAGAAGCATATAATATTAAACGAATCGCTTATGTTGACATTGATGCTCATCATGGGGATGGTGTTTTTTATGATTTTGAGGATGATAAAGATTTATTATTTGCTGATATTCACCAAGATGGTGCAACTTTATATCCGGGAACGGGGCACTCAAGTGAGACTGGAATAGGGAGCGCCTTAAATACTAAATTAAACCTTTCACTGCCCCCCGGTGCAGGTGATCAAGAATTCAATCAACTCTGGCATCGAGTTGAAAATTATCTGATAGACAATGAACCTGAGTTCATTATACTGCAATGCGGAGCTGATAGTTTAGCTGGCGATCCAATTACACAACTCGAACTAACAGAGAAGTCACATGGCATGGCAGCAGAATCATTATGCCAAATTGCAGACCGTTTTTGTAATGGACGTATCTTAGGTTTGGGTGGGGGTGGATATAATTTACACAATATCTCAAAAGCATGGACGCAGGTTGTAAAATCATTTCTAATGAGTCAGTAATTTAGGGCTTGAATGGTAATCATTAGATACAATAAGAATTACTTGTAGGAATATTTAATTTAGGAGAATTTTGAATCATGTTTAACCAAACATCATCAATTGAAGATTTTGATAAAGAACTATCAGTTGCGATGCAACATGAAACGCGCCGACAAGAAGAGCATATCGAATTAATTGCTTCAGAGAATTATGCCAGTCCTTATGTGATGGAGGCACAAGGATCAGTGCTTACCAATAAATATGCCGAAGGTTATCCAGGTAAGCGTTATTATGGCGGG
>MDTC01096586.1_pt1 | contig 11648 bp, 13 predicted proteins | sample 811181 | NCBI WGS metagenome assembly MDTC01 (sample SAMN05326644, study PRJNA326480) | marine metagenome | isolation source: seawater | place: Pacific Ocean: North | collected 2011 | reverse complement strand
TACATAATTTTAAAGCATTAACAATATTCTTTGAGTTACCACTGACAGTTAAAAATATCACAAGGTCCGGTTTTTTAACATAATACTCTATGGATTTCTTAATCCACTTATCAAACCCATAGTCGTTGCTAAAACAAGTGATCAAATTATCATTAGAGAGTGATATTGTTTTTACTTTAGCATTTTTAGTCATATCAACTGCAAAATGATTGGCAGTTGATAAACTTCCACCGTTACCAAAAACATAAACTATACCCTTTCTTTTTTTTGTATCTATTATCATTTTTTTTAGCTCTAATATTTTTGATAAGTTTAAATTATTGATTAAAGTATTATATTCACTAATATATTTTCTAATTAATAATTTTGACATTTTCAATATATACAACTGTATTATAAAATAATGAAGAAAATAATTGAAATTACATTCAAAAAATTTAATTTTTATTTTTATACTTTTAAACTTGATACGTATGGGGGATTCATAAACGATTTAATTTTTATAAAAAAAATAAGAAATTACAAAAAAACTAATTCAATAATTTGTTTAGTGAAAAATCCTTATCATAATAAGTTTGCAAAGGGCTCTAAAATTTTTTTTCCACCAGCTACAGTATTAATTGCTATGATAAAAAGCTTAAAAATAAGTGAAATTTTTTTTTCTATTTTTTTTTCTATTTTTTTGAATATTCAAATTTTTATAAGTAAATTTATTTTTTTTGGTAGGTTGAGAAGTTTTTTTTTTTTTGAATTAGGCTATTCTTCCAGAAATTCTGAAAATTTGACTTACCTTCAATTTAATATAAATAAAGAGCTTTCCTTAACTGATAGTTATTCCGATTATCTAAATTTGAAAAAAAGTTCTAAAGATAAAAATTTTATTACTTTTTGCGTTAAAGATATAAATTATCAAAAAATTAAACCAGAAGTGACAACTGAACAATCTGCTAAATCTAATGACTACATAAGTAGTATTAAATATCTTACAAAAAAATATACCATTTTAAGAATTGGTGATCCATCAATGGATCGAATGAATTATAATAATCAAAATTTTCATGATTTTACAAAAGTAAGTAATCATTTTGAAATGCAATTTGACTCCTTTTTTAAAAGTTATTTTTATTTTGGTACTGCAAGTTCTCATTCGTATATTGCAAATCTTACAAAAACGAAAAAATTTATGTCAAACTGTACTGATTTTCACGGTCTTCAAGCAACTTTTGATTACGAAAGTTATTTAATCTTTAAAAAGGTTTTTGATATTAAACAAAAAAAAATTTTATCTCTTGAAGAAATTTATCTTGATAATCATATATTCAAAATGCTTGATCGATATTTAAAAAAAAATTATATTTTTATTGACAATACCGAAGACGAAAATCTTTTACTCGCTCGAGAAATAGGAGTAAATAACCAAAACTTTAAATGTGATAGTTTGACAGATTTTGATGAAATCCGTAAGGTTTATCTAAAGTCTGAACAAAACTCCAAAAAAATAAACGATATAGAAAATTTTGTTTTTTTAAAGTCCGCATTTTGTAATATACCAAAATGGTATTTAAAAAAATATTTATATCAAAATGATGTTTTGATTGAATTTTCTGAAAATTTCCGAAAAATTTATGAAAAAAATTATCGATAATATAAAGCATCAATGTACTCAATTAAGAATAGATACTTTTGAGACATTCATAAGAAAAAATGAGGCACATCTTGGTGGAAGTTTTTCGTTAATTGAAATATTGGTTTCAATGTACAGTCAGATATTAAAAAAAAATGATAAATTTATATTGAGCAAATCGCATGCGTCATATCCGCTTTGTTTAATTTTAAGGAAAAAAGGTTTTAAAACAAAAATCACAACTCATTTAGAATTAGACAAAAAAAATGGAATTAATTGTACTACAGGCAGCCTTGGTCATGGTCTACCAATATCTACTGGTATGGCATTATCTAGAAAATTGAAAAATAAAAAAGGTAATATATATGTCATGATGAGTGACGGAGAATGCCAAGAAGGTACAACTTGGGAAAGTTTTTTAATTGCCAGTAAACATAAACTTAATAATCTAATTATAATTATTGATTACAATAAAATCCAAGCTCTTGATTATTTAGATGATGCTTTGCCTCTTAAAAATCTAAAAAGAAAGATTTCATCATTTAACATAAACGTCATTGAGGAGAAAAAAGGTCATAACATTGCTCAAATTCTTAAATCTTTTAAAAAAATAAAAAAAAATAAACAACCTACATGTATTATATTTCACACTATCAAAGGTAAGGGTATAAAAAAATTTGAAAATGATCCCGTGTGGCATGCAAGAAAATTACAAGGACTAGACATAAAAATTGGAAGAAAAGTATTAAACAAAAAAAAGTAAATCAATTATGAGAAGAAAATTTGGAAAAATTATTAATGAATTAGCTAATAAAGACAAAAATATTTATTTATTAGTTGGTGATATTGGTTATGGCATATTTGATGATTTTAGAAAAAATCATCCAAATAGATTTATTAATATGGGCATTTGCGAGCAAAGTTTAATTGGGGTTGCCTCAGGCATGGCTTTAGAGGGACTTAAACCTTGGGTTTACACTATAACTCCTTTTCTTATAGAAAGACCATTTGAGCAAATAAAATTAGATATAGATCAACAAAAAGCTAATGTAAAATTAGTTGGTTTTGCGGATTACCCAAATTTAGGTCCAACTCACTCAGAATTAAATGCAAAACATTTAATGAAACTTTTTAAAAATACTAAATCATTTTTTCCGAAAAACAGCAAAGAAACGGAAATTTTTACAAAAAAATCTAATAGAATTGTTGGTCCAACATTCATTAGTTTAAAAACAGATAAAAATTTAAAAAAGAAATTTTAAATGAACAACAAAGAACTTAATTTTGTAACTAAAAATCATAATTTAACTAAAAGAAATTATTTAAACAGAATGATAAATTCTAAGGTAAAGTGTATGATAGAAGCAAAAAAATATACCAAGAATTATTGGGATGGACCGAGAAAATATGGATATGGAGGATATAAATATATTCCCAATAGGTGGACCAATGTTGCAAAAAAAATAATAAGAAAATTTAAGCTTAAAAATACCTCAAAAATTCTTGATATTGGGTGCGGAAAGGCATTTCTTTTATACGAAATAAAAAAAATTCTACCAGATATTCAAATATCTGGCTTCGATATATCTAAATATGCAATAAATAAAGCCCCTAAAAATTTAAGAAAAAAATTATTTATTCATAAAGCTCAACAGAAATATCCCTATTCAAAAAAAAAATTTGATTTAGCAATAAGCTTAGGCTGTTTTCATAATTTAGAAATTAATGAATTGAAAATAGCAATAAATGAAATTCAGAGGGTTTCTAAAAAAAGTTACTTAATGGTAGAAAGCTATAGAAATGAAAAAGAATTATTTAATTTGCAGTGTTGGGCATTAACATGTGAAAGTTTTTTTTCTAAAAAAGAATGGTTGTGGTTATTTAAAGAATTCAAATATAACAATTATTACGAATTCATTTACTTTAAATAATAAATACTTTTCAATCTTTAAACAAAAGAGACATCTTTATATTTTTTTATAAAACTATCTTCAAAATTATTTAATTTTTTCTTAGTTTTTATAAAATGGTTTGAATTAAAGATGTAAAAATTCTCAACTTTTTCTATATCTTTTTTACTTTCGAGTTTTAAATCATCAAAAATAAAATATAATTTTTTCTTTGAAACTAGTGTTTTTTTGTAAATCAAAAATCTTTCATTTATAGTTCTTGGTAATAAAAAACAAGAGAGCATAACTATTCCAGAAACTTTTGTTTTATTTGAAATTAAAGTATTAAGTGTTATGGAAAATCTAGCTTGTAAAATTTCTGTAGGTGATAAATAAAAATCTCCATTTAGGTTATTCTCAATATAATTTTTCATTAAAATATTTTGTATTGACGAAGGGTAAATAACACCATTAATAGGCTTTAAATTTATGTATCCTGCAAATTTTTTTTTCATTATTTCGCAAATCTTTTAATGTAATTAAAACCTATTTTTGTTAACGGCTTTACATTAAGAGGCTTATAAAAATTTGGGATATTACGATGAGACTTTATCAAAACATCATATGGAGATAATAAGCTTTTAAATCTACAATTCAAAGAAAAACGTGTTTCTCTAGTTTTGTTCATTGTATTTCCATGAAGTATGAGTGGAGAAAATATCAGTATATTTCCAAATTTAATATTAAGAAAGTTGAATTTTTTTTTATTTTTTTCATACATTTCTTTAGTGGTGAATCTATCAGTATTTAATAGTTGCTTATTCATCCTTTTATTTTCCTTAGGTTTAGTAAAAAACATTGATTTAGTATCAAATACATCAACCAGTGGTATCCATACAACAACTTGAAAAGGACTTTCTCCCGCATAAATATCAGAATGTAAATCTAGTAATGAGTCTTTGTCTCTCGGCATTTGGATTGAAAGATTAATTTTTTTTTGCATAGCAAGCTCATTGCCAACTAACTCATCTAAGTAATTTTTTGCAATTTCATAAAATGTTTTGCCAAATAAAATTTTATTATTTATTTTATTATAAATATTAAATCTCAAACTATTTAATTCTCTCTTATTCACCAATTTATGGAAGTTATTAAAAAAGTCAGTGTCATTCTTAAAACTTTTAATTTTTTTTTTGATATTTTTATTCTCTTTGATAGTGTCAATTATTATTCTACTCAATCTATCTAAAAGATCTTTTTTTGCTGGAACTACAACGTAGCCATTTTTTTCAAAATTTTTTTGTATGTTTTTCAAAATTAAATTTTATTCTCCATTTTTGATAATACCTTTATGTTTGACCATTTATCTGAAAAACTATCCTGAATTACCCCATTTTTAAATTTTTCACACAATTCCCCTATCGCATCATCAACCGTTTTCTTAAATTCAAAACCATAAAGTCTCTTTATTTTATCAGAGTTTATCATATAAGATCTAATATCAGCACTTTTTTCGACTCTTATATCAATGTTTTCTTTGTTAAACTTATTTTTTAACACTTGTTTGACTTTATTAGCGACTTCAATAATTTTTAAATTTTCTGTCCCAACATTAAATACTTCACCATTAAATTTTCTAATATCATTAAGTATTAAAGATTTGTACAGTTCACACATATCATCTATGTGAAGATTGGGTCTTGATTGCTCTCCTCCAAATACTCTTATAAATCCCTTATTATATCCATAATTAGTTAAAATATTCACGGTTAGATCAAATCTCATTTTTTCACTAAAGCCACATACTGTTGCTGGTCTAATAATTATTCCAATAAAACTGTCATCAAGATATTTTTTTAGGATAGGCTCACATAGTGCTTTATACTTATTATAGTCTGTAATTGGTTTTAGATCGTTTGTTTCTGTCACATTAGGGCTATTAGAAATTCCATATACCGAACAAGTTGAGGCGTAAATAAATTTTTTAACTTTATTTCTTTTTGAAATTTTGACCAAGTTCTCAAAACAATCATAATTAATTTTTTTTGATAGTTCTGAATTAAGCTCATATGTTGGATCATTTGAAATACATGCTAAATGAAGAACTGTATCAACTTTATTTAGTTTTATTGAATTCTCAAATTTTTCAGAATTGGTTATATCACCTTTGTAATAAATAAATTTTTTGTTTACGGGAAGATGTTTGTCGCCAAATAATGAGATGTCAAAATTAATTATATTTAAATCAGTTTCCTCTAAAAGCTTATAGATTAGTCTTGAACCTACATACCCAGATCCCCCTGTAATTAGTAAATTTTTCATATAAAAATTATTTTAAATATTTAAACCAACTCTTTGTAGCTAACTTGATTTTGCTTTTAGTCCACAATGGTGCATTCTTCCAGTATAAAATATCTTTTAAAACGTTATTTAAACCTTCTTCTAATGAAATTTTAGGCTTCCACCTCAATTTTGATGCAGCCTTTTTAATATTTGCATGAGTTATATCTGGCTCTCCAGGTCTTTTGGGTATAAAGATTTTCCTTCCCTTTAAAATTTCAACTAAATCTAATATGGAATGAGGATTTCCGCTTCCAATATTTATTATTTCATTTTTAACAGAATTTCTTATTGAGCTGTACATAGCCCTTACTACGTCATTTACATGAATAAAATCTCTTTTTTGTTTACCATCCCCAATTATTGTAAAAGGATGGTTTGATAATTTTTGTTTTAAAAAAACACCCAGCGCAGCACCATATGCTGTGTTTGTTCTCGAACGGGTCCCGTATACGTTAAATAATCTTAATGATACAAAATTAATTTTATAGATTTTAGCCCAATGAGCTATTGTTTGTTCACCTAAATTTTTTGAAAAAGCATATGGATATTTTGGATCAATCACTTCTGTCTCATTAGTTGGATATTTTCTTGGTATTCCATAACAAGATGAAGAAGCTGAGTATACGATTTTTTTTACATTATATATTCTCATTGACTCTAAAACGTTTACAGTTCCGATTATGTTGGTATTTAAATAATCAATAGGTTTTTCTATTGACGGCACTACATCTGATAATGCAGCAAGATGAAAAACTAAATCTATCCCTCTAAAAAGATTTTTTATTTTTTTTAAATTTTTAATGTCTCTTTTATAAAATTTTACTTTTTTAGAATTTATACAATTTTTTAAATTTCTTATCGAGCCATCTTTAACATTATCAATAATTATAATTTTTTTTATTTTTTTCTTTAAGGTTAGATATTCAGCGAGATGACTACCAATAAAACCCGCTCCACCAGTAATTAATATTTTCATTTTATTAAATATACAATCGATTTTAAAAGAGATTTAAAATTAACGGAATTAGAGTTTCCCAAACCTTTTATGACCTCTAAAGTTCCTAATGATGCAATCAACATTAATAATCTTAGATCTTTAATTCCCAAAGCATAAACTGCTGAAAATACTGATAAATATGCATCTCCTGCACCCAATCTATCTACTACTTCTTTGGCAAAAGCGGGACAGTAATATAAATTATTCTTTTTTATATCATAACCATATGAACCATTCTTACCAACTGTTACTACTAAAAATTTAATTTTAAATTTCTTTGATAGCTTTGGTATTAAATTTCTAATGTTTGAATGTTTATCTTTCAACTCATGTCTAAGCTCTACCTCATTTATTATGGCACAATTCGCTCCCATATATTTACTAATGGTATGATATCCAATATTTGCAGAATTAATTTGAGTATTTACAATAATTTTTTTTTGTTTTTTAAGTATATTTGAAATTTTTTTATCTATTAAATTATGGCCATAATCTGACACTGTTATTAAATCATATTCTTTGAGAGAATTCTTAATTTTATTTTTTAATTTATTTTTTTCATTCTCAGAAAAATTATTCTCACTAAAATTATATAATCCGTAAAATTTATTAAAATTTTTACTGTCTACAATTTTTGTTTTAATCATTGTTGGGTAAAATTTTTTATATAAAAAATCACAAACAATATTTTTATTAAGATTTTTTCTTATGAAATTGTAATGATTATTTTGTTTACCTAAAAACGATATAATCTTTACTTTTTTAACAAAATTTGAGATGTTATTAGCTATAGCTAAGACACCACCTAGGAACTTTTTTTCACTTTGTTCCTCAAAATTTAATATCGATTCTTTTCCAGATTTCCCTAAAACATCAACTAAAAGATACTTATCAATAATTGTTTCTCCTATAAGAAGAATTTTCTTATTTTTTAATTTTTCAAATAAAGAAATAAAAAACTTTTCATCATAATTTTTTTTTATATAATCAATAATATTTTTTTGATCTCTCTCAAGACTGTCATTTAAAATACTAGATGAACTAAAATTTTCTTCATTAGAATACATAATTATTCCTTTATATTTTTTAACAACTCTAATTTCTTTTCCAATATTCATAGAAATATCTGATTTTTTATTTTTATAATCTTGACCTTTAAAATAAACATCTGGTTTTATGATACTTAAAATTTTTTCTGCTGTTTCAGAATCGCTTTCAATCACGTAGTCTACAGAAGAAAGTTCTGATATTACTTTGGCTCTATTTTTGAAATTAAAATAAGGTCTTCCAGGACCTTTAAGAACATATTTATCTGCGGTTATACTTGCTATTACAATGTCGCCATTTTTTTTTGCTTCACGAAAATAGTTGATATGACCAAAATGAAGTAAATCAAAAACACCGTGGCACAAGACTACTTTCTGCTTATTATTTCTTATTTTTCGTAACTTTTCTATAAGATTACTAATACTTAGAATTTTTTTTGAATGATTGTTGTTCATAACTTTTTTTTAAAATTTTTATAAGCTCTATTATTAATATACATAATTTTTCTTTTCACAAAAGAGTGATTTGTAATTTCACAATGCAAGGCATAATTAGTTAGAGGCATATCTGCCGAATAAACATTTTTTTTAATCCGACAAAAGTTATTTTTTTTGTCATCTAAAATAAAAGAATTAATTATTTTTCCTGAATTTGAGAGGACAAAAATCTTAAGTTTTCCTTTCAAGCAAAAAAAAACTTTATGAGAATCAAGAAATTTTTTTGGCCTATGACAATAATTTTTTTTTTGCCATATTATCATAAGTTGATCTTTATCACTTGTATTTTCGTGAAGATTTATTCTTTCTACATTCTGGGTTGGTTTTCGATTTAAAATTTTTTTTGTTATTTTAAAGAAATTTTTATGTTTTAAGAACATCAGATTTATGAAATTTAAATTTTAAGTTGTTTATTTTTGTAAATTTAAAATTTAGTTTTTTTTTAATTTTATCGTTTTTCATACTTATGTTTAAAGGATAAAAAATTTTATTATCAAACTTTTTCAGTGCCACTTTGACCAATTTTACATCTTTTATCTTTAATTGATTAAAAAAATTTTTAATAAAATTAATTCTAGTGTTGGTAGAATTTCCACAAACATTGTATAGACCAGTTAACTTATATTTCAAAGATAAAATTATTATTCTTACGAGATCATTAACATATAATGGTGAAAAAATTTGATCTTTAGCTATTTCAAAAATTCTTTGTCCACAAATATAAGCTTTAAGATATCTGGTAAAAAAAGTACCATCATGAATATCTGTTCCAAAAGTTTTTGAAATTCTGAGTATTAAAGAATTATTATTTTTTTTTGATTTTATAAAATTTTCGATCTCAATTTTATGTTTACCATATATCATTTTTGTATAGGTTTTACTATTGTCCGAATAATTTCCTTTGAAACCATCAAAAACATACTCGGAAGAAAAAAAAACAAAATAAATATTTAGTGAAATTAAATTTTGAATTAATTTTTTTGTAAATTTGACATTAATATTATAACTAATTTTTTTTTGGGATTTACATTTCTCGGGATTAGATATTGCAGTAAATATTACAACTTTATTTATATTATTTTTTTTTACCAATTGAGTTATATCAGATTTATTTATATCAAAAAATATTGTTCCTTTATTTGCTAGTTTTTTGTTAGATGTGGTAAAAACAAATTTTTTTTTGTCATAATATTTATCTTTGAAAACTTTTGAAATTCTACCAGATGAACCAATTATTAATGTCTTCATAAATTTATATTAACATTAATTTTAATTTACTATATAAAATTCAAATGAAAATTCTAATTATTGGTGGTGGTTTTGCGGGGTGTTCATCAGCTGAAATGCTATCGAAAATCAAAGGAAGTAAGATTATAATCGTTGAAAAATCAAAATTTCTTGGAGCAGGAGTCAGAACTTTTTTCTATGGTGGCCATCCTTATACTTTTGGGCCAAGACATTTTTTAACAAACAAAAAAGAGACTTATTATTACTTAAAAAAATTTTTAAAATTAAGAAATTGTAACTATCATCAATTTAAAAGTTACGTTGAAAGCGATAATCAATTTTACAATTATCCTATAAATACCGACGATATTGATAAGATGCCGGATAGAAATAAAATCAAAAAAGAATTAATACATAGAAAGAATAAAAAATTTAAAGCCAAAAACCTTGAGGAATTTTGGATTAAATCTATAGGACCTATCCTATATAAAAAAATAATTGATAATTACAATAAGAAGATGTGGCTGATTAATTCAAATAAGAAGCTAGATACATTTAACTGGTCTCCAAAAGGATATACCATTAAAAAAGGATCAAGGGCTGCTTTTGATGATCACATATCCTGTTATCCTTATGCAAAAGACGGTTACAATCAATATTTTGACAAAATTTTAAAGATTAAAAATATTAAGGTAAAATTTAATTCTATAGCAAATAAGTTTAATTTAAAAAAAAAATTTGCACATATTAATGGAAAAAAAGTTAAATTTGATATTTTAATTAATACAATTTCTCCAGATGAGATTTTTAACTTTAAATATGGAAAATTGGGTTTTATTGGAAGAGATTTTCACAAAATTATTTTTCCATCAAAGGAGATTTTTCCAAAAGATGTTTTTTTCTTGTATTATCCAAACAAGGAAAGTTTTACCAGGCTCGTCGAATACAAAAAGTTTACATTACATAAATCAAATACAACTTTAATAGGAATGGAAATTCCATCACATAACGGAAGGCTCTATCCTATACCAATTAAGTCAGAGCAAAAGAAAGCAAAACGATATTTTAAAGATTTTACCAAAAATACATATTCCATTGGGAGGGCAGGTAGTTATAGATATGAAGTAGATATCGATGATTGCATCTACCAGTCAATGCTTATTAAAAAGGACATTGAATTAAACGAATGGAGTGGTCCAGTTATGGGGAAAGAGTTCAAAATTAAGTGAAAATTATATTTGCAGGTAAATATTGTTATAAATTACCAGCAGAAAAATTTAATAGTTACCAATGTATTTCAATTGATGAGTTTGAAGACTATTTAGATTATCTTGAGCCTAATGATATTGTTATTTCTTATGGCTACGGGAAAATATTTAAAAACGACGCATTGAAAAATAAAATTTTCAATATTCATCCATCGGTATTACCATATGGAAGAGGTATCTACCCTATACTCTGGTCGATTTATAACCATCATCCGATAGGTTATACAATCTATCAAATAAATTCAAATAGAATTGATGAAGGGCTGGTATACTCATCAAAAAAAATTAAGTATAATTTAGATGAAAGTTTCAGAGAATTATTTAATAAGATAACTAAAGATGCAGAAAAAGATTTTATTCTGAATTATGAAAATTATTTTAATAATCCCAGTGAATTAGAAGTTAAAGACGAAAAAAATGAATATTATAGAAGTAAAAAAGATTCAAACGCAATTTTAGAGTGTCTCAAAAATGGGTGGGATACAAAAATAAAAGATTTTTTGTTCTTATCTAAAAATAAAAAAATCTAGTTACCTACAAAAATTTTTTTTCAATTTTAATTATCTTATTTACAATTAGTGAAGCCTCTTTATGACCATAATTTTCATTGAGAAACAAATTAAACGAATTTTTTTTGAAATTAATTGCGTTTCGAGTAATAAATCTATCTTGTATATATTTTTTTGCCCAAGACCACTCAGAAATAACACAGCCGTATGAACTTAAAAGTGGAACACCCTCTTTTTTAATTTCTTC
>MDTC01240833.1_pt1 | contig 11649 bp, 31 predicted proteins | sample 811181 | NCBI WGS metagenome assembly MDTC01 (sample SAMN05326644, study PRJNA326480) | marine metagenome | isolation source: seawater | place: Pacific Ocean: North | collected 2011 | reverse complement strand
TTAAAGTGATTATTTCAAAAAAAAAGCTTTAATGAGAATGCAAGTGAAAAATTTACTTAACTATAAAACTTTCTCTTTTTTTAAAGTTATCATAGACAGCTTTGTCTACAAGAACCCAATATTTTTCACAATTAATGTTTTTAAACATTTTGTCTCTATTTCTGTAATGATCAATACCATTTAGAAACTTAATACAGCCTAAAGCTCTAACTTCATTTCCAGAGGCACCTATACAAACTGCATAAACAAACTCTTCAAATTTTAAACAACCTTTTAGATAATTATTTTCTCTTATTAATTCATTATATGTTTGCATTATTTGTAAATCTCCTTTTATAGTTTATTTTAATAATAAAAATAAAATTTTACACAGGGGAAGAATAAACGAGAATCAAAGCTAATATAACAATACTAAATTTTAAAACGCATCCTACAGGGCTCGAACCTGTGACATTCGGTTTAGAAGACCGATGCTCTTCCTACTGAGCTAAGGATGCAAAATGGGACATGTAGGACTCGAACCTACAGCCAATTGATTAAAAGTCAACTGCTCTACCATTGAGCTAATATCCCTTAGTGACACTTCTTATTATAACTAGACAATGTAATAATTAAATTATAAGTTTAAATAATTTTCATAAAGTCTTATACCTTTAGTCTGATTATTTTTAGTTTTTTCTAGTCTAATAGAAAAAGCTCTTAATCCTGATGCAACAATATCAGAAACAGGTACATATAAAACAATATCTCTATCTGCAGCATAACAAGCTATAATATCAATATCACTGTTGTTATAACGATATTCATACCCAGGCCCTGAAGATCTTAGATCAGCGCTTATCCTACCATCATCAGTTTTCCATTTAGTCTTAACTTGTAGCTTAATAAGCTTGTTATCTTTTTCAGCAATTAAATCTACTTTAGATAAGTCGCCTAATTCATAAAAAACGGCGTAACCCTTTAACATTAAATCTTTAGTTACTGCCATTTCTCCAATATTGCCTTTAGCTTTACTATGCATATTTTTCTCCTTCATATAGACTATATATATATAAAGCCGGCGGTCTTTGGAAAAATAAAAGTCGGAATAAGAGGATTTGAACCTCTGACCACCTGTACCCAAAACAGGTGCTTTACCGATTAAGCTAATATCCCTCTTGTTTATGGTGCTCGTAATCAATGTATGCACCTAATATCATTATAACTGAAGAGAATAATGTTAATGCTGCACTAATATAAGCACCTTCATACAGATTTAGTCCTGTTTCAATAATATGAAAAGATCCATGTAAACCTAATAATAATCTTACAATTTTATGCAGCATAAAAACCTGCTATTTTTTTAAAAAAAATTTAAGTTAATTAAAAGCTGGTGAAGGGACTCGAACCCTTAACCTGCTGATTACAAATCAGCTGCTCTGCCAATTGAGCTACACCAGCATAGTTAATATTTCAAAGAATGGGCCCTCAGGGACTTGAACCCTGGACCTACCGATTATGAGTCGGGTGCTCTAACCAACTGAGCTAAAGGCCCAAAATAAACTTCAAAGAAGTTTATTTCATAGTATAAAAACTATAGTTTAAATGTTAAACAAAATTAACGAGGTGTAGTAATAATTGTTTGATCTAAATCATTTACTACATTCGTTGTATTGCTTCTTGAAGAATAAAAAGATGCAACCTCTTGAATGCGAGATAATTGATCAGTCAGACGATGAAGCTTAATAAACTTACCATTTTTTGGTTGACGATAGTTAACCTTGGAATAGCGAGTCTTTTTGCGAGTAAATTGCTCAGTTGTATTTGTTCCATCTTGTTGAATTACTGTTTCGTTAGTCTTAATGACACGATTAATATAACCATTTCGGTGAGCTGTATAATAAACTCCTGGAACTTGTGTGTCCATAAACTCAATTGTTCCATTTTTCATTTGATTTACAGAAGAAGTCTCAACAAAACGATTAGTATCAAAAAGTGTATTTCCCATGTTTTTTCCTTTCAAAATTTAGTTAATAAAAAAGTGGATAACTTAGAATTATCATATTACAATAAAACTAAGCATTATTCTGACATAGCCAGACTAGATCTATCATTCACTAATAAATGAAATACGTGATAGATCAAATTTACTCATAATAATTTTATTATTAGAGTCTGTGTTATCTAATATAAATGGTACGCCGTATATTGATTTAAACTTTACATTGTATTCTTTGTTTTCATATTTAAACGACATATTTCCTATTTGATTTGAGTTGTCATTTATTTTATTAAATACTGTAATACTATCGTTTTTTTCAAGTAAAAACAAATCATTATATTTTGTTGTTAATAACTTGGCAAAATGCTTTGCAATAGGATCATCAAAAACTTTAAACATACTTTTTTCTTCCTCTTTTAAAACTTTCAATATTAACCTCTAGTTTGCAATAATCTTTTATATTTTTCAATAGAATATGGAGTACGTTTCCAATCTTCATAATAAGACTCAATATAGTTTTTATTCATTTTGAGACTTTTTTCATGACCAAAAAAGTTGAAACCAAATTCAAATATTGAAATATTTTTATTCATTTTTTACCTAAATGTTATTGTTTATTTATATTAAATTATAATCTAAATTATTTAAATTTACACATTAAATTAATTTTTATTTTCTTTTTTTTCGTCATAACCTTCTTCATGAAATGTAATTGATATTCCACCAAAATTCTTGCATTGAAGATATCCTTCAAATGCATCTTCTAAAAGCCTCGCTAAAGCTTCAGCGTCACCAGCTATAGAAAGAGGATTGTCTAAAAAAGGCTTCTCTTCAGACTCATAAACAGAAAATATCATTTCCTCTTCATTTTTTTCTGAACCCTCAATAAGGATCCAACCATTAGATACTTTTTTAATTGATATATCTCCAAGTTCATATTTAATTAAATCTTTCATAATAAAACCTTTTTTAATATTACTTTTATTATAAACTATAAATTTAAAATTTACAAAAAATATTATTCTTTAATATCATTAAAAACTTTAACATTAAACATTAAAATAATAGACTCTCTAGGAAACTCTGATGTAAAGTCGTCATCATCATAGAACCTTTGACAGACAAATTTTTCAGGTAATTGATATTGTGATATTTCTTTAAAATTACAATCATTCTCAATACATCTTGCAACTAGCATAGACTTGTTGCTATCTATCGGCAATAAATGATCTTTTAATTCATAATAAGATATTTCAGATTCAATATAGTCAATGGTTCCACATAAAAACTCTTTGTATCCTAAAGTCTTTAAATACTCAATATTATCTGAAGGCTTTTGAATACTTTCACCGCAACCTAGTAATAATAAAACTAATATTAGTATTCTATACATTTTAACCTTTCTTTTTGCTATGCCTTCTTCTTTCTAAGAAATTTATAGCTTCCCTCGCACTTTTATAATTACGCTTTTTAAGCTCTTCTTCAATAATATTAACAATTGTTAAATCATCATAGTCTTCAAAAAAAACAACAGGCATAGCTTTCATTGGTACTGTTGTTTTATCTTCTTTTATATTCATAACTAAACTTTCTTTTAAAGAATTAAATATAAAAAATTTAGTTAGTCAACTTTTTCTTTGCATAATAAAAAAAGCATAAAAACATATAACTCACATCATATCTTTCAATATGACTTTCACAAATGCACATATTTATAAAGTAATCATAGTAACATTCCATGTCTATTTTTTCTTTCTAAAAAAGTATATTAAAGTTAATAAAAAAGAAACCAAAATAAAAGATTCTATTCTACTTAAAAAAGTATTTTCTTCAATCATCCATATTGTAAAACCAAAAAACCAAAAGTAAAGTAATGAAAAAAAATAATTAGATTTCTGAATAATATCTCCTCATATTTAAAAGCTGATTTAAATGAATCCAAGTTATAGAATCATTAAGTATCTTCATACAAAGTAATCGACCTTTAGAAGTAGCTGTAAGTATTTTCTTATCAAATTTTAAAAAACAAATTTTTGCTAATTCATTTAAATATTCTAATATTTCAATTACAGATAAAGTAACAATACTATTAATTTCTTGCTCAATGTTTTTATCTAAGTCTGTAATAACTAATACGTTAAGCTTTTGATTAAAGTCAATATCATCAAAGTTCATCTTAGTTTAAAAATCTTCCTTGTCTTTCAATATGCTTTTCAACAACTTTGTTTACACTAAAATCAATAACATTTTCAAAGTCATCTTTTTTAACATTAAAAATTCTAATATTTCCGCTGCCTTCATCAAGTTCAAAATTAATTGATAGAATATCTTTGCTCGTATTGTAATTATAATTAAAATATGTATTTAAATAATCTTCTTGAAAAACAATATCTAAATACATATCAATACCTAAAGTATCCTCAATTACTTCTGCTGCAACCATAAGATCATATGAATTCATAATAACTCCTGTTAAATTTGTGTAAAAGTATTAATGTCTTTAAAGTTTGTAAAAGAAAATAGTTTAAAAGGTTTATCACCAAATTTTCTTTTTGAAATTTTAAAAGCTATTTCTTTGTTACTTGTTTTGAAAATTGTACAATTAACTTGTTTATCAAAGCTTTCTTCTAAAGTACCTTTACCAGAATATGCATAATAATTCATTATATTTTCCTTTATTGTATATAATATATTATAATTTATAAAAAATCTTATTTACACTTAATAAAACAAATATTAGGATCTATATTTACATCTTTCATTCTAACAATGTAAATAATCCTGCTGTCAAATAAACATTTATAAGCATAGGGAACTATGTTAAGCTTTTCTTTAAAAACTTCTAAAACTAATAATGTATCGTCACCAGTAATAAAACCATCCATTAAAGGCCCTAAATAATAGGGCACAATATCAGCACTTTTTGTATATTCAGGTATATCTTTTAAACATGGATATGTCTTAAGACTTTCTCTTAGTTTTATTATTTCACCTACACAAAAAAAATAATCTGATATACTCATAATGTTTACTTTATTTTATAACTAAAATTTTTCTATAGATTTCTTTTATTAAAAGCATCATACACTGAGTATGTAACTATGCCTGTTAAAAACCCAATAAAAAATTTAGGCATCAACGTTAATAATGAAGTAATAATTAAAACTGAAATTAGTATAATAAAAAAAATAAACTTATAAATTTCGCTTTCGTTTCTTATCATTTTTTTCTAAGCCTGCTATCTGTATAACACCCCATTGAAGTTTTAACTTGACGACCTTCAATATCTGTAAAAAGCCAGTTTGCACTTTTAAAACCGTAAGGATGATTCCAGGTTTCTTGATTTACAACATAATATTCTCTACCTTTTGTAGGATGATTACAATAAATGTAATATAACACTTCTTTTTCACTAGGCTCACCTTTTTTTCTAGGTTTTTTAAATTCACAGCCTAATATTAGAATTATTGTTAAAAGAATATTAAAATATTTCATTTTTTACTTATGTATCTCTTGCTTATATAATATCCATATATTCTAAGCAACAAGATCATTCTCAATCTAAACAATCATCATCTTCTTCTTCAATAAGAAAATAATAATCTGATTCTACAAATTTTTCTATTATATCTTCTGAAAGAAAGGTTAAAAAATTTCTTGCAACATCTTCATGTGATATCGTTCCATTATCTAATGATTCAATTAAAATCTTTGTATATTCCCTAGACATTAGTCTTTTTCCTCTCTGTTAGTCTCATTAAATTGATTATTGGTTGATCCTTATAATATATTATAATCAAAATATAATTCTATTTACACACTACATATTAAACCCAAAAGTTAAAGACACTCTATGCCCGGCATCAAGATCCCTAGACAAATCATCCTCGTCTTCAATTCTTGTTGAAGGTACCCAAGACAAGTTTAAAGGTAGATTTAAACTTCCAATATTAAAGTTATACCCAACAGCAAAAACTAAACCAACACCCACTAAAGATAAATTAGGTCCAGCGCCTATCTCAAAACCACTCTTGGATCTTAAACCAACTATAGAAGTTACTGATGGTAATACATATCCCTTCTCCAAACCACCTGCTAAAAGCACCCACTCTACTAATCCAGCTAACTCTTCTCCAGAAACAAATCTTGTTTCAAATTGCCAACCATATTGTGTTATAAAACTTCCATCAATCTCATCTACTATCTCTCCAGGGGTAATATAAGTTGCTCCTAATCTAGGACCAGATAACGCTTTAGGCTCAGCATGTGCTGTTGATGTTAATAATATAAATGTTGTAACTAATAATACTATAAACTTATTCATTATTTCCTCCTTTAAAAAATTTTAGTATGCTCCATAGATATGTTATTTCCTTTTCAAGCAAGATAATATTAATTAAGTTTTTACATACACCAATAAGATTCAGATGATGGACTACAAAAACTAGGCACATCATACCTTTCTTTGTAAACTTTACCTGACATTATATTTCTTCTTTCAACATATGTTTCATGAATTTCTGTAATAAATTTTAAGTGCTCAGGATACCCTGTTTTACAAAGACTTTCAATCTCTTCTAACGTCTTATTTTCATAGTCTTGCTTTAAAACAAATCTTAAACCCGGCTTATTTTTACCCCATCTAATTGTAGGAGAATTAGCTTTAATTCTTTTATCTTTTTTATATACTTCAACAGTATAATAACTCATAATTTTTCCTTTATTTGATTGATTAATTGATTGTACCTTATAATATATTATAATTTAAAATTAAACTAATTTACACATGCGTATTCTACTTTTCGTATTTACTTAATCTTAATGCTAATTTTCTAGCCCATTCATAACTACACAATATACAAAAAAGAACTGCAAGAAAACTATCAAAATAATTTATAGATTCTGTATTAATAATTTTTGACATAACGGCAAGCAATAAAAAAAATATAGAAAACCAGAAACTTGTAAAAAGAAGCACAACATTATTAGACATTCTCTTTGCCTTTTGTAACTTCATAATCAGAAACTTTACCATTCATAATAGTCAAAGTTATTCCATCCAAATGAAAAACACCATCAGGTAATCTTTTCTTTTTCTTCTCAGGTATTACTGAACAAACTATTGAAACAAAAATCAAAGCTGCATAAGTATATAAAATCATTGAAGCTTTTTGAGAATCACCTGAAAGAATTGTTAATGCTGCAGGAATAGATATAATTTTTCCTAAGACAAAACTAATAAGAGCAATCTTTTTTAATAATGATAACTCTTCAAAAAAACTGTTAATCAAACTAATCTCCTGTTTTAAAAACTTTAGATAAATCTTCTATTATATTATTTGCTCTATCAGAGAATTCTCCACTCTTGAAATCTCTAAACATCCAACGCTGAGAGCTTTCATGACATGGTATAGACTTTGATCCTTGGAGATAATCTTTAAATAAAAATATAACGTAGTTTTCACTTTCAAACATTTCTAATAAAAGATATTCATATCTCCAATAACAACCGCCATCTTCTTCTACTATATTTCTCATAAACCAATTACATGTCATCTCAAAATTCTTTGAAGGAACATTATTTAAAAGAAATCTTCTTAAATTAGATCTTGTAATATTTAGATCTTTTTTAAAGATTAACTTTTCTTTAAGAATATTTTCACTTAAATAATCAAAGTTTTCAACAATAGGATCAAATATTTTTCTATCATGTGCTATAATTCTACCAGATTCTTTAAATATAATTTTTTTACCTAAATAACTAAAAGATATTTCATCAATAACGTCTTTTCGCTTAGCATCTATTATTTTAGATTCACTTACAATATCGTAGTTGGAAGAGTGTTCATCATCATAATAGTCATCATCATAACCTCTTGATGACCAATATCTTTCGTTGTTTGGATTACACTGCATAGACTTATTGTCATTAGAAGTATATTTACCCATGTTAAACACCTCTAGATAATTCTTTAGATTCAATTAGTTTACCAAGTAATTCAAAACCAATTTTCGTACCGTTAATCATAACTGAAACTTGAGTATATTCATTATATAAACACATATCTTCTGCTTTCCACAACTCAACTTCTTCAGCAGAAGGTTCTTTGTTATCTCCATTTATTTGCTTCATTACTATGAAATCATCATCTGAATAATTGAAACATTCATTGTAGTATTTTTCAAGTGTTCCATAACCTATAATTTCTGTTGTAATAAAGTTGAGCATTTCTCTTAAGTCTTTTTTAAGAGAATCAGGTTTTGAACGTCGGTTTTCTTTGTAAGCAGAAGGATTGTAATAGTTTTCGTTTAACTCACCTTCATTATAAGAATCAAGTACGATGCTTTTTGAACAGTTTATTTCGATTGCATATTCTTGATTAATAAGATTATTTAATTCTTGAATGATTGATTGATTCATATTGAATTTCCTTTTTGAATGATTAATTGTTGTTGCCTTATAATATATTATAATTGGAAATTAAACTAAGTTACACTCCAGATGTTTTATCTTAGTAACCAAACATCTGAATCTAAAACTTTACAGATCTCAAAATTAGTTCCTCTCATCATAATCTGTCTTAACATCTCTTCACCGCCTTTACTTACACAATACTTCCATCTTTTTCCATTATACTTAATAGTAAGTGGTGCTCTAAAAACATAACCTTTTAATAATCTTAAATCATCTTTCATAGACATTCAGACCAATATGCTCCTGTCTCTTCTCCCCAAAAATGTCTTGGAGCTAAAAGTTCTCCACTACCACTGTAATCTGTATTGCAATGTTTACATGTGTTTGTAAAACTATTTAAACTTAACCATTTATTACAACACTTAATTTGTGCTGGAACCCTATAGTTAAACTCATTCTCATAATAACCTAACTTCCATTCACCACTCTCCAAAACTTTTAAATAGTTCTGATAACCAATATCATTCTCTTCTTTCCATTTGCCTAACTTCATATCTTTAAACAACTGTTTTCGTGAAGCAATATATTCTTTATTAAAAACTCTAATGCTTTCAGAATAATCTCCACCCTGAATTTCAAAATTACATATGTTTTCAAAATCATGTGACATATAAGAAGTTCGCTGATAACGTGTTCTAACATGTGCAGGAATAAAGTTTTCTCTTAACATAATATATAACCTTTTGAATGATTGATTGTACCTTATAATATATTATAATATAAATAAATTCTTTTTACACTCAAGAAATATTATACCCTTTATTACATAAATTATGCTTAACCCAAATCTCAGGAGGCATTAAACAATCAGTTTCATTATGAATAATCTCTAAAGTCCTAAACAATTCAGATTTATTTCCATCATTCATCTTCCACTTCCATTTCCACTTATTTTTATCTTCTCGCACTCCTAATTCATTCGCTTCAATTATAAACTTATTTACTTCTTCTGCTGTTAAAGAAGGAAAGAAAAAAGAATCATAATCATAATAATCATCACTAAATAATCCCCTCTTCTGCTGCACCAAATAAACCCTATACATTACAATACCTTCCTTGCTAATGAAGCTAAATACATACCTATAATAACTCCTAAAATAGCTGTTATAGCCAATACAAACATTCCACTCAACGTATTAAAGTCTATTCCCAATACGTTCTGACAGAAACCTCCTAAAAAAATCATGCAGATCATTCCCAAATAAATACCAATCAAACTTTCAGCTGCTTCTAACTTATTCATAATATATTCTCCTTCTTATATTCCAATAGCATCAATCTTCTTAATAATCTTCATGGACTTCTTCTTATCTTCACGCGATGCATAATGATAACCCACCATCAACGCACTCCTCACATCATATAATCCCCTCTCCATAAACATCTCCCACCTCCCCTCATCCTCACGTCGCACACCAAAATACTCCATTATAAGCTCCTGCAATTCCAACTGTCCTTCACAAACTTTCATGCTGACTCCTCCCAAAAGAAATAAATCAATATCGTTAAACTATAATATATTATAAATAATAAAATAAAAAATTACACCTCAATCTTCATTCACATCTCCTCCTATATCATACTTCTTACGATACGCTACATTCACCGGCAACTCATACTCCTCCTGACAAAAACTATACACCTCTTCTTCACTCAACCAATTCAATAAACTCTCCAACACCTCCCTCATATCTAACGTCTCGTTCTCAATAAGCTCACTCAATATAATCGTATAATCTCTCGGCATCGGCATCGCTCACTCCCCCCTATAATCCACTACTCTCGTAGCATACTTTCTCAAATAACCCACATGCTTCGACGTCGTCTTAGAATAAAACTGCCCCCCTCTCGCCGTACAATCATATAACACACGCTCCCCATCTTTTATCTCACCAATCATCAAACAATACGAATACACACTTCCATCATTAAATACCCTAAAACTACCACTACTATTACTCACCTCTCTCAACTCTCCATGCCTCTCTCGCTCCCCTCCCGTCAAACAACCCCACACTTCTCCAACTACCTCATTTCTCACTCTATACATCGTTCTCATCTCTTCACTCCCTTTCTCTTATAAATAAAACTTAATCTTAAACAACAAGTGGCCGAAAAGATCTTCTGCAAACACTTCTCTCATCGACCCATAGTAAACACCCAAAAATCAAAAAAACCAAAACAGCGTTAACGTCGTGCTTTCTTTCTGCTTCACCGTTACTACCCTCGGCATCTAGCCTGAGGCGCGCACTGATTTTGATAATCATTATCAATAACATTTTTTTTGACTCCGGGCCGCGCAAAAGCGAGATCAAAAGCTGTGCTATGTGAGACAGAGCTGCCTGATTAATTTTTGTAAATTTAAAGGTTGTTAGTCAAGGATCTCTTCGAGGTGATCCATAACATCTTCGAAGTGCATATCGACGTGAACAGACTTCCCGCTCAAGAAGTGTATCCAACAAGTAGCTGAGACATTGCCATCACTGCCTTTATGGTCTGGGTTGTTGTGTTCGATGACGTGGCTTACTTTGTGCATTGGAATGGCGATGCGAGAAGAAGTGTTGACTGTTGTGTATAATCTGATAGCTGTCATAATATATCCTTTGTTAGTTAGTAAATTGATCGACTCTCATACAGAATTGAACTGCACATAGCTCCATAAGTGAGAGTACAAAAGCTGCGACTAGATCTACGCAAAGCTAGCCAAAATCGTTTGCAGCTGTGATTACGACGAAGGTGTAGGGTAGAACCCTTAGGGCATTTATTATAGATCGAAGTCTAAATCATCTTCGAATTGTGTGAGTCCTTCTGCTTGAAGGAAAGCTTCCCAATCTGAGGGGTCATCGCTCTGTGGTGGTTCGTTGAGTTCAACGTTGATTTCTTCAGCTAAAGTTTCTAATTTATTGGGTGTAGACTTCGACTTTTTAGGTTTTGGAGTCGACTTAGCTTTTGGTTTGTTTGGTTTTGGAGCTGAGTCTTGTTCTAGTTTAAGAGCGTGTGGTGTATTAGGCATTGTCTCGATTAGACCTTCGAGCAGATCGACAGGGACATAGTGGAGTTGTTTAGGATGATCGATGGTTGAAGATTCTGTCCGGACTTCGAATGCGGCGCACTGTTGACCGTTATTGACACGAGGACCCGAGAAGCGAATCCAAGCTTTATTGGCTTTGGTAGTGAATGTTCTGTAGTTTGT
>MDTC01127610.1_pt1 | contig 11649 bp, 3 predicted proteins | sample 811181 | NCBI WGS metagenome assembly MDTC01 (sample SAMN05326644, study PRJNA326480) | marine metagenome | isolation source: seawater | place: Pacific Ocean: North | collected 2011 | reverse complement strand
CTTCTGTTGTGGGTGGGGCATTGTTGGGTGCGGGGAAGGAGTTCGCGTCTGCACATCCGCCCCCGCCCGGTGCAGGTGCAACGCAGACGGGGTTTCCTTCGAATGTAATTTCTTGACAGGGTATGGCTTCGGGTATGTCGAGTACGTGGGTCTGGCAGCTGCTGGAGAATGCTTCGCAGCATTGCGCGTCTTCTGTTGTGGGTGGGGCATTGTTGGGTGCGGGGAAGGAGTTCGCGTCTGCACATCCGCCCCCGCCACCGCCCCCGCCACCGCAGACTACATCGATCGTATTTGTCATTTGGGGATGGTATTGACAGTAGTAGGTTACGATGGGTCCATTCGCGGGGTCGAACGTCACATCTTGTGGGGCGTTGTAAACCGTGACTCCTAAACCTGCGAAAACGACAGGGTGTGACGAGGATGCAGTGACGGTGTACGTGCCACATAAGGTGAGAGGTGGATTGGCTTCGTATAAGGTCCCGTCGACCGTGATATCGTACAGGTAGGTCCCTGGACGACCTTCAAACAGGATGGTTTGTGCATCGGCTACAACGAACCATAAGCATCCGAGGAGGAGTAACATTTTATACAAGAAAAAGAGCAAGTAAATAGTTTATTTTCTTACTGCTGCGGAGACGATACCTAGAACAATACTAACAATCACAATGGCGGCAAGCATTCCTAACCCAACCCCCGTGGATGTGGAAAAAGTTTCTGCGGTGTGAAGACGTAGGAGGGTGGAGCACTCTTCAACAACAATGACGCCGTCCATGTTGTCGTTGTCGACCGAGGAGTACGGCACCTCGTCACCGATGTTGAGTTTGACGAAATGGTCGAGTTTGTGCGTGACGATATGTCCACCAAAGTCGAGGTCGTGTCCACGTTTGTTTCTGCGTACGGTGTAACTTCCGGCGCAGATGGTGAACGGTGCGCTGGTTTGCCAGGTGTCTTCCTCGTAGATGAAGTAGAGGTCTCCGCTGCCAGTCTTAAAGGAGAGGTCGAGCGGATAGAGGCTGCGTTCGATCTCGCAAGTGGCGCCACCGAATTCGGGTTCGCACTGGCATTCGCACAGTGCGTCTTGCAAGTTGCGGATGGCTTGCCCGTGGACGCATGCGTCACCGTTCTGGTTGGTGGGACACGGTGCAGGGTCTTCGCACGTGTTTCCGATCCAGCCTTCGGTGCATGTGCATGAAAAGTTTTTGAAGAGGTCTTCGCATGTGGCACCGTTCTTGCAGACGTTGTGTTCACATTGTTCGTCCGCGTCGCAGATGTTGTCGAGATCTGCATCGTTCTGGAGTACAGTGCCTGTACCATCCTGTTGCCCGGAGCAAACGTCGCAGGGGGACTCTTTGGAAAAGCATACAGACTCTTCTGTGGAGAATGCGTGGTAGTTGCAGGCGTTTTTGTCTTGACACCCGAGAATTTCGTCTTGGTTGCATACTCCGTCGTCATCTACATCGCCGTTGACGACGTAGCCAGTGCCGTCTTGGGCGCCGGAGCAGGTGTCGCAGTAGGGTCGTTTAAAGACACAGGTGCTATGTTCGGTAGCGTTTTGTTGGTAGTTGCACGCGTCGGGGTCTTGGCACCCTAAGATCTCGTCGTCGTTGCATACTCCATCCCCGTCCGCGTCTTTGTAAATGATTTGTCCCCTGCCGTTGGTTTCACCGGAGCAGGTGTCGCAGGGACCTGGGAAGAGGCAGGTGGCGTTGTCTGTGGCGGGGTCTTTGTAGTTGCACGCGTCTTGGTGTTGGCATCCGACGATTTCTTCCCAGTCGCAAATACCGTCTTGGTCTTGGTCTCGGACGATGACGGTGCCCGTGCCGTCCTGTTCTCCCGTGCACAGATCGCACGGCGGGTATTTGTACGCACAAACGTCTGCGTCGGTGGCGGACACGTGGTAGTTGCACGCGACGGGGTCTTGGCACCCTAAGATTTCCTTGTCGTTGCATACGCCGTCATTGTCTCTGTCTCTGTCGTCTCGTGTGCCCGTGCCGTCCGTTTCCCCGGAGCAGACGTCGCAGCTGTCTGGGATATCGCAGTCGCCTGCGTCGGTGGCGTGTTCGTTGTAGTTGCAGGCGGTGGGGTCTTGGCACCCGACAATCTCCTGGTCGTTGCACACGCCGTCCCCGTCATCGTCTTGGTCAATGACGGTTCCCACGCAGCCTACGATGTGTAATGTCCCTCGCATAGCATCCGGGTGGGCAACGCACCAATAGGAGTAGTCGCCGATTGGCATGAATTGTGTGTGTGGTGTGCCGCTGACGACGTCTACGAATCCGTCTACGTCTACATGTAGCGCGTGCCCACTTCCTTCACGTTCGAATGTAATTCGTCCGTTGCATTCTGTAATGGTTGGGTTGGCAGTACCGTTAACCGTGTAAGCCGTGCTTTCTTGGTTGGCGAACGTGATTGTCTTATCCATCGAACATGATTGGCAGTCGCCTATAGCGTAATAGCATTGCGCATCTTCTGTGGCGGTGGCGTGGTAGTTACAGGCAGCGGAGTCTCTGCACCCTGCGTTTTCGTCCCAGTCGCATACATTGTCCCCATCAAAGTCATTTTGAACGACGGTGCCTGTGCCAAGTTCTCCGCCCGAGCAGGTGTCGCACGGGTGTACTCTGTACGCGCAGTTGCCTACGTCGGTGGCAAGTGCGTGGTAGTTGCAGGCGGTGCTGTCCTGGCAACCGACCACCTCGTCGTCGTCGCACACACCATCGTTGTCGGCGTCGGTGTCAACCACGACCCCTGCGCAGTCTGTAATGGTTAGTGTTCCTCGCATGGCGACGGGGTGAGCGATGCACCAGTAGTTGTACTCGCCAACGTACATAAATTGGGTATGTGGGGTCGTGGTGACGTCCACAAACCCTTCGATATCGACGCGCAGGGGGTGTCCGCTGCCTTCGCGTGCAAAGGTAATATTTCCGGCACATTCTGTGAGGCTGGGGTTGGTCACACCGTCGACGGTGTAGACATTGTCTTGGTTGGCAAAGGTGATTGTCTTTTCCGCTGAACAGACTTGGCAGCCTACGGGGTAGAGGCACCCATTGAGTTCGGTGGCGGTGCTCATGTAGTTGCATGCGTGGATATCCCCGCATCCAGGGACCTCGTCGGCGTCGCACACTCCGTCGTTGTCCGCGTCTCTGTCGGTAATTATTCCGGTACCGTCGTCCCCTCCGGAGCACAAGTCGCATGGGTCGGCGTACTCGCAGTCGCCGTAGTCGGTGCTAAACTTGTTAAAGTTGCACGCGATGGCGTCGAGGCATCCGACGATTTCGTCTACGTCGCACACTCCGTCGTTGTCTGGATCGTTGTCCACGACCACGCCTGTACCGTCTTGTTCACCGGAGCAGGTGTCGCATGTGTTCACTTTGTATATGCACACACTAGAGTCGGTGGCGGACGCGTGGTAGTTGCATGCGAGAGGGTCTTGGCATCCAACAATTTCATCTACATCACATATGAAGTCTCCGTCAGTATCGTTGAGATGGTTGCGTTGAATGACGTAGCCTGTGCCGTCGGTCTCTCCAGAGCACATGTCGCATCCGACTTGGCGTACTATACATGTGCCCGGATCGGTGGCGAAAGTATTGTAGTTGCATGCTGTAACATTCTGGCATCCAACGATTTCGTCTGCGTCGCATACTTCGTCACCGTCTTGGTTGTTGTTGATAACAGTACCTGATCCGTCCGTTTCGCCGCTGCACTCGTCACACGTGGGACGTTTGTAAGCGCATTCGCCTGCGTTGGTGGCAGCTGCCATGTAGTTGCAGGCAGTGTTGTCTTGGCATCCAACGATTTCGTCCGCGTCGCACACTTCGTCGTTGTCTTGGTCGTTGTCCACGACTACACCTGTACCGTCTTGTTCACCCGAACATGATTCGCAGATATTGTCTTTGTAGGTACAACTTCCAGTATCGGTGGCGAATATATTGTAGTTGCAGGCGTTGCTGTCGTAGCACCCTACAATTTCATCAACGTTACACACTCCGTCGTAGTCTGTGTCGGTGGCAGTGTTCCATCTACACCAGCTGCTTGTATCTTGGTTGAACGCGGACATGTAGAACATTGCATGCATATCACGATTTCCCCATTGGTAAGTGGGCGCGTTTGGATCTGTCGTGGGATTATATTTCGGTAGCATACGCCATCCGCTGATATCTTGGTTGAATGCAGACGCGAAGCCAAACATGTAACGTGTTGTTTGTACGTAGGCAGTTTCGAGCTGGATAGGTTGGTTGAAACCCGATGCGAATCGGAACATGTTCTCCATAGACCGAACCTTTGAAGTATCCCAGTCGAGAGGTTGATTGAAGACCGATGCACTGTCGAACATAGACTCCATGGTGGTGACTTGACGGACGTCCCACGCGGAGATATTCTGGTTGAACAGTGAGGCACTTTTAAACATCTCTTTCATGTTGGTGACACGGGACACGTCCCAACTGGAGATATCCTGATTAAACTGGTTGGTATAGCGAAACATGTTTTCCATGGTGGTGACTTGGCTGACGTCCCACTCTGAAAGGTCTTGGTTGAAGGTTCTGGCAAGGAAGAACATTTGTCTCATATCCGTGACTTGCCCGACGTCCCAGTTTCCGATAGGTTGGTTGAAGTTTGTATCGGATGAGAACATGCCGTACAGTGTTTGAATGGATCCAACGTTCCAATGGTTAATGTTGGCACAATGTGGTTGGGGGTTGTCGGTCACGTAGTCTCTGGTGGCATACGTAAAGTTAACTTCGTTGGTATCGTAGTTATCTTTGCACCGTGTTTGTACTTCGTAAAGAAGATCTCCCAGCCCGCTCGTGTACGTGCAAAAGCTGTCATCGCCGTTGCAAATGAGGCACCTGTCAATACTACTACAATCTGTAGCTTTCGCATATCCTACCATGAGGAGCAAGCATACCAAACGCATTTGGGTGGTACCATACAAGCTTATATAGGAAAGATAATTACTGTTGATACAATTCTAATCTCGCGGCGTCCTGCCCATGTTTGAACATGCGTTCGATGGCGGCTTTGGACGGTGATCTGAAGTCACTGTAGAGACCTTGGGTCGGTTTCACGAAGCGTACTGTGCGCTTACCAATACGGTTGACGGGCAACAGCGGGTTTGCCAGATGGGTTTCGAGCACGCGAATGTCGCGCAGCATTGTGTTCCACAGCACCTCGTATGCGTACTTTTCCATGTCCAAGTGCAACGAGTGTGCCTGTGTCTGCATCTGACACTGCATAAAGGTTTTAAAGACTGTAGGATAGCACAGAACAATATCGATATCTCCCTGGCGGTTGTTCCAATAGTCTAGAATTTCGTTGACGGGAAGCACGTGGGCGACGGCACCGTCTACGTACTCTTCGCCTCGGATCTCGATGGGGGTAAAGATGCCCGGCACCGAGGCGGAGGCAATGATGGCGCTGTCGATGTCCTTGTCGGACTGTGTAAAGGTGTGGTAGGTGGCAGTGTTCGTGTTGAACGCGCCCACTTGGAGTGTCTTCCGCAAGGGTTTGGACAAATAGGGTTTGGCGAACTTTGGCAACTGGCTTTGGTACAAACTGCGTCGGAAGACCACTGCAAAGATGACGTTGACAACTGCACCCACGGTACCGGTGAGCGCGGTCCACGGTTTGGCGGCGGATTGGTGCTGCATAGTGGCGTACATGGACTCTACGCACTTTTGGGTGTTGTCCGAGTGTGCCATGGCAGCGGCAATGAGTGCGCCCGCGGAGATACCTCCGACGTGGGTGTAGTTGCTGTGCAAGGTGTGAATCATGCCAAGTGCGATCGCCCCGTGGTCACCCCCCGCGGACACGAACAACGCTCGCATTTAGAGATAGACACATGCCTATTTATAGGAACTCTTGTCATTTTTTGCCTACGTCTAACATAATCGCAGTTGTACGTTCCCAGACTCCCTCACAATTTCTCCAGAACCCGTTTTTTGACCAGCATACTGTCTTTGGTCATCCCAACTCAATCGATTAACAGCTATCCGTGTGCGACTTAGCTGTGTGTGTGTGAACCCGTATAGACATCTGTATGCGGGATCACTAAATGCGCAGTTCCAATGATCTCGTCGTACCACTCCACCTGCCGCGGCACCTGCACCTCCACCTGTCATGATATTTATCGCCGTAGGAAGATTCACACAACTTATGTCTATATAGATTATAGTATTGAGCGGTTGTGTACCTATAATAGTAACATTGAAATTGCCAACGCAATACCATGGACCGATGGTATATTTTATACCATCCGTGCGAAGCCAAATGAAGTTCATTTTAACACCAGTGGGGTTCGTGTAGTTAACCTGCCCTGTCTTAATCGCAATCTCAATGACGTTATAACCATTTACAGTTATGTTGGTGGATAAAGTCAGGAGATTGGCATTGCAGGTTATGCTGCTCATTTTACATAGATTGTAGCCTATTTATAGGAACTTCAGGTAGTGGTGTATAAACGAAGCATAGACCTCACGAGGATGGAGGCGCATGCGAAGGAGATTTCGCTCACCCGTCAGACGCGTGCATCGTTCGACGCGTATTTGCAGTCCATCTCGGTGCTCTTGTCGCAGCACGATGTGTTCGCACAGCGTTGGTCGGCGGACGGGGAGCGTTGGATCCGTTTAGAGTTCGCGGGGTGCACCTTAGGGGACAGCCGTTACCTCGAGTCGGACGGTACTTCGCACGAGGTGGACCCCCACACGTGTCGCCTGCGTAATTTGACCTATAGTATCCCCCTATACACAGACGTCCATGTGCACCGCAGCAACGGCACTAGTACGGTGTTGACTTCGGTCTACCTTGGTCGTATACCGCTGATGGTGGGTTCCAAACGCTGCAAGGGTGGGGCGTCCGAGTGTCCGTACGACCAAGGCGGTTATTTTATTGTGAACGGCAGCGAGAAGACGGTCGTGAACCAGAAAGCCCACGTGCACAACACTATGCTGACGTTGCACCGGGTGGTCAACGGTGTGTCCAACTGGGCGATCACTTGCAAGAGCGAGTGTCTGGTCGGGGTGATGGTGACTACGGTCAAATGGCACGGCATCGCCTCGGTGACCTTTCCAAAGCTGCAGCAAGAAGTTTCGGTGGGCGTGCTATTGAAACACTTGCCGCCTGCACAGTTCGTCGTGCTTTCGCCTGAAGAAGAGTTGTTCTTCGCGTCCACCTTTGCGTCGGAGGGGACGTTGGTGCCGCACAACACGTTTATGTTGGGGGAAGAAGAGGATGCACGGATGACAAAACTGTTGGAGTATTGTCTGCCGCACACGTCGCACAAAGCGGACTATGTACTATTGATGTTACGGCAGTTGCGTCTGGACATGCTCTCCAACACGTGGGCGGACCGCGACTCGTTGATGTACCAGCGGATTGAGATGGTGTCGGATCTGTTGACGGGACTGACCCACCATTTGTTGAACAAGATGTGCCACGACCTCAAGATGTTTGTGCACCGCAAGCTCACGGGCGACATTCGCGACAGCACGTTGCTCAAGCAGATTGGACGCACGACGACGCTCACCGACGGACTGCAGTACGCGCTGGCGACGGGCAACTGGACGACGCTTTCGTTCGACGGGCGACAGCGTGTGGGGGTGTCCCAATTGTTGCAGCGGGGGACGTTTTTCACCGCCATGGCACAGTTCCGCCGCATCTCCTCCAGTATCAAGCCCGAGCAAAAACTGTCCAAGCCTCGTTACATCCACTGTACCCACCGTGGACGTCTGTGTTTCATTGAGAGTCCGGAGGGTGCGTCGTGTGGGCTCGAGTCGCAGCTGTCGGTGGGTGCTTACATCTCGATCGCGTCTCCCGTAGCAGTGCTCCGGGATTTGATGGAGGGGCATCCGGGCGACGAGTTGGTGTTCATTAACGGGGCGCTGCAGGGGCGTTACGCGTTGACGGTGGTGGACGTCATTCGGGCAGCACGACGTACGGGTCAGATAGCCAAGGACGTGTCGGTGTGCCATCGCAACGGCGTGCATATTCGTTGCAACTCGGGGCGTATTTGTCGTCCCCTCTTCATCTTACCCATACGGCTCAAGCGGTTCGACGAGATGTTGACCCAGGGCTGTGTAGAGTACGTGGACGTCTACGAGGAGGACACGTTGGTGATTGGCACGACCCACGCGGAGATTGACGAGGCGATGATGATGGGGTTGTGCGGCGGGACGATTCCCTACTCGGACCGCAACCCGGGTCCGCGTCTGTGTTACCAGGCGGCGATGATGAAGCAGGCGCAGGGGTTGCACGCCTTGAACTACTACGAACGTTTCGACACGTCGACCAACGTGATCCATTACGGACAGCGTCCCATCTGTTCGACCAAGATGGAACGTGCGTACAACTTTGATTTGCCCATGGGACAGAACGCGATCGTGGCGATCATGCCTTTCGAGTTCAACCAGGAAGATTCGATCATTATGAACCAGGGGTCCATCCAGCGTGGGTTTGGGCGTTGCACCACCTTTAAGACGGTGAAAGATGTGCTGGGACCCGACCAAACCTATTGCAAACCTGTACCCAAGCGTCGTTGTCAGTACAACGTGCTCGCGAACGGGTTGCCGCTGGTCAACCAGGAGATCAAGCGCGGGGACTGTTTGATAGGCAAGTCGCGAACGGTGCGCCGTGGGGGGAAGAAGCGTACGGCGGAGGACGTGGACTGTTCGGTGTTGTGTCCGCGCGACGGGATTGTGGACCGTATTTTATGTTACAAGGAGCGCAGTGGTACGGACGCCGTGAAGGTGCGTTTGCGGTCGGAGCGTGTGCCTACGGTGGGGGACAAGTACGCGTCTCGTTCGTCGCAGAAGGGTACGATTGGGATGGTGATTCCGCAGGTGGACATGCCGTTTACGTTGGACGGAATTACGCCAGATATTATTATGAACCCGCACGCGATTCCGAGTCGGATGACGTGTGCTCAGATTATGGAGTGTGTGAAGAGCAAGTACGGATGTTACGCGGGGTTGCAGGACGCTTCTCCGTTCAACGGGGACACTGCGCAGGGGTTGATGGAGATGTTGAAATCGATGGGGTTTCGGAGCAACGGTACGGAGCGTATGATGAACGGCATTACGGGCAAGATGTACGAGGTGCCTATCTTCATCGGACCCACGTTCTACCAGCGTCTGCGTCATAATGCGGCGGACAAGATTCATGCCCGCGCGCGTGGGCGTTTGGACGCGTTGACCCGTCAGCCGAACGAGGGGCGTGCGCACGGCGGGGGGTTGCGTGTGGGGGAGATGGAGAAGGACGCGTTCGTCGCCCACACGGTGCCGTTCGTGTTGACGGAGCGTTTGATGCATTCGAGCGACGCGTACGACGTGGAGATTTGTACCAAGTGTGGTCAGTCGCATTCGTTGCGGGGTGGGGTGTGCAAGGTGTGCCGGACCCCGTCGACGACGAAGAAGATGCCGTACGCGTTCGCGCTGCTGTGTCAGGAGTTACAAGCCATGTGTATTAATATACAATTCAAATGAAATTTATAATCTTAGTTTTATTTGCCCGTTCGGGTTCTTCCCTGTTATTCTCTCCCAAATAGTTTTTCCAATTTTTATAATTGTTGTTGCATTGATAGCTAATAATTTTCTATACCGCGCTCCCCGTGCCAAATTATATGATGAATATTTCACTTTTTTCCCCCCGTTTGGTTGAATATGTTGGAGAGAGTTGATCGTTACTTTAACACAGTTCGTGAACGCACCCTCACCTATGGTGTCCACATCGCCTAATGTTAATGTTAGATTCGTGCATCCTTGAAACGCGTTTGCACCAATTTTGATGACGTTTGGTATGTTCAAATCTGTCAATCCGGTGCATCCTTTAAACGCGTTTGCACCGATGTCCTGGAACTTGACATTTTGGATGTCTATTTTTGTCAATCCGGTGCATCCTTGAAACGCACCGGGATTTATATATATAACTTTCGGCATTGTAGGAGGTGGAGTGGACTGTGCAGAGTTTCTTAGTCTGTTTCTCACCATGGACACGAATTGCAATGCGGTGCATCCTTTAAACGCGTTTGTACCGATAACCGTGACTGTTGGCATATGCACTGTTTCCAGAGCGGTGCATCCTTGAAACGCATCTGCACTAATAAATTGAACATTTCGAATATATATAGATTGCAATCTATTTGTAAAAAACGGTTTCCTTTTCTGATCAGCTGCTGATTGTACATCCATTATTACCCGAGTATCATCGTCCTCCGGTGATTGAGTAGTCTCCGAGGTGATTTCGTATACACCCACATTATTTTGTTCCAACTGCGCGAACGCGATATGATCGTGTGGGGAAATCGACACAGAGACCACCTTCGCGGATGTATCCAAAATTGTACGAGATGTATAGTCGTCTTTATTCTTTTCCCACACCCGCACGGTCTTGTCGTCCGACCCGGACACGATGCGCTTTCCGTCGGGAGAAAACGACACCGAGGTCACCCAACCCGTGTGCCCCTCGAGCGGACCCAGCACGCACTGCCCCGACACGGCGTCCCACAACCGCACGGTCTTGTCCCCCGACCCGGACACAATGCGCGCGCCGTCGGGAGAAAACGACACCGAGAACACGGCACCCGTGTGCCCCTCGAGCGGACCCAGCACGCACTGCCCCGACACGGCGTCCCACACCCGCACGGTGTTGTCCCTCGACCCGGACACGATGCGCTTTCCGTCGGGAGAAAACGACACCGAGTTCACGCCACGCGTGTGCCCCTCGAGCGGACCCAGGACGCACTGCCCCGACACGGCGTCCCACACCCGCACGGTGCTGTCCTTCGACCCGGACACGATGCGCGCGCCATCGGGAGAAAACGACACCGAGGTCACGTACTCCGTGTGCCCCTCGAGCGGACCCAGCACGCACTGCCCCGACACGGCGTCCCACACCCGCACGGTCTTGTCCCACGACCCGGACACGATGCGCTTTCCGTCGGGAGAAAACGACACCGAGGTCACGCGACCCGTGTGCCCCTCGAGCGGATCCAGCACGCACTGCCCCGACACGGCGTCCCACACCCGCACGGAGTTGTCTTCCGATCCCGACACGATGCGCTTTCCGTCGGGAGACAACGACACCGACTCCACGTAACCCGTGTGCCCCTCGAGCGGACCCAGCACGCACTGCCACGGCACGGCGTCCCACACCCGCACGGTGTTGTCCGACGACCCGGACATGATGCGCGCGCTGTCGGGAAAAAACGACACCGACCTCACGGGACCCGTGTGCCCCGTGAGCACCGCGCACTGCCCCGACACGGCGTCCCACACCCGCACGGTGTTGTCCCTCGACCCGGACACGATGTGCGCGCCGTCGGGAGAAAACGACACCGACAGCACCCAATCCGTGTGCCCCTCGAGCACCGCGCACCGCCCCGACACGGTGTCCCACACCCGCACGGTGTTGTCGTCCGACCCGGACACGATGCGCTTTCCGTCGGGAGAAAACGACACCGACCACACGCGACCCGTGTGCCCCTCGAGCACCACGCACTGCCCCGACACGGCGTTCCACACCCGCACGGTCTCGTCTTCCGATCCCGACACGATGCGCTTTCCGTCGGGAGAAAACAACACCGACATCACGAAACCCGTGTGCCCCTCGAGCGGACCCAGCACGCACTGCCCCGACACGGCGTCCCACACCCGCACG
>MDTC01015643.1_pt1 | contig 11649 bp, 13 predicted proteins | sample 811181 | NCBI WGS metagenome assembly MDTC01 (sample SAMN05326644, study PRJNA326480) | marine metagenome | isolation source: seawater | place: Pacific Ocean: North | collected 2011 | reverse complement strand
TGAGCCATCGATTGCAGGAAGAGAAAATTGGGGGGCAGGGTGTCCGGAACCAAGTTCGGGCATGCTTCGCCTATTCGGATGATATGAATTAAACCTCTCAATACTTGTTATAATTCTTCAGGGCATTCAGACAATAAGAGGTAATATCGCTAACGCAATGAGAGGTAAAACTCCCATTGCAAAATCTCGAATCAGCAGATTAAGAAGTGTTTTCGAGTTGACCTGGGCTATTTTATCGAACTCTTCTTGCATCTTCTGATCAATCCGATCGCTTATTTTTCCTGCTCCTGTTTTTGCTGCTTCGAGTGCAGCACCAATAGCAAGTGAACCAAGCAAGCCTTGTGGAGTCAAACGACCGGCCATGAGTGCCCTACCTGCCCATATCTTTGCCGACCTCCTTGCAACACGGTTTGTTGTTGGCTCAGGCTCCTTTGGCTTATCCTTACCTGCGAATTTCCTCAACCAGCCACGCACGCCCAAACCTGCGTCAGCAATTTTTCTGAGTTTGTCCACATCGTACCTGTCGATTGCTTTCAACATCCGTCTGACTCTGAAGATTCGAAGCAAATCCAGCATAATCCAAACAGAAACCAACATCGAAAGCAGTACGATTCCGAAAACGGATACCTCATCCCAAGATTGCCAACCAATTGGGTCAAGCAACAATCGAAGCATCAAAACGACTAACGGTGGTATCATGAATGCGAGAATTTCGTTAACTGCCAAGATTCCAAAACCTCTTACTGGAAGTTCACGAAGTTGCTTGAGTGCCCAGCCAGTGTGTGGCGCTAGCTTTTTGATTGCTTTTCGGAATGGAAGGACCAAAAACAGAATTCTGAGCAACAATGGCATCCAGATGATGAACAAGACGTAGGCTGACCACGGTCCATCAGGAGGAAACTCCGGAAGTGCAAGAGGTTCCGCCATGCTCATAGCAGGTGTTTTCCTGTTTTCAAAACACCCCAAGACTCAAGAGAACGGAGTCCGACATTCGACTCATGTCGGAGGACTTGATCGATTCGGATATCCGAGTTGCAATGACCCTTCCGTCGAAATACTATACCGATGAGAAGCTATTTCGAAAAATCCTCAAGAGTTTCCAAAGAACTTGGCAATTTGTTGGTTTGAGCGACCAATTCACGTCGGCAATTACGCCGATTGATCATGTTGGTCGAGTTCTGAATGAGCCGATGGTGCGCATTGATGATGGTGAATCGACACACATGCTGTCGAACGTTTGCACACATCGAGGCATGGTTCTATGCCACGAGAATTCCAATGCGAAGACACTGCAATGTCCCTACCATGGACGAACATTCAATCGAGAAGGAGCGATGAAACACATGCCTGGATTCGCGGATGTTGTTGATTTTCCGAATGAGAACGATGATTTGACATCGCTCGAATTCCAGACGTGGAATGGATTTGAATTTACGTCGTTGAACCCCGAAGCCGATGTGGGAGACGTGTTTCGTCCGATACAGGAACGTCTTGGTTGGTTCTTTTCAGATTTGAAGTACGATTCAGAACGGGATCGAAACTGGGACATTGATGCTAATTGGATGTTGTACGTTGACAATTATTTGGAAGGTTTTCACATTCCATACGTCCATCCTGAATTAAACGAAGCGCTGGACAAGGATGGATACAGCACGGAGTGCTTCGAACACGGTGTTTTGCAGATCGGGATGGCGAAGGGCGGGGATGTTTGTTTTGAACTCCCGGAATCGTCTATTGATTATGGAAAGAACATCGCTGCATACTACTGGTGGTTCTTCCCGAATTTGATGATCAATGTCTACCCGTGGGGTGTTTCGGTCAACGTTGTTGTTCCGAATGCATGTGATTCAACAACGGTTTTGTTTCGAAGTTATGTAAAACATCCAGAATTGTTGGAGCAAGGAGCAGGAGCAGAGTTGGATAAGGTCGAACTCCAAGACCAATTCGTCGTCGAAAACTGCATGAAGGGACTGCGTTCTAATTCGTACAAGAGAGGGAGATATTCAGCGAAGCATGAACAAGGGGTTCATCACTTCCATCGAATGATCAGTAAGTTAGGGTGAGGCTATGAGGAAAATCAACTTGGATGAAAAATTCGCTTTGTTCAATGAACACTGGACACCAAAAATCATCAGTGAATTGAACGATTATCAAATCAAGATTGCAAAAGTTGAGGGTGATTTTGTCTGGCACAATCACTCGGACACGGATGAATTCTTTTTGGTGATTGAAGGAACGTTGTTCATCGAATTTGAATCTGAAACGATGGAATTGAATGCTGGCGAAATGTACGTCGTCCCAAAAGGAGTACAACATCGCCCTTATGCGAAAGAGGAATGCAAAATTATGCTGATTGAACCTCAAGGTGTTGTCAATACAGGGGATGCTGCGAGCGAATTAACTGCATCCAACGATGTTTGGATTTAAACCGAACATCTCATCATATTGGACGCCTTCGGGTAGGCATGGTCTTTACACACGACATGGCCGATTGGCTCAGTTTCAACATCGATGAGGATTGGTTGGAAGAAAACATCTCATGGAAGGATTTCGGAACCGGTGTTCGTTTGGGCAAACTCAAGCGTGAAGAGAAGACATCCTTGGTACTCTATGAGGCCCAATCCGAAGTCGAAGTGGATGCCTTCATGCCACACAGTCATCCTGGTGGTGAATGCTACGTCGTCCTCGAAGGTGAAGTCTGGGATGAAGATGGAACCTATCCTACTGGATCGATCGTATGGATGGACTCAGAATCAGCACACACACCGAAGACACGTGGTAAGACACTCATCCTCGTACTTTGGCCACAAGGTGTCAAAGCTGCTTGACTTATGCTTCAGTTGCTGGAGCGGATTCGTCCATGTTCCAATCGAGGATGCCGCATAGTGCTGGCATACCCCAGAGAACGAGTGGTAGAACTGCTTCCGGCATAGGCGCAACCGGAGCCCCAAAGAGACTGAGATCCATCATCATACAGACGACAAACCAAACAACAACTGGTCCACAGAAAATGACTGCCAATCGTGCTTGTACCTGTCCTGCAGTCATAAATGCGACATAAAGTAGGTAGAAGCTAATCATGGCAAAAAATCCAAATCCTGCGAGATTGTCCTCACTACCGTTTTCCATGTAGTTGACGATGACGCCCATGAGGAGGTGCATGACACCAATGATCGTTAGCCAAACCTTCGTGATGAGAATCGACTTCGCATCCATATCAAGCAGCCTCTTGAGCAGAATCTACACCGTTCATGTGCAAGTAACCAGCAGCAAGAAGACCACCTAGGAACAGGAATGGTGGTACTAACCAAGCAACACCTGGCATTTCGTAGCCTGTTCCAGGTAGAACCACGAACATGGCGACAAAGAATGCCATGATGACACCTGCATTCACCATCGCAAATTTAGCCTGAGTTGTCCCATCAAGCACGAAGGCGCAAACGAGACCCATTGCCCCAAATCCACACATGAAGAGTCCGAAGAGCGTCTCCATTGCTTTGCTTTGTTCAGTTACGCCGTCCGTACCCCAGGCGCTTTCGGCCCAAGTTTCGGCGTTGATCATATTTTCAATTCCACCAATCAAGGCCATAGCGCCACAAATGATGTACCATATTTTCGGTTGAAAGATTTTTTTTGCATCCAAGATTATCACGTCTTAGCGTGGGTTCTATTTTCAAAGGATATAATCATTCCACAGACTTCGATGCTCAATCTGTTGTTTACTCAAGGTCATACTCGCCACTGATGAGCATTCCATCGAAAAGAAACGGTCCTGCTGGGACAACTGCAGCGATGAACCCGTGAATCAATGCAGTCATGTTCCATTGTCGCCCTACGCCGACAAACAGCAAGGCGATGAATGCGACAAAGAGACCCCCATGAATGGCGCCAACGAGTGAAACCAGTTCAGGATCACCACCGATGTACTTGACAGGCATCGCCACTGCAAACAGGAACAGGGCTGAGAAACCCTCGAGATAACTTACGAATGAGGTAAGTTGCTTCATGCTTGAACTTCCACCATGGGCCGACTTGAACCGCAAGATGGACACTCCTGCGCATCGCTATCAAGATAATCATATTTGCAGGCAGGACACACTTGGGCAAGTTCCATCTTGCCCATGGCTTCAACAGAATCGCCTTGCAGTGATAGATATCCGCTTGCGACATTTCCAACTGTGTATCGTCCTGCACCTCCAAGGCGAACCAAGAGATCTGGAGGCAATGTGACGGTTCCTGTTTCATCGATAATGAGTTCTCGATCTTTGCTCAAATCTTCAACATCGATGGAATCACCGTGTTCGGCAACGAATCGACCATCACGAAGTTCAAGTGAACGATTTGCGAAGGATGCGACTTCTTTCGAGTGCGTGACAATCAAGAAGGATACACCATCGTTCTCGTGCAAATCCTTGAACAAGGCAAGAACTTCTCGACTTGTGACTGGATCGAGTGCACCTGTTGGCTCATCTGCAAGAATCAATCGAGGACGGGTAATGAGTGCTCGAGCAATGGCAACACGCTGCTGCTCTCCACCGCTGAGCATAGCAGGAAGTGCGCGCGTTCGATGCGCCATTCCTAAGCGCTCAAGCATAGCATCGGCTTGTGCGAGTGCTTTCTTTGAGGACACTCCTTGATGACGTAGTGGTTGAGCGACGTTGTCCCGAGCGTTCAAATCGGGAAGGAGATTTCCTTCTTGGAAAATGAACGAAACGGTCTTTTGTCGCAGCTCAACAAGTTCCTGTCCTTTCAATCGTGTCATGTTCTTTCCAGCAAGACTCACCGAACCTGCACTTGGTTTCATCAATCCACCAAGACACTTCATAAGTGTGGATTTACCAGAGCCAGAAGGACCAACAACGGCAATGGCTTCGCCAGCTTTCATGTTGATGTGAAGTCCGCGTAACGCAACGACGTTTCCGTCTTCAGCCTTCGATTCGTACACGTGGTACAAGCCATCCGATTCAAGAATTGTTTCACTCATCTTCATTCCCCCTTCAGCACACTAGCCAAGTCTGCTGTTAACGCTCGACGTGTTGTCACCAACAAGGCAACGACAACGGCAGCAAAGACTGCCAAGGACACGAGAATAATCTGTGACCATGGATAGACCAAGGTCCGTTGTATCGTCGTCGATGAACCTCCAAAGATTTGGAAGATGAATCCAAAGATGTCAAAGAAACCGTTGAACGACAACGCCAATCCGGCACCGAGAACAATACCGAGTGCCATCGAAACAACGACGATTGAGAGAATCTCAAACAGAACCAATCGAATGATTTGGTTTGGAGAGGCTCCGATCGCTTGTAAGACAGCCAATTCTTTTTGCCGTTGGCTCAACACCAAGGAGAGGAAAACGAAACTCGATGCTATTGCAGCCACACTTGCAACAACAAATTGCAGAGAGAGCAAGCCAGGTGTACCGAAAATAAGACCACCATTTCGCTCAACCTCTTTGTGTGTGCTTGACCAATCAAGAACACCAGAAACACGGGCATCTGCTTTAATCTGGGAAGCGAGTGATTCCAGTGCTTCGCCTGATAGACCACCAACATGAACAATCCACGTTGTGGAGGTCAAGTTGTTAGCTGCATCATCTCCAACGAGACTACGCCATGAATCCTCACCGATGATCAACGCAGATGCAATCGTTGCTGCTCCGACTCCTGGGATGTATTCGTGTGTTCCCATGTAGTACATCGAAGTCGTATACGGTGTTACAATCAATTGAACACGCGTATCAGCAAAGAAGAGATCTGCTGCCAACGGAGGAGGTATCTCACTTGCACCATTTGCACAGCTGGTGTCATCGCTGTTGGTTCCGTCTGGACATGTCGTATTCGACAAAGTCGCTGCTGAAAGATCAAAGAAACCAAACGCACCTGCGAGATTTGCATTGGTGAGGTCTGTATCTTCCAATGAACCACCCATGAAATTGACGAGGATCGCATTCTCAAGGTTGGCTCCTGTCAAGTCTGCATTGCTGAGGTTAACATCAAGGAGAATTGATTCGCTCATGTTCATGTTTGAGAGGTCAGCACCTGCGAGGTTGGTGTTCGACAGGTCCACACGTCCCAAATCTCTCTCATCAAGGTCCTGTCCAGAAAGATTGAGTCCACCCCAGTCGGCATCCATCAGAAGCGTGTACGCATTGAACAGAGCAAGTGGATCTGTTTCTTCAGAGCCTCCTGAAGTGAAATTGAATTCAATTTTTTCCCACACGAACGTAATCTCTCTTGACTTCTCATCGCCTGGCTTGAGAAGAACATCGTCGAGTCTGTTTTCATCACCTCCACGATTCGAACCTGGCAAGTCAAGTGAATAGGCGGAATCTTCGCCTGCTGAGAAACCGTTGTTGGAATAGGCGTTGATAGCAGCATCAACATTGGTCCCAGGAATCGATTGCTCGCTCCATCGTAAGACATCCTCATTCCCATTCAGAAGAACAAACGTTTGCAAACTATCGCCTCCTTGTTGGTCAGCAAGCGTGATTTCTGGTACGCTTGTCGCAATGGGTCTCACATCACCATCACTGAATTCGTTCACAAGAGAAATGAGGGTCGTTGCGTTAATCGCTTGCTCAGTTGAAATTTGCAAGTCCGAACCAACCGTGGCATCAGCTGTCTTCTCATCGACGAGTGTTCCCGTATAGCCTTGAACAGCAGCCAACGTCACAATGGAGAGCGTGAGAAGCATAATGACTGCAAGTCGATTCACGGACTCGGCCGATCCTGAGCCCTTCAAGCCGCGCTTGACATCTTTGAGAAGCGGTGAACGTCCGAACAAGAGTTGCATGATTTGAGGACCCTTTGCACCAATTCGGCCGAGAAGCAATGCTCCTCCAATCCAAAGAGCGAATGGTCCAATGATTCCAATCAATCCTTCAATGAAGAAGTTGGAAACAATACCATCTTCGCTACCGTTCATCTCAAGCCACGTGTCGATGACAGCAAGCATGCCGAACAAGAATGCAGACCAGTGAAGCCATCGCTTTGGTTCTGCTTTGACCGTGGTTTTGCGAACTCCTTCTTCGATTTCGAGTTCGATGAAATCTCGAGCACGACTGCGTCCAAAGATCATGGCAAGTCCGAGCGTGGCAATGGCGGTGAACATGGTTGAGCCAATACCAAGCGTTGGGTTGACATCGAAATCGCCGGTCCTAAATTCCATGAAACCGACCGCTGAGAGAACGATTGGAACGGCCATGAGGGCCAAGATGTAACCGATCAACCAAGCGACCGAAGACATAACAAACAATTCCAATAGGACCATGCCTTGCAAACTCTTTCCATCCGCTCCAATAACACGATGGATACTGACTTCACGACGTCGTTGTTCGAGCGAAAGAACCAGACCATAGATAAGGACAGCTATGGAGAGGAAAACGATTGGAATCATGATGATGTAATCGAAAATTTGGATGAGTCCGAGGAAGATGTTGAGGAAAAGAATGGTGCCTGAAACAATGTCTGTGTAGTATAGTTCAACACCTGCATCGGTGTAGTTGCCATCTTGAACTTCAGTTCCTAGATTCTCAAGCCACTCAGCCGCATCAGCCGTTGAGGTCGTAGGCAACTGGCCTCGATCAATGGTGACTCCGAGATACATGTGATCGTTGTCGATCAAGGTCGCTCGTTGCGACTCTTCAAGGACTTCCCAAGTCGTAAAGATCGGATTGAAAGGAAGTGTTGGGTTACCAAAATCCCATGGCTCGTAAATGCCCATAACGGTCAGGTTTTCGACAGTCATCCACATTCGGCAGTAGATCATCTCATTGTTTTCAGGTGTAATTTCCCCAGCACAGTTGTCTTCCGTGATGCTCGCCTCAAGCAGGGTCGATTCATCAACAACATAGGCGAAGGTGAGTTCATCAAGAACATCTCCAACCTTGGCTTGCGCTTCACTTGCAATGGTCGATGGTAAGATAATTCCGCGGTCATCGCTCATGTTTTCTGGCGTAGGCCACTCGCCCAAACCAGCGATGATGTTCTCGCCGAGCCGATCGGCCAACTCACCATCAAATGCTTCTGGTCCAAGGAATCGAATGGCTCGCTTATCCGAAATGGGTGGGCCCGCATCAAGCGCTTCAGGATAGTCGAAATTCATCGAATCCCATAACGGATTTTCGTTGTCTGAAATCGCTCGCATTTCGAGTGGTTGAGCAACAACGAACTCGATGTTGAAGAAGCCACCACTGTGGATTCCTTGACGTCCAAGAACAAGGGTACAATCGTTGAATTCCGAGAATTCATCCATCAATTCGTCACAGACTTCGGTCATCGTCGTGGTATTGTTGGTCCAACCTGATGCGTTCTCAACAGGCGTTCGTGCGAACTCAATCTTGGCATCGAACGGTTCGGAGTCCAGAGATTCTTCAAAGAACAACTGGGACAATCCAACACCGTAAGCAAGAACGGTGGTGATAACAAGCGATGCGAGGAAAACACCAGCAATGACTGCCATTCCACGTTCCTTACCACGCCATGCGCTCTGACCTGCGAGTCGGAGTCGACTTGGCAATTCCATCAAGGCGTGTTGGTAGCGTCGAACTCGAGAACGATTCTGGCCAAAGTCGCTGTCTTGCAAATTGGAGGCATCATCACTCATTCTTCCTCACCTTCCTCATCAAGGCCCCAAGCAGAGCGAATGTCGGATGCTTCCGTTTTCCCATCGTTGAGAAGAAGCATTCTGTCAGCACTCGAAGCAAGGTCAGGATCGTGAGTTACCATGAGAATTGAAATGGGATTTTCCTCATCATGACAGAGATCTTTGAAGAGTTTGAGAACTTCTTTGCCGCTTGCAATGTCGAGATTTCCAGTCGGCTCATCTGCAAGGAGAACAGGTCGGTTGCCAGCAATGGCTCGAGCAATCGCAACACGTTGCTGCTGTCCACCGGAGAGTTGGTCGGGAATAAAATTGAGTCGCTCGCCAAGGCCGACTTTCGTTAGTGCGGCTTCAGCTGCAGCCACTGCGTCATCCGAAGGCATTCCAGATAACTCAAGGGCGATTGCAACGTTGTCAAGGGCGGATAGGTTGTCAAGAAGGTGAAAATCCTGAAAGATCCAACCAACCTTGTTTCGACGAACATCAACAACGCTGGAGGGCCCTTTCTGCCCGTAAGACCGCTCATCGAGGGTAATGCTACCACCATCGCCGGCGAGCAAACCTCCGATGATGTTCAAGAGCGTTGATTTTCCAGAACCTGATGGGCCCATGAGCGCAACCATCTCACCTTTTTTGACTTCCATGTGGACGCCTTTGAGCACGTCTAGTGAGCCAAAACTCTTGGTTAAACCGTCCACGTGTAGCATATCAATTACCCCAGTTTTTCCTCATGCAGTTAGAATCGCGACGTTATTTGTTTACAATGTTTTGTATCTATTGACTCCACATCGACTTGCGACGCTTTGAAAAAAGGGAAGCATCAGGATTTGTTATGAGCGAGAAGACCGCACTCATCACTGGGATAACTGGACAAGATGGTTCCTACCTTGCTGAATTGCTCCTCGAAAAGGGATACAAAGTCTATGGATTGGTCCGTCGTGTATCGCAACCAAGACTCGGTCGTAACCTCATTAATCACTTGATGAGCAACGATAACTTCCACCTTCTCAACGGTGATTTAGCTGATCAAAATTCAATTGACAATGCTGTTCATCAAGTCAATCCAGATGAGTTCTACAATCTCGGAGCGATGTCCTTTGTCCCTGAGTCATGGCGCTCACCCATGATGACCGCCGACATTACTGGCCTTGGCGCACTGCGCTGTCTTGAAGCCGTTCGAAAGCATGCGCCAGACTGCCGCTTCTACCAAGCTGGTTCAAGCGAGCAATACGGAAAGGTACGTGAAGTTCCACAATCGGAACAAACACCGTTCCACCCACGCTCGCCATATGGTTGTGCAAAAGTCATGGCATTCGAGATTACCCGAAACTACCGTGAATCGTACAACATGTTCGCATGCACAGGCATTCTCTTCAATCACGAAAGTCCGCGACGCGGTCTTGAATTCGTTACACGAAAGGTAACCATGATGGTCGCTCGTATCAAGCATGGCTTCGATGAGTGCCTCCACATCGGCAACGTCGATGCCAAGCGGGACTGGGGATTCGCTGGCGATTATGTTGAGATGCAATGGAAGATGCTTCAACAAGATGCGCCTGATGACTATGTCATTGCAACGGGTCGAACCCACAGCATTCGTGATATGATCAGTCTCGCCTTCTCACACATTGGCTTGGATTTAACCTGGTCTGGAGAAGGTGTTGATACCATGGCAACCGATCAAAACGGTGTTGTTCGAGTACGAACCAATCCCAAATTCTTCCGTCCTGCTGAAGTTGATTTGTTGATTGGAGACCCAACGTATGCAAAGGAAAAACTCGGCTGGGAAACCAAGACAACCTTCGAGCAACTCATTCAGATGATGGTCGAATCCGACTTAGGCATTGTTCAGGAAGCTGTTGATGGAGGCTATGCTCCACCAACGCCGCCAGAATGATTGGCAGATTTTTGCATCAGACGGTTAAACAACGGCGGAATCAACGCAATCCAGAACATCTGGTAGTAGCCACCAGGGAGTTGAGGCGATTCATCGTACGGGCGCAGTCGTTCGTACGGCGTGCTTGAGCGAAGATGATGCGCAGCATGGAGAGGGAGGTTCATCAACGTGTATCGTGACCATCGTGTACGACTTTCCCAAGCATGTCCTGCATTCGGACGTTCATCTTCACCACGTTCAAGACCGTGATGTTGAATGAAATTCACAAATTCGAGTAAATAGATTGCAACGAAGGCTTGACCAACAAACGCTGCAAAATACGGTAGACCCCATGCAGCAAGAGATGCAAGTAATGCAAGTTCAACGAGGATGGAAATGGTTGTGTCCTTTTTCCTAATTCTGTATGCGTTTCGAAGTTGTCGAGGAACGGTTCGTACCAGATGGCCATAGACACTGCGTCCCCATGGGGAACTTGTTGGATCAACCTTGCGAGCCCAATGCTTGTGGTGTGTATGGTTGTGTTCGACAGTGAAGTGTAAATAAAGAACGCACAGCAAATCAAGGCGCCCTAACCACCAACTGGATGAGCGTGGCCTTCTATGTCCAAGCTCATGTGCAGCGACAACGCCAGCAGCACCCGTTGCAAGACCTGCAGAAAGTGCAGGAATGATAATCGAAACCGAACCGAGCCCAACCCATACTCTGTACAGGAGACAAATCACAACAACTGGAACTAGAATGCCGTGAAGATGGACGATGACATTGTGGCCTTGTCCTTCTTCTTCGACATCGTGTACGGTTGATGAACCTGCGATCGAGTCAAGAAACGGATACAGCCCCAGTAACAAGACAATCGGCGTAAGCATCCACCAGCCACCAATCAACAAGGTGACCGCAGCCGATATTGGCGTGAGCAAGCCAATGAGATGTGGTGCCCACCTAGCCATGCCTAAACGTGCGACTCATAATTCAAAGGCGTTGCCTTCGAATCAGGATCGGCGAAACATGTTTGCAATGCGTCGAACGATGCTCGGCGTGAAAGAGATACCATTTCTGTATACTTGCCCATCAAGAGCCTGGTCAACAAACATCTCTAATTCCTTATCCATTTATTCTTCCCCCATTGCTGTGTAAGCAGCACGCTCATT
>MDTC01172176.1_pt1 | contig 11650 bp, 8 predicted proteins | sample 811181 | NCBI WGS metagenome assembly MDTC01 (sample SAMN05326644, study PRJNA326480) | marine metagenome | isolation source: seawater | place: Pacific Ocean: North | collected 2011 | reverse complement strand
TGATCAAAAATTGGCTCATTGATAACCTCGATCATCAAATCAAGCGACTCTGAGAAATTAGACTTTAGTGCTGAAAGTGTCACACTCGATGAATCCAACCCTGTGCTTGTGTATAAATCCGTGCCTAATTCATCAAGCGCATCGCTTAATTCAAGTGCGTTGTATCGCTTGGTGCCTTCTGTCAACATTGACATAGTAAAGCTTGCTAAACCTGGCTTATCTTTAGAATCAGATGCATGGCCTGAGCCAAGCAACAAACTTAAGTTAATCATGGGAACATCGTGTCTTTCTGCAAAAACTACCTCGATTCCATTGCTCAATTTCGCTCTTTGAATATCAGGTAAATTCAGCATCGGAAATTTATCAGGAAAAGGAAGCTTAGAGCGGTCCGCCAAGGGGGCTCTATCAGATGTGAGTTGAGCCTCAGGCTGAACAACAAGCACATAAGAACCATCTGTTAGCCAATCGGATGCAGTTTTTTGAATTTCTTGTTTTGTTGAAGAAAGCATATCTGAATAGAAGTTATTAAATTGGCCTGGGTCTCCCGTATAAACTTCAGAATATGCGAGAAGATCTGATTTCCCTCCAAAACCGCCAATTCTCTGAAGTCCCTTTATGAAGGAGGCTCTGATAGACGTTTTTGTATTTTTAAGATTTTTCGTGTTTGGTCCCTTTTTTATAAATTTTGCTAGTGTTTCATCAATTGCATTTTCCAATTCCTGCAAAGAAACGCCGTTTGCCAAATCTGCTGCTATCCAAAATTGTCCTGCCAATTCTCTGTCATAATAAAATGATGAGACATTGGTTGCGAGCTGGCGCTTGTATACTAACTCTTGAAAAAGTGCTGAGTTTTTTCCACCAGTTAAAAGAGCTGCGATTAGTTCGAAATGTGGGTGCTCCTTTGATCCAATCTCTGGAGTATTCCAAACTTTATAAATACGTGCGTTTGGAACACGATCAAACATGATTTCCCTCTTTTCGCCCGTACGTTTTGCGATCCACTTCTTTTTCTTTATTGGAGATGGTCCCGGAGGTATGTCTGCAAAATATTTATTTACCAATTCTTTTGCCTCTTGAACATTTATGTCGCCTGCGAGTGAAAGAACAGCATTATTAGGACCATAGTAAGTCTTGAACCAGTTTTGAACATCATCCATAGAAGCAGCATTTAGATCCTCCATTGACCCAATTGTAGTCCACGAGTAAGGATGTCCTTCAGGAAAGGTTGCCTTTGAGGCTTGTAAAAAAACTCTTCCATATGGTTGATTCTCACCTTGCCGCTTCTCATTTTGTACCACTCCCCTTTGCTCATCGAGCTTTTCCTGATCTACAACACCGAGAAGATGTCCCATTCGATCTGACTCCATCCATAAAGCTAGATCAATTGCGGTAGTAGGCACATTCTGAAAATAATTTGTTCTATCATTATTTGTGGTTCCATTCATGTCTGTCGCACCAACTTTCTGAAATGGAGCAAAATATTCATTGTTATAATTCTCCGTTCCATTGAACATCAAATGTTCAAATAAATGTGCAAATCCAGTTTTCCCTGGTAATTCATCTTTTGAGCCAACGTGATACCAAACATTGACCGCGACGACAGGAATCTTTCGATCTTCATGAACAATTACCCTAAGCCCATTGGGCAGAGTAAATTTCTCAAATTCGATTTCAGGCAATTGATCGTTTGCAGAAACTGATAAAGAGAAAAGAAGAGTGAGTGGAAAAATAAATATTCTTTTTATATTTTTCATAATATTGTTAATACCTAATTCTTATTTTTTTCAGGAGGATAATTGTAAATTAATTAATATGAAACAGCACCAAAAGAAGTTAAGTCTAATAATAATTCTGAGCTCAATTGCATCATTTTCAGTGAATGCAAGCATGTCAGGCTTATCTGAAAAAATTGATTTGTTGTTTGATGATCGAACTGGCAAGCCCGGCTGTGCGGTAGGATTAATAGAGAATGGGGAGTATATTCATTCAAAAGGATATGGTCTTGCCAATCTTGAGCATGAAATACCGATTGGAATGGATACCATTTTTAGAATAGGTTCTGTCAGCAAACAATTCACTACAATGGCTATCGCAATTCTTGAAGAAAAGGGTGAGCTTTCATTTGAGGATGAAATGAAATCTCATATCTCAAATTTAGTCGATTATGGAGAAAAAGTGACGATTAACCACATGATTCACCACTTCAGTGGTCTGGGTGATTATGAGTATATGGACTACCCGGGCCGTTTTAAGAATGCAGTAGGTGAGGAATTCAGATGGGGTAATGAAGATTATCTGACCAATAAAGAGTTTCATGATCTAATCAAAACGTTGCCCTTAATTAGAAAACCAGAAAAGAAATTTCACTATAGTAATACAGGATATGTCTTACTTGCCCTTGTTGCAGAAAATGCTTCTGGTATGAGCCTGAGAGAACTTGCAGATAAAGAAATCTTTAATCCGTTAGAAATGAATGATTCTTTTTTCAATGATGATGTAAATTTACCATTTAAAAATCGAGCCGATGCTTACACTCCAACAGGAGGTAAATCTAATGAATATAAGATCAATGTAACTAACCTAAGTTGGGTTGGTGATGGCGGAGTTTATACATCGCTCAACGATTTCATTAAGTGGGATGAGAATTTTTACGTGAATAAGCTAGGTAGAGGAGGACAATCCCTTATCCAAACGATGGAAATGACATTTGAGGAAACAAAAGTCAGTAAAAGAAACCAAAAAATGGATAAAGAGAAGGAAAATGAGAATACCTATGCGTTTGCTCAGAATCTCGCCTACTACAATGGTTACAAACGTTGGTCTCACTCAGGTTCATGGGTAGGATGGCTTGCGCATTATGCTAGGTTCCCTGAGCTTCGTTTTTCAACGGTTGTATTTTGTAATACCAATGAAGTTGATGCGACTATCATTTCAGACAAAGTGGTTGATATATATTTTGAGGCTCTAGGGGAGTAACTATTTTAAAAGGCATTTTTGCCTGTGAGTGATCGACCTACAGCTAACTGATGAATTGTTTCAGTCCCCTCGTAAGTGACTACGCTCTCGAGGTTAAGCATGTGTCTTATTGGGACATATTCGGCACTTATGCCTGATCCACCGAGCATATCTCTGCAATCCCTTGCAACATCGAGTGCCATTCGAACATTATTCCATTTTGCAAGAGAGACTTGTGTGGGATTCATTTGATCGAGATCTTTTAATTGACCCAGCCTATAAGAGAGAAGGCTTGAGGTGACAATTCTTCTTTGCATGTCAGCCAGTCTAATCTGAATCGCCTGATTTTCATCTAATGCTCGATCAAATAATATTCTTGATTCTGTATAGCCTAAAAGTTCCTCTAGGCAGGACTCTGCAGCTCCTATCACGCCCCATGATATTCCATATCTAGCTTGCGTGAGGCAACTCAATGGTCCTTTTAATCCTTTGACGCCAGGCAACATATTTTCTTCGGGAATCCTCAAGTTATCGAAGAATAACTCTGAGGTTACTGAAGCTCTGAGAGAGAATTTATTATCAATCTTATTAGCTGTGAAACCGTCAGTATCCGTCTCAACAATAAAACCTCTAATACCATCATCCGTGTGAGCCCAAATAATCGCTACGTCTGCTATGGATCCATTTGTGATCCACATCTTGGATCCATTGATAATCCAATCACTACCATCTTTCTTTGCATGTGTATTCATATTTGAAGGATCTGATCCCCCTTGAGACTCTGTAAGACCGAAACAACCTATCGCTTCTGCCGAGGCTAGTTTTGGAAGCCACTCTTGTTTTTGCTCCTCGCTCCCAAATGCATAGATCGGATACATCACTAGACTGCTTTGCACAGATACAAAGCTTCTCATTCCGCTATCCCCTTTTTCCATCTCTTTGCATATCAGGCCATAAATGATTGCATTCATCCCGGGACAACCATATCCATCGATTGAACTACCTAAAACGCCTAATTCTGCGAGTGGCTTTATAATATCCGAAGGAAATTCGTGTTTCTCAAAGCATTCTTGAATAACTGGATCTACATTTTCCTTAACAAACCTAGAGACAGAGTCTTGAACTGCTTTTTCCTCATCGGTGAGAAGTGAGTTGATATCAAATAAATCCAGATTCATGACGATTGGTAATTAAATTATTGCGTGCTTGCCTTGAACAATTTCTTTGTACATCCTCCAATCCCCTCTTAAGCTATAGAGCGGAAAATAAAAGGTTGCAGGTTTATTTTTTTCAATAAAGAAGTGGCCTATCCATGCCCACCCATATCCTGATAAAAAACCATAGAAAATATATTTGGGATCAAGCGAAGAGATAAAAATGATCATAAAAATAAAGAAGATTGTTGTTCCTATAAAATGGAGCAATTTGTTGTACTTGCTCTTATGCTCATCTATGTAGTACGGATAAAATTCTTCGAAGTTTTTAAATTCTTTTTTCATAACAAATATTCTATCAAATCATTTCGAAATAAGTGCCATTCTAAGGTTCATTAATAAATCTTTAGTTGTCTCCCAGTTGATGCATGCGTCGGTCAATGAAACACCATATTTTAGATCATCAAGATTCTCGGTTATTTTTTGGTTGCCTTCATTTATATTGCTCTCAAGCATCAATCCCATAATTGATTGATTGCCTTTCTTAACTTGATTGACGATGCTTTTTGCAACCCTTGGTTGCAATCTAAAATCCTTATTCGTATTGCCATGACTACAATCAACCATAATCTTCATTGGTAATTCTGAATCACTGAGTTTTTTCTCGCATGTTTGAATACTTCTACTATCGTAGTTAGGCTTAGCTCCCCCTCTTAAGACAACATGTGAGTATTTATTTCCCTTTGTTTGATAAACAGTAATTCTGCCACCGTCATTGAGGCCTAAAAAATGATGTGATTGCCTTGATGACTTAATCGCATTTACAGCGACAGAAAGTGATCCATCTGTTCCATTTTTAAAGCCAACTGGCGTAGATAATCCACTTGCCATTTCCCTGTGTGTTTGGGATTCCGCAGTTCTAGCTCCAATGGCAGTCCAGCTTGTCAGATCACCCAAATATTGAGGCATGATTGGATCAAGTGCCTCTGTTGCCACCCCGAGACCCATTTCATTTAGATCAATAAGCAATGATCTTGCAATATGAATGCCTTTATCAATCTGAAAAGTATCGTCGATGTTAGGGTCATTGATTAATCCCTTCCAGCCAGTCGTAGTTCTTGGTTTTTCAAAGTACACCCTCATCAAAATCAAGAAAGTATCCTCTACCTCTTTGGAGAGATCTTTTAGTCTGGATGCATAATCTTTTGCTAGATTGGTGTCATGAATAGAGCAAGGCCCTACCACCAAGACAAGCCTTGAATCTTTGCCGTCCAAAATACTCATTAATTCTTTTCGCTTAGACAAGACGGTCTTCCTTGCTTTATTGCTTAGAGGCAAGGTTTCTTTGAGCGCTTTTGGAGAAGGCAACTTCTCTTTAGCTACAACATTTATATTATGTATTTTATTTTTCATTCTCTTCCATCTACCCAATGGGCTGAACAGTTTAATCAAAGAATATTAAGAAATATATCTAATTTAGGATGAGTGTGTATGTTTTCTTATGATTTGTTGACTGCACATGTATCCTGGCGTGCCCGCAATAGAACCACATGGATAAGCTGCAGCGCCACAATAATAAATGCCGTCATAATCAAGAAAACCATAAAAATTTTCACTTGGAAAAGATGAAAAAGTGCGATCAAAATACATCTGTTTATCAGTCAACATTGTCTGATCGATATTTCCAGAAGGAAAATAAAACATTTCCTTTAGATCTTTCGGCGTTGTTAGCTTACTCCAAAAACAATCCTCTGGATTATTGATATATTTATACAATTGTTGCTTGACCTCTTCCTCTATATGGCTCAATTCTTCCCCTTTAGAAGAGAGTGAAAGATTTTTAAAGAAAACTGCAATTCGATCATGCTCAATGGATGGATCAATCCTTCGATCGGCAGCTCCTTCGCAATAAATCTGCATAAAACCAGGGGTATACCGAACTTTTTCATCTAAGATTCCATGAGCAGCTTCCTCAAATGCATCAATCGTCTCGACAGAAAAAATGAATCGAAATGCAGCATCTGAATCTGGATGCGTCACTCCCTCCTTCCACTGAATGGGCTTGGAGAAGAATAAATTTATTTTTCCACTGCTTCCCATCAACTTATTCTCAGAATAAAATTGATCTTGACTTATATCAGCAATAATTGAATGAGCAGTCATTGGATCGGTGGCTAAAATTAAATCATCATAATGAATCCACTCTTCTTTACCCTGGCATTCCACCATTATCTTTTTTTCATCCAAGTCTTTGCCCACTAGATTTGATGAAAGCCTTGTGTCAACACCCAGACCAATATTGATCTCTGATAAAGTTTGAGTAAGGTGCCATATCCCTTGAAAAACAAAGCCGTAATATCCATTAAAAACAGACCCTGAGTCCATAATTGGAATAGTGAATGCTGAATATTTCTCAGATAGCGAAACCGGTCCGCTTTCCGTCACTGTCATTGCCATATATATCTTTGATAGATCACTTTCAAAATAGTGATTCATCAGAGATCTGGCATCACCCTTGATCCATAAATCAACTAGACTATTACCAAGTAATGAATTTGCTTCATCAATTGAGGGTGTTCTACCTTGTCGATAACCGGATTGAATAAAATCTATAATCTTTGACTCATCGGCCCTGAAGGCTCTTGCGTCCCCAGACTCTCCCCATTTATTTCTCAGTTCAGCATCCAACTCATTTGGATCACGATGAATATACGTGGGGCCTTTTAGATTTGGGAAAAAAGCAAGTTTCGGTGACTCAGGCACAAATGTCTTTAGCCTGGCTGATAGGCCGGTCTCCTCAAATACAAAGTCTTGCATTAAACCGAGGACCGATGCGCCAGATGGATATTGATATCTTATATCATCATGTATAAATGACTCTGTCGCACATGCACCTCCTGGTGATGGTTTTTTTTCAATCAGAGTGACATTATGTCCAGACCTTTTTAGATAATTCGCAGCAACCAAGCCATTGATACCAGCACCAACAATAACAATATTCTTAGACATAAAAAGTAATGAGCGTTATCGATATAATTATTATCCAGATTGATGCCGCGAAAATTACTGGCTTAAGGGATAGCTTCATTAATGTATGTAATTGAAATTTATACCCAATCATAAAAAGACCGATTTGAAATAAAACAATACTGATGGTCTTTATATAGGATTTAATCTCTCCATCGATGTTGAAAATATTTCCTAAAACAACAAAAGCAATGAATACGAGTATGAAATAAGGAAATTCATATTCCTTATTTTCACTTTTGCTATAGATTGATGCCCCAATCAGAAGCGGCACAATCCATAATGTCCTGCCTAACTTTATGATACTGGCATAAGTCACTGATTCATCGGAGTATAAACTTGCTGTCCCGACCACCGATGCAGTGTCATGGATAGTCAGTGCAGAAAAGATTCCAAATTCAGCATCTGTCATTTCAAAAAATTCACCGATGTATGGAAATAAAATAATTGCGATTGCATTCAAAAGGAAAACCAGACTAATTGAAGCAACCAAGTCTTCGCTTTTTGCTTTAATAATTGGAGCAAGTGATGCAATGGCTGTGCCGCCGCATATTGCTGTTCCTGAAACCAATAAGAGAGTGAGGTTACGAGGCAATCGAATTAATTTTCCAATTAAAATACCGAATATCATGATTGCAATGACATAGATAGAAACCAGAGGGATGTAGTCAAGACTGATTGTTCCAAGTGAATTAAGGCTAATCGCCCCCCCTAGACAAATGATTCCGGCCTTTAAAAATAATGATCCATTCACGCTCACAGGCTTGAGGGCAAGTCTGCTATTGAAATACGATAAGAAAATTCCCAAAAAAAGGCTCACTGCTGCTTGCTGAAGAAAGACAGCCAAACTCAGAAGAACTAAGAAAAATGCAATTGCCATGATTAGATTGGCACTAAACCCATTGCGAATGCTGATGCCTTAGACATATTCTTCTATTGTCCCATCACGCATAAAACCAATTTATTCCCATCTAAGTCTCTAACGTAACCGCCATAAAATGTTTCCATCTTTTGCTCTGGGGAACCATCGTCTTTCCCACCAGCTTCAATGACTCTCTTGAAGACTGCATCAACATCAGAAGGTGAACTGAATCTAATGCCAGTCATTGATCCATTGCCAACTGTAGCTGGTTGGCCATCGAAAGGAGTGAATACACCAAAGTATGTATCAGTTTGAGTAAAATAATAAAAATAAGACCGCTTATTCGCTTTAAAACTTTTATGTTCAATGGGCTCAAGAACATGGTCATAGAATTTCTTGGCTGCTTCTAGGTCATTTGTTCCGACAGAAATATAACCGCCAAAATTCGCTTGCATAATTTTCTCCTTAATATTTTTTGAACGCCATATATGTTGTAGCAGAAAGTCCTGCTGTACTGAATATCATACACATAACCATGATCTGATATCTAGCGGCCATTAAAGGCTCGATGCCGGATAATATTTGACCTGTCATCATTCCAGGTAGTGAGACCAAACCAACTGCAAATAAAGCATTGATTTGCGGTATTAAAGCTGTCTCTAATGCTATTTTTCTAGAGTTCTCATAATCTTCACCGCGATCCTTTTCGATAAAAAATCTTTCGCCTGCCAGGCTTACCGTATTCATGCTGTTTGCAAAAATCATTCCAGCTATTGGAACTACAAAATTGGGTTCAAACCATCTTGGCAAATCCACGATGAATTGGGTGATCAAAAAAAGAACCGCCAACCCGCTTAATGCAAGTGACAAAAAAATAACCATGAAGGAATATATTCCTTTTTCCTTCAGAGGTTGCATTGCTATCCAGGCAGACATAAAAATCATGAAGAAAACAACCAATCCAATGATGATTGGTTGATCTGTTTCAAATATAAATGTAAGCACATACCCTATGAGAAGTAATTGAATCAACATTCTGAAATTAGCATAAATTGAATTTGAGATACTCAAACCCCATATACGCATAATTGCAATCAATATAATCACTGGGAAGAAACCCAGCATTAAGTTTGCTAGCGGAATAAAGTTAATTTGATCCATTTATTGGCCTTTATTTTCTGTCAGAGCTTCCAAAACTCTAGATGAAAGATATTCAATAGATGGTCTTTCTGTATCAAAAATATTCCAACCATTGAATACCATAACTAGCTCATGTTCAGGGACAACCATGAGGTATTGACCTCCATAACCACTTCCGCTAAAAATCCATTTTTCTTGATCAGCTCCATACGGCACAAACCACCATTGAAATCCATATTCACGATCACTTCCCTCAATTTCAATATTTGGAGACATTGTCAATTCAACCCAATCATTTGTTAGCACTTGTCGCTCACCTGAAACTCCATGATTAAGGTATAAGAGACCAATCTTTGCAAAATCTCTGGTTGATAAATAAAGTCCGCCCTCTGCATCTGTTAGTCCTTTTGGTGTTTTTTTCCAATAGTATCTTTCTATCCCAATAGGCTTAAAAAGGTATTCCTCTGCGTACTTTTCTAAACTATCTCCAGTTGCCTCTTGCAATATGTAGGACAACAAAACTGTAATGCCACTGTTATAAACAAATTTAGTTCCAGGTTCATACTCCATTGGCAATGAGAGAATATATTCAACCCAATCATAACTATTCTCCATGCTTGCAGCATCATTTAGAGGGTTAGTGTAAGGATGGCTGTCCTCATCCCAACGAATTCCTGAAGCCATGTTTAGAAGATCTCTGATGGTGATTGATCTTTTAAGATTGCTATCAAATAGATCTTCATACTCAGAAAAATAATTAATAATTTTAGTATCAATGCTCTTTATATGGCCTCTTTCAATGGCAATACCAACTATTGCAGAAGTCACACTTTTGCTGACAGACTGAATCGTGTGAAGATCACTATCTTTATAGAATGGATGCCACTCAGGATCGTAATAATTGTATTGTGGTGTTGCTAAACTCCCATAGTTTTTACTCATGATAAGGGCTTGTTCACTTTTTTTATTTCTTGTCAGTTCTTCATAGTTGACTTGGTAATATTCCTCAAAAATTATTTTTTCATTCTGGATAAGTAAAAAGCTATCAATGTATCCATGATTTCCACTTTCAAATTCATTATGAAGTTTATGTATGATTGATAAATCTATTTGGTTTTTATTTTCAATGGATTCACTCTGATTGACCATAGACATAATAGGATGACTGAATAATATTAATAAAAATATAAAGTGTTTTTTCTTTTTGTAGCTATTCATTTTGACCATTCTATAAACAATCTTCAAAACGTTTGATGGTTTCATCTCCTAATGCCTCTTTTAGAGGTTGAAGTTCTGTTTCATAATTTCTCCACTCCTTAAGGCTTCCGGTATAAATTGGTTTTCTAACCTGCTCAGAGCTTGCTGTCCTTACAGCGCGTTTATTCTTATAAAATTCCAAGCATTCAGGCTCATATTTGACCCCAATATGGGCCAGTAATTCATGTGTCATAGCCTCTGTGTTTTGGATATTTTTCTCATATTGCATCAAAAATATTTTCTCAGGAATCAGACTATTAAAATGATCCATTACGTCTAAATAACGGTTATAGTAAAAACCAATATTATTTAAGTCATAACTGTACTCATGCCCTCCAGCAAAATGTTGTTTATAGATTGAAAATCCACATGCCATAGGGTGTCTCCTTGCATCAATGATGATCGCGTTGGGTAAAATCTTATGGATTAAACCCACCCTCTCAAAATTGGGTGGTAATTTGTCAATAAAATAAGGTTTATCTGTTCGATATACTGAGGTTTGATTCAAGTACTCCTTTCCAAAATCAGCAAGTTGCTCCTTATTAAAGTGCTTAATAGATTCTGGATATTTTTTATCAAAATTTAGCCCTCCAGATATAATAATTTTTCTTTCCAAGTTCGGAAGTGTCATCAATTCCATGGTGCCTTCAATCTCGGAATGGCTGGATAAAATTTGCTCAATGAGAGTTGACCCAGATCTTGGCATTCCAATTATAAATATCGGTATTGGAATTCCTTGTTCATCAGCCTGATTTTCAAGAGTATCTGAGTCAAATCCATCAATGATTCTTTTGCAAAATTTCTCATGGTCCTTCTGACTAAAATTTAAATTCGGCCGAAGGCCATTTGCTTTCATGTACCAAGCGTATGATTGGTTATATTCTTTATCTGACTCGTATGCCTTGGCAAGCGCAAAAGCTGCTTGACATCTTTGAGCAGGATTGTGGCTCTTATTTTCAATGATCTCTTGCATGATCAATTTATCATCTTGATTAAACTTATAATCTTTGAAATCAGCCAAGCCCCACCAACCAGCTCCATTTCCTGGTGTACGAATTATGCATTCACGATATGCTTGTTCGCTTTCAGACCTTCTTCCCAGAATTTTAAGTGCATGTCCTCGCAGAAGATCAACTTTGCCAAGTTCTTCAGTATTGTCATGGATTCTTTTTGCGGCTTCTTCTGCTGCATTTAACTGATTCTCATATGATCCAATATGTCCATAGACCTTACTGAGAAGTATCCAATTTCTATA
>MDTC01095002.1_pt1 | contig 11650 bp, 11 predicted proteins | sample 811181 | NCBI WGS metagenome assembly MDTC01 (sample SAMN05326644, study PRJNA326480) | marine metagenome | isolation source: seawater | place: Pacific Ocean: North | collected 2011 | reverse complement strand
GTTAAATCGATTATTATGCCAGTTTTGGATATTTATAAATTATGTCGTGTATATGACTGGTTTATGATAAAATAGTAATTTAATATCATATACAGAAACATCATCATTACATGGCAGAAAACCAAGAAATAAGATTTGAACAAGAAATGAGGCAATCATACTTAGATTATGCAATGAGTGTAATCGTTGGAAGAGCATTGCCAGATGTTAGAGACGGCTTAAAACCTGTCCATAGAAGAGTGTTATTTTCTATGCATGAGTTGAATAATGGATGGAATAAATCATATAAAAAATCTGCGAGAATCGTTGGAGATGTCATAGGTAAATATCATCCACATGGTGATTCCGCAGTATACGATACAATTGTGAGACTAGCACAACCTTTTTCGATGAGACATCCGCTCGTGGATGGACAGGGAAACTTTGGTTCAGTTGATGGTGACTCGCCTGCAGCCATGAGATATACAGAAGTTAGAATGTCTAAGCTCTCTCAGGAGTTACTCCAAGATATAGATAAGAATACAGTTGATTTTGCTCCTAATTATGACGGTTCAGAAAAAGAGCCATCAGTACTACCAACAAGGGTGCCAAATTTACTTGTTAATGGGTCAACAGGCATAGCTGTTGGAATGGCTACTAATATCCCTCCTCATAATCTCGTGGAAGTCATAGATGCAACTATAGCAATAATAGATAATCCATCATTATCAGAAAAAAGTAAGATTGAGGAATTAATACAAATAAGTAAACTGCAGGGACCAGATTTTCCAACTTTCGGGGAAATTAAAGATAATGGTGGTATCAGAGATGCTCTTTTGAATGGACGGGGTTCATTTAAAATTAGAGCAAAACATGTAATAGAGAAAAAAGATAATGATAAGACATCTATTGTGTTTACAGAGTTACCTTATCAGGTTAATAAAGCTAGATTGATAGAAAATATTGCTCAATTAGTAAGAGACAAAAAAATTAATGAGATAAGCCAACTCAGAGATGAATCCGATAAAGATGGCATGAGGTTAGTTATTGAGATAAAAAGAGGTGAACAACACGAAGTAGTTCTCGGCTCATTGTATAAGCATACTAATGCTCAAATATCCTATTCTGTAAACATGGTATGTCTTGTTGATGGTGAACCAAAAACTCTTGGTTTCATGGAGATCTTAAATGAATTTATTAAACATAGAAGAGAAGTCATAACTCGAAGGACTCTTTATGATTTGGAAAAAGCAAAAAATAAAGCTCATATCTTAGAAGGTTTGGGGGTTGCATTACTCAATGTTGATGAAATTATCGCGCTCATAAAAAAATCTAAAAATACTTCTGAGGCAAAAAACTCATTAATGGCTAAAGGCTGGAAGCCAGGCCAGTTAGTTAAATTTCTTGGGGTAGTCGACAAGCAAACTGAGAATTTTATACCAAGTGATGCGCAATATGGTTTAGATGGTAAATTATATAAATTATCTCTTATACAAGCTCAGGCAATATTAGATCTTAAACTTCAAAAGTTAACTAATCTAGAACAAGAAAAATTATTCAGTGATTATGAATTAACGATTAATGAGATCAAAAGATATATCAAAATTCTGACCCATACAGATGAATTAGATAATGTTATGAAAATAGAACTTGAAGATGTAAAAAAAGAATATGGTGAGCCAAGACGATCTATTGTTTCACAAGACGAAGGTGAATTAAGAAAAGAAGATTTAATTAAAAAAGAAGAAGTGATAGTTGTATTAACTAAAGCTGATTATGTTAAAAGACTCCCTGCAACAGACTTTAAAAGTCAACGCAGAGGCGGCCGCGGTATTAATGCAACAAAATTTAAAGACGGCGATGAAGCTAAGCTATTATGCCAAGCTCATACACATGACATAATTTTATGTTTTTCTACATTAGGAAAAGTCTATGCTATTAGAGCATTTGATATACCTGATCCAAGTAGACAGGCTAGAGGTAGACCAATTAACAATGTTTTGCCATTAGATAGTGAAGAATCAATTAGTACATTTGTTGTTGTTAATTCCTTTGAGGAAGATGCATATTTATTTATGTCAACAAAAAATGGAATGATCAACAAAATACCAATTAAGCTATTTAAGAAAATTAGAACTACTGGTTTGAAAGCTATACTACTTAAACCTGGGGATGAATTACTTGGGGCCCATTATACTGTTAAAGACGAGCATATAATGTTGGTTGCACAAAATGGTAAAGCTATAAAGTTTGTAGAAAGTGACGTTAGAGAGAGGTTTAGAGGAACATTAGGTGTAAAAGGGATAAATCTGTCTGGTAAAACTAAATTAATTTCAATACTGAAGCCATCAGGCGGTGAAATAATAACTGTTACGGAAAATGGATATGGAAATAGAGTTTCTGTTGAGAATTATAATACACAAAAAAGAGGAGGTGTTGGAGTTATAGGAATTAAGACCAGTAAACGTAATGGTGATGTCGTTGGCGCTGTCAATGTAAATGATAATGATCAAATAATTATGATTACAAACAAAGGTAAAACAATTAAAATAGCAGTTAATGATATGCCTATAATTGGTAGAAATACTCAAGGTGTAAGATTACAAGTTTTACAGGACGATGAGAAACTGGTGGCCATATCTACAGAAACTATTGTTAATGATGAATGATTTAAATAAAATTAGAATTTTAATAGATGAGCTTGATAAGCAAATAATAAAATTGCTCAATGAAAGAGGTAAGCTCGCACAAAAAATTAAAAAAGCAAAGTCTTTGTCTAGCAACCAAAGTATATTCCGACCTGAAAGAGAAGCGCAAATCCTTAGAAGTCTAGCAAAATCAAATAATGGGCCGCTGACTAACGAAAATTTACAGTCAATATTCAGAGAAATAATTTCATCCTGCCTCTCACTAGAAAAAAAATTAAAAGTTTGTTGTCTTGGTCCAGAACAATCATATAGCAATATTGCGTTAACTAAATTCTTTGGATCATCTATAGATATAAATTTTAAAGATTCCATAAGTTCTATTTTTGGAGATGTAAATCATGGTAATGCTGAGTTTGGTGTTGTGCCTATAGAAAACTCTAATCAAGGCAGTATAAAACTAACCATAGATCATTTAATAAAAGAAGATATAAAAGTCTGTGGAGAAGTAAATCTGACAATTAAACATTGTCTTTTATCTACCTCTAAAAGATTAAATGATATTAAAAAGATATATGCACATGAACAGACTTTCTTGCAATGTAATGAGTGGCTAAATAAAAATATACCAAATGTCAAAAGAATTTTCTCTACAAGCAATTCTGCTGCGGTAAAAAAAATAAAAAATCTTGCCAATTCAGCAGCTATTGCAAGTGAAAGTTGTTCTAGATTATATAAAATACCTATACTAGAAAGTAACATACATGATGTCGTAGATAATACTACTAGATTCATAGTTGTTGGTAATCATAACATTGATCCGAGCGGATCTGATAAGACATCCATATTGATATCTGTAAAAAATAAAGCCGGGGCGCTCAAATCGTTATTAGAATCATTGTCAGATAATAAGATAAGCATGACAAAAATAGAATCTATACCAACAAAAATAAATAACTGGGAATATATGTTTCTTCTTGATATTGATGGACATGCGTCTGATAAAAATGTCTTTGATTCTTTAAAAGATATTAAAAAGAAAAGTATCTTCTATAAATATTTGGGCTCATACCCAAGAAGCATGTAACATATGACTATAAAAACGACAACTTATGAACCAGGTCAGAACATCAATGATATTCAAAAGAAATATCAGATTAAAAAAGTTATTAAGTTAGCGTCTAATGAAAATCCTTCTGGACCTAGTAAAAATGCACTAATTGCTGGCGCAAAGATTATCCAAATAATTAATCGTTATCCAGACAGTAAGTCTCAAAATCTCAAAAAAGCTATTAATGAATACTTGTCTAAATCATTTATAAGTCAAAATAATATAATGATCGGTAATGGATCTAATGAGATACTCGAGTTTGTTGCGAGACGTTACTTGAATGAGACTTCTGAAGTTCTTTTTTGTAAACATTCATTTTTGGTTTATAAGATAATCTCTAAAAATGCTAGAGCAAAAATTATTGAATCAAAACCTATTATGAGGTCTGGTCAAGATTACTTAAGTATAGATTTAGATGATATGAGGTCTAGAGTTACTGATAAAACGAAGGTAATCTTCATAGCAAATCCTAGCAACCCGACAGGTACAGTTTTAAAGCTTAGTAATCTTACTAAATTTATTGATAGTATCCCAAAAAGAATAATAATTGTAGTTGATGAAGCATACTATGAATATGCAGTATTTAGAGGCTTAAAAAGCGCTATAAATTTATTGAAAAAATACCCTAACATAATTATTACAAGATCTTTTTCTAAAATTCATGCTCTAGCAGGACTACGTATAGGCTATGGATTAGCATCTAAAAAAATTACTCATGACTTTGATGTTTTTAGACAGCCTTTTAATATTAATTATATTGCACAAGAGATGGCAGCAGTATCATTAAAGGACAAAGCTTATATAAATAAAAGCCTGAAAGATAATGACAAAGGAATGAAGTACTTGAAATTAAATTTTGATAAGCTCTGCATACCTTATTTAGATAGCTATGCTAATTTCTTAACGATTAAAACAGGATCTAAAACTAGTGACATCTATAATAAACTGCTAGCTCAAGGTATTATTTTAAGACCATTAAATAATTATGGGCTACCTCGCTATCTTAGAGTTACAATTGGATCAGAAAATGAAAATAGATATTTCATTAATAAACTAACAAAGGTATTAGAGTTTACGAAATAAGATATGTTTAATTCAATATATATTTATGGCTTAGGAATGATGGGTGGCTCTTTAGCTAGAGCTATCAAGGAGGGTAATATATCTCAAAAAGTATATGCTTATGATGCTGACCAAAAAAGTCTAAATTATGCTAAAAAGCATAAGATTATTGATAGTTATGACAATGATAATTTCATATACCTTTCTGATGCAGATTTAATAATTATTTGTACTCCTATCAGTAGTTATAAAACTGTTTTTAAAAATATAAAAAAATATAAAAAATCTACTTCTATTATAACGGATATTGGAAGTACAAAAACTAATATAATTAATGATTATAAACATATATTTAATAATAATGAAGATTTATTCATTGGATCGCATCCTTTGACTGGCAAAGAAAGTTCAACAGTGAAGAATGCTGACTCCGATCTTTTTAAAAAGTCTATAGTACTAATAACACCTATTAATAGCAAAGATATTGCTTTAGTCAAAAAAATTTCAAAATTTTGGGGAAAACTTAAATGTAAAATTTTTATTATTGACCCAAATACACATGATTTGGTCCTTTCTGAGACAAGCCATTTACCGCATTTAGTTTCTTTTGCCTTAGTAAATATAATTCTAAATACTAAGTCTATAAAGAACATATCAGACTACACTGGCGGTGGTTTTAAAGATTTTGCTAGATTAGCACATAGTGATTCTAATATGTGGGAAGACATATGCTTTTCTAATGAAAAAAATATAATAAAATCAATTAATTTATTAAAAAAAGAATTGGATTTGATTAAATCTCTCATTTCAAGAAAAGATAAACGATTAGCTAAATATCTGAAAGGTATAAAAATTCAACTAGAAAAAAATGACAAATAGTTCCAGCTTAATTTTTAATCAATCAAATCATCTGTCTGGAGAAATAGATATACCTGGAGACAAATCTATAACACATAGAGCTATAATATTGGGCTCTTTATCTAATGGCCAAGTAAATATATCAAATGCCTTGTTATCCGAAGATTGTAAAAGGACCTTGGATGCCTTTCGTATGTTGGGAGTTAAAATTTCTTTAAATAATCAAAAAATATCTATATATGGTAGCGGTTTACATGCTTTATCTAAGCCATCTGCTCAAATTGATGCAGGAAATTCAGGAACTTTAGCAAGACTAATATCTGGAGTCTTAGCCGTCCAAAATTTTGATTCATCAATTACTGGAGACCAGTCTCTCATAAAAAGACCAATGAGACGTATTATAGATCCATTGACTGATATTGGAGCTGTTATTGCTTCTGATAGTGGCACACTTCCTCTATCATTTACAAATTCGTCTATTAGGCCTATTAGCTATAAATCATCAATACCTAGCGCTCAAATTAAATCTTGTTTGATACTTGCATCATTATTTATTGATGGTGAATCAACGATTAGTGAAAATATCATAACTAGAGATCATACAGAGAGAATGCTTCAATACTTAGATTATCCTGTAGCTATTAGTGATAAATCTATATCACTTTCAGGCGGTGGAATTATATCTGCCAAAGATATTTTTGTGCCATCAGATATATCTTCAGCAGCATTTTTTATTGTAGGTTCGCTAATCAAGCCTAATTCTAATATCACTCTAAAATCTATTGGCGTTAACTCACTTAGAACAGGAATTATAGATATATTGATTAAAATGGGTGCTGATATAAAAATAAGTAATTCTAGATATATTAGTAACGAGCCTGTTGCAGATATTATTATTAAATCTTCTAAACTAAAGCCAATAAACATTTCAGGTGATATAATTTCTCGATTAATCGATGAGTTGCCAATACTATTTATAGCATGCGCCTGCTGCGAAGGCGTCTCTACCATTGACGATATAGAAGAATTACGTCATAAAGAAAGTGATAGAATTAAATCTATGGAAGAAGGTCTTGCTATTCTTGGTATTGATGTTGAAACGACACCAAACTCTATTAAGATTAAAGGCGGGGATTTTAGTGGAGGTATAGTAAATAGTTATGGCGATCATAGGATTGCGATGGCATTTTTAATTGCGGGTCTTGTCTCTAAAAAACCAATTACTATAATTGATACAGATAATATCAATACATCCTTTCCAAGTTTTATAGATATACTCAAATGTCAAAATAATGAGATTTATAGTATATGAATAATAATATTCCTGTGATTGCAATTGATGGACTAGCAAGTTCTGGCAAGACTACAGTTTCTAAGCAGCTATCAGAAAAACTTGGGTTTTATATACTCGATAGCGGGATTTTATATCGGACTTTTGCTTATTTGAAAAACAAAGAAAGTATTAATACCTTAAATATTGATAATATAAATAGCTTAGTTAAAGACATCAATTTACAACCAAGTAATGGTCTTAGCTTTAATGTTTTATTTAAAAATAGAGACATTACGAATAAACTTTACTTTGAAGAGATTGGACTCTTAGCTTCTACAATATCTAAGAATAAAGTTTTAAGATCAGCATTATTACCTTTACAGCATAAATGTATCAAAGAGCCTGGATTAATAGCAAATGGACGTGATATGGGTACTAAAGTTTTTCCAGATTCTATATTAAAGTTATTTTTTACTGCTGATTTAGATATTCGCGCAGAACGAAGATTTGCACAACTTATAAAAAATGGTTCGTCTCCAGATTTAATGGATATTAGGAAATCTCTTAAAGATAGAGATGAAAAAGATATTAATCGTGATATTTCACCATTAAAAGCTGCAAAAGATGCAATTATCATTGATTCTAGTAAATTAAATATTGAGTCTATCCTTGATAAAATCCTTGAATTGTATAAGATAACAGGAGTTTAAATTATAAGAGGATAATGTATTGATGGAAGCCCAATCGGAATTTGAAATTTTATTTCATGATAGTATGGATAAAATAAATATGACACCAGGCAGTATTGTAACTGCTACTGTTATAGAAATTAGGAATGATTATGTTGTTATCAATGCTGGGCTCAAATCGGAAGGTATCATCCCTAAGCATCAATTTCTTGATGTTAGTGGTAAATTAGAAATAGAAATTGGTGATCAAGTAGAAGTGACACTTGATAATATCGAGGACGGATATGGCGAGACTATAATGTCTCGTGAAAAAGCTAAAAGAACAAAAGTATGGTCCGAGTTAGAGTCCATTCAAAACAGCCAAGAAGTTATTGAAGGTAAGGTTTGCGGTAAAGTGAAAGGTGGTTTTACAGTAGAACTCATGAATATCAAAGCTTTCTTGCCTGGATCACTTGTTGATGTTAGACCTACTAAAGAAACTGATTATATAGAAGGCAAAGTTTTAGAATTTAAGATTATAAAAATGGATAAAATAAGAAACAATATTGTTCTTTCAAGAAAAGCTGTCTTGATGGATCAGAATTCAAGCCCTGAAGAAGTTGCAGAAAAATATACTGAAGGTAAAAAAGTAACCGGTTTTATAAAAAATCTAACAGATTATGGTGCTTTTATAGATTTAGGCGGTATAGATGGACTACTTCATATCACGGATATATCATGGAAAAGAATTAATCACCCAAGCGAATTATTGAGAGTAGGCGACGAAATTGAAGTGATTGTTCTAAAATTTGATACAGAGAAAAATCGTGTGAGCTTAGGGATGAAGCAACTACTTGATGATCCATGGGATAAAATTCCAGAAAAACTTGAAGTCGGTTCATCTTACAAGGGAACTGTTGCAAATATCGCTGATTATGGAGTTTTTGTTGATCTTGGTGATAATGTTGAGGGTCTTGTTAGGACATCTGAGCTAAATTGGACAAATAAAAATATTAATCCAAATAAAGTCGTCAATCTTGGTGATGACATTGAGGTTAAAGTTATCGAAATTGATAATGAAAAAAGAAGAGTATCTCTAAGCCATAAACAATGTCTTGAAAATCCTTGGTCTGATTTTGCAGATAACAATACCAAGGGAGATATAATCACTAGCCAAATTAAATCTATTACAGATTTTGGCATATTTGTTGGATTGGATGGTGGCATTGATGGATTGATCCACATCACAGATATTATATCTGCAGAAGATAAGCAAGAAGAGGCAATAAGGTCCTATAAAAAAGGCGATGATGTAAAATCTATTATCCTATCAATCGATTCCGAAAGAGAACGTGTATCTTTGGGAATTAAGCAACTAGCACAAGAGCAAGATTAATATTAAAGCCGATGATTTTAAATAGATCTGAATTAATAGCAAAATTATCAAATAAATTTAATTCATTTACTTCATCAGATATTGATTATTCTGTTAAAAAAATACTAGAACATATCTCTAAATCACTTTATTCGGGCGACAGAATAGAGATTAGAGGATTTGGAACTTTTTCTCTGCATAATCATAATTCTAGGACCGCAAGAAACCCTAAAACAGGCGAGATGGTTGCACTTGAAAAAAGATACAGTGTTCATTTTAAGCCAAGCAAAGAGCTTAAGACTAGAGTAGATAATAAAAATTAAGTCGTAATTCTCTTCTAATAGATAGTTTAATAGCATAAAATAAATGTAATCATGTTTAGAGTTTTTATATTTTTAATAATGCTGTGCTTATTGGCTTTATCTATTACCGTCTCAATGTTGAATTCAGATGTAATAGAACTTGATTTATATATACAGATATTTACGGGCCCATTACCATTATTTCTATTTATAAGTTTTCTTGTTGGCTCCTTCATTGCTCTTTTATTTTTCTTTTCGGCGTACATCAAACATAAACATGAAAATAGGAATCTTAGAAAAAGCATGAAAATCAAAGAGGACGAAATTGATAATTTAAGAAAAAACCCTCTTAGAGATGATCACGAATGATATATATTTTATCCCTAATTGTGGTGATAATTTTATCATCAGCATATTATTATTTTAGGCCTATAAAGAAAGTAAATAAGAATATTTTTAATGCTGAGTATTACAGGGGTTTAAACTATCTCCTTAATGATGAAGAAGACAAGGCATTTAAGATATTTACATCGTTAATGGATGTAGACAGCTCCACAATTGAAACTCATTTAGCTTTAGGTGGACTATATAGAAAAAGAGGAGAATTTGATAAAGCAATTCTAATACATCAAAATCTATTATCACGGCCAACGCTTGAAATAGAATTAAAAAATCAAGCATTATATGAATTAGCAAAAGATTTTTATTATGCCGGGTTATACGATAGATCTGAAAAAATTTTTAAAAACTTGTCTGAACTAAAATCTTACAAAAAGTCTGCTCTAGAACATTTAATTAAAATACATGAAGTATCTAAAGACTGGGAACGAGCAATAGATCTAATAAAAACTTTCTCAGATACAAAAGTTAATGGTCATACGACAGAAGTTCTTCTTGCTCAATACTATTGCGAGATATCTTCTATTTATATAAGTCAGAATCAATATGAGAAGGCAATTGCTATTACTAAAAAGGCACTAAAAACAAACCCTTTGTGTATAAGAGCCAATATTCAGCTTGCTGATTGTTATTCATCGAATGATATCGGAACCTCAGCGCAATATTTTCAATCAATTATTAGTCAGGATTCCAACTATATTAATCTTATAGTTAATAAAATTATTAATCTAACTAAAAAAATCAATAATACATCAGTTGCAATGAAAACAATTATATCAATATCACAACTTAGAGATCTTGCTTTTGTACCTGATATATATTTATTCTTATATTATGAAGATGAAAAAGTATTAGCAAAAAATTATATAGATAACTTTAAAGGTAATGACTTAATAAATAATTTTGCTGTTGCTCACACCTTAGTCTCATCGGGAGAAAATATATCAAATTCTCCGCTTAAAGATCTCATGTCTACTTATAATCAGATATTTCTAAATAATCATTTTTTTATTTGCAGTAATTGTGGTTATAAATCTAATGAGTTAAACTGGTTATGTCCAAGCTGCAACACTTGGGAGACTATTTCTCCAAAATCAGCTATAGACTTATTAAGAGATGGTGGTGCTAGTGACTCAAAAAAATGACCCTAAAAAAATCATTATTGCATTAGATTATGATGATAAAAAAAGTGTAATTAACCTATGTGATCAATTAGATCCATCTCATTGTAGATTAAAAGTAGGTAAGCAGTTATTCACTAAACTAGGACCTGATATTATAGATTTAATCCATAAAAAAAATTTTGAGATATTTCTTGATTTAAAGTTTCATGATATTCCTATTACAGTTCACAAAGCTTGTATAGAAGCTTATAAATTAGGCGTATGGATGTTAAATATACATTTATTAGGTGGAGAAGAAATGATTATTGCAGCTAAAGAAGCCAGAGATCAGGCAAACCCTTCTGCTTTGCTCATTGGAGTTACATTGCTAACTAGTCACAATGATAAATATTTACAGACCTTAGGACTTACGGATCGAAACTCTGTTGTGAATCAACTAGCATTTTTAGCTCATAATTGTTCGATTGATGGAGTAGTTTGTTCGCCAGCTGACATAATGCATATAAAAAATATAGCATCAGATTTTGTTTATGTAACTCCAGGAATTAGGTTAAATGATCAGACAGATGACCATGCAATTATTTATACTCCTAAAAAAGCCATATCTGCCGGGTCTAGTTATTTAGTTATTGGTAGACCAATAACCCAAGCAAAAGATCCAAATAGCATAGTAAATAAAATTAGGTCATTGATTTAAAATTGTCGATTAAGTTCTGATAATCACCTTTATGATTTAATTTAGCACCATAAACCTGAATAATTTGAGATGCACAGTAGTTAGCAAAGCTCAATGCTTCCTCAGAATTATTTTCATTATATATATGCATAAACGCTCCTAAAAACATATCTCCTGC
>MDTC01003269.1_pt1 | contig 11650 bp, 7 predicted proteins | sample 811181 | NCBI WGS metagenome assembly MDTC01 (sample SAMN05326644, study PRJNA326480) | marine metagenome | isolation source: seawater | place: Pacific Ocean: North | collected 2011 | reverse complement strand
TGGCTCCAACACGAGTGGCTTCCAGAGAACGACACTAATCTCAACCGGAGGGACTTTGCAAACCGACTCAACTCCAGTAGGAATCTCGGTATTATGTCTAGAGGAAGACAGTGCGAGAAAACTTGATACTTTTACCACCGCTAATGGGGAGCGAGTAGTCTACAACCTCGACCGGCTCGGTTTGCCGTTAATCGAAATCGCCACCGAACCAGATGTTAAAACACCGGAGCATGCTAAAGAAACCTCCATCGCTCTAGGACGGACACTCCGACAAACTCGTCAAGTTAGACGCGGTCTCGGTAGTATCAGACAAGATTTGAATGTGTCAATTGCTTGTGGTGACAGAATTGAGATAAAAGGCTGTCAAGATTTAGATTGGATACCACGAATAATAAAATTAGAGATGGTAAGGCAACTACATTTCTATCGTTTAGCAAATGTCTTGAGAAAGCAATTATCGTTACCCCCGCTACCGGCCGACCGCCGTCAAGATGATGCAGATATTGAGGCGAAAGTGGCAAAACAAGTTGCTCAAAAATTACCCCTAACTCTAGTTGACGTAACGAAACATTTCGCAAATACTGAATCTAAGAAAATTACAGAAGGTCTGGCTAATGGCTTTACCATGCTTGCTTTACCACTACCCGGCCTTGCAGGGAAAATAGGCACCAGGCAATTAGACGTTGGCGGCGCGCAGTTGCCGCGCCTTGGTAGAGAGTTAGCGGGCGCCGCTAAATTAGCCGGCGTCAAGGGAGTATTCCATTCTGATGAGCTCCCTGCGTATGGTATTGAAGGAAGTCATGTCGAAAGTGTTAGAGCCCAATTAGGGGTATCAGATGGAGACGGGTTCGTCCTTTGTTTAGCACCACTATGGCAAGCCGAATTAGCCTTAGAAAGTGTCCTGTTAAGAGCAAGAAATGCGTGGCACAGAATACCACAAGAGGTCCGTAATGTGGTAATAAAAAAGGGGTCTCCAGAAGACGGGACAACGGCACCGATGAGGCCCTTACCCGGGGGTGCACGAATGTACCCAGAAACAGACATACCAAGTCAAATAATCGAACAAAAGAAATGGCAATCGATAATTGATAATCTGCCGATGACCGATATTGAAAGAAAGGCACGGATGAACCAATTTAACATGTCGGCCGATCAAAAAGAACAGATTTTGGCAAGAGAACTGGATGACTTCTTCGTCGATTTTTGCCGTGATTTACCTTCAAAAGCATGGGCTACTGTTCTATTAGAAAACGACAGTGTAGACCCCAAAATATCAAGCGAGGTATTGCGAGCAAAAGAGCAGGGGCACATTACCCGTGAGGCTATTAATCAAGTGATTGCACACTTTGCTGGAAGGTGCCCGGAGCTTGAGGAAATCATCGAATATGCTGAGGAGCAAGGTTTGAAACCAGTCGATGAGTCAAAACTAGCGACCATTATCGAATCTGTTGTTGCGGAGCGGCTGGAATTTGTAAAGGAGCGAGGCATGCAAGCAATAGGGCCTCTTATGGGAGTTGTTATGCAACAAGCCGGTGCCGCAGATGGGAAGGCTGTTAGTACACTTTTGAAACAAGCAATACTCGAGATAACTAAGTGAATGAAATGCGGGTAAAGTTGCTCCTTTTGGCTTCGCTGTTGGTACTTCTTTCACCTTTAAGTAAAGCAGACATCGGTTCCGAAGACAATCAAGAAGAGTTTCTGTTTCAGTGGAATAAAGACTTCGGTGAAATCTATGTGTCAACTAAACCGATTACTTCGTCTGAGGCAATATACGTACGAACCTCCTCATCTAATATAGCGAAAGGGATACCTTCAGTGTACTCTATTTCTTTCGACGGGAGTGAGAATTGGCGAGTTGAAAATGCTAATTCAACCATGTCTGATATGTCACCATTAGTGTTTGTCAACTCAGGCTTCGGTGAATGCGGTAACTGGCCTGATATGGTGTTAGTCGGTTGGTCGGACGGCTTATTTCAGGCACTTGATGCTCACAATGGCGGTGTAATATGGCAGTATAACACTGAGGTTTTTGCTTGGGGAATTACTGGTAGCATGCTAGTTGAGAGCGAGACGGTGACAATACCAACTCGGGGCGGGTTAGATCGGCTTTGTCTAAATGGGGATTTACAATTTAGTCAACCAACAGGTAATGGATGGCGTAATGGTGTTACCCACGTTGCGGATTCATACTGGGTTGGAGATGAAAAGGGGAATCTTTGGTCAGTGACCAAGGACTCTTCAACAAGTTACCTAATCGGCGCTGGTAAACTTAGGCATTCCCCAATTGCCCTTGACAACGGAGATTTATTTTTACATCTGCAGACTAGTAGCGGGAGTACCTGGTATCAATTTGACACCGTGAATTACACCTCAACCATTATTGGAAATTCTGGTTCAGGGCCCGGTAAGCCAATTGTAGTCAACGGTTACATCATAACTAGCGATTCACAACAGATTACATCGATAAATTGCAGTCCACTATGCACGATAGTTGACTTCGAAGAGTTCCAATCGAATGGGGAGATATCTGAAGTGTTTGGAAATATTATGCTCCCGAGAAATACCGTACAGGGCGGATATGGCCATTTTGAATTGCTTGATAATGGTGAATTATATCCTCTTATGATGTTAACTTTTGATGATGACTGGTATGGTACTTCTGGAGTGGAGTCCTGGAGTATCGACGGACAAAAGTATCAACTATTCGTTAATGATAATGCCAATTTGAAATTATATGCAACCGGACCAGCAGATATCCCCTCCATAGATAAGGAGAGTAGTAATTGGGAAACCATGCTAGCGATGCTTTTTGCTTTGATTCTGATATCAGCAACGAGTATCAATCTACTAAGAGAAAGGTTCCAATCAGCGTTCAAGTTTTTCATACTCTTCTCAACTATTTTGCTGTATTTTACCATGGGAGATGTAATTCAAGCCTGGTCGGAATTTGTCACCGATGAGAGCCCCGCTTCAGATGCATGGAATGATGAGTGGCCTGATGAATGGCTAGGTACGCAGGTAGTTGTGTTTGAATTTACTAATCGGTCTGTCGTCGCTGGAGGATTGCTTGATTACACAACAGTGCTTGATTTGACTAGGGCGGCTGCAGAGGAACAAGGTCTACCACTTGAGATCATAGAAAGCGGCTTGGGCAAATATTTGGTTAGCGTCGATGATGTTGCTGGGGAAGGCTGGGAATATGATGTCAACGGCCAGCCTGGTACTTTGTCCGCCGAATATAAGACGATTGATTCTGATAGCATAGTTATCTGGCGCCAACTCTAGTTAAGGCAATGCTCAAGAAACTTGACCCCTAGGGCTAGACATGTTCCAGTCATACGGCATTCACGGCCCCCTCCTCGGGCCAGTCACTGGATTAGTGATTGACGTCGTACTTCTAGCGTTGGCGTTTTGGATGCTTGCCTCCCCAGACATGCGTAAGGCGACTAACGTTTTGACCTTCATAACTCTAGTCACTAGCATCTCCCTGCTAAGGGTACTGATGGTGCCGTTACCAAATATCCAACCGGTAACCATTGCGGCTCTAATTATTGGTGCTCAGTTAGGCGCTCGTCGAGGCATTGCTTTTGCTGTTTTAGTCAGCATGACATCCAACTTTATCATCGGCGACGGCATTTGGACATTATACCAAGCGATCGGTTGGTCTACTGTTGCTGTGATAGGGTCTGCATCTAAAATTGTCATTAATGGTAAACTTAACCTAAACAAGACCTATGTTTACGCGATAATTTGTGCATTTCTCTTTGACTTCATAGTTTCACTGAGCATCATCGGCACCGTGTCATTCAATGAATTCATTATCTATCTCCTTAATGGAATACCTTACGATCTACTACACGCAGTCGGAAATCTAACTATTGCAGCTTGGTTTGGTAATTGGTTCAATGATTCAATCGCCAACTTCCAATCGATGGAAGAAATAGAACAAACAGTAGTGGATGGATATGTCACGAGAACTTGAAGGCCCATCCATGGCTTTGATAGTCAGAAAAGATCTATCATTGTCTGCAGGCAAGGTTGCTGTCCAATGTTCACACGCAGCGGTTAGTTGTGCCTTAACAGCCAAAAAAACCGAGTCGAGAATAATGGAAAGATGGCAGTCTAGTGGGTCGCGAAAGGTCTGTCTAGCAATTGATAATCTCGAGTCAATGAAACTAATCCTTGGCAAAGCAAAATCAGCAGGATTAATCACCTACTTAGTCAAAGATGCAGGTCATACAGAAGTACCCGCTGGAACCGTAACAGTGCTAGGTATCGGGCCCGCACCAAAAAGCAGCATTGACATCTTGACTAACGAACTTACAACCTACTAGTGGAGATAGTAAAATGGGTCTTCGTTCATTCATTCATCGTTTGACGGCCCCTAAGTTAGATTACGGTATAGTAACAAATCCAGTAAAACTAATTCTGGTAGTAAATAGTGATCTAAAGATGGGGAAAGGTAAGGTAGCAGCCCAAGTAGGCCATGCGGCAGTCTCAGCGACTCTCAAATCAGGTGAATATAATCCAACATTGCTTGATTCATGGTTGAAGTCCGGTCAGAAAAAAGTCTGCGTGAAAACAAATTATGATGAAATTATTCAATTGTCAACTAAAGCACAAAGTAACAACATTCAGGTGGTAAAAATAACCGATGCGGGAAAGACTCAGGTCCCTAGCGGCTCACTAACAGTAGTTGCTTTTGGGCCCGATGAAGAGAGCAAGCTTGAAGCGTTGACCGGACATCTGAAACTATTGTAAATCCGCCTAGTTCATCAATGATGGCTATTTGGTCTGACTCATGCGAGAGTATAACCTCAATAGAATAGACCTTCGCAGTGATACCGTAACACAACCAACAAAAGCAATGAAAGAAGCTATGATGGCCTCTGTGGTTGGTGATGATGTTCTGCAAGATGATCCAACGGTAAAACAACTTGAAGACAAAATCGCAAGCATGTGTGGAATGGAAGCAGCGCTGTTTGTACCATCTGGAACAATGTCCAATGCGATTGCGATTAGAGCTCATACCTCGCCGGGAGATGAGATCATAATGGAACGCACAAGTCACATCTACCAGTATGAGGGAGGGGGTTATGCTGCCCTATCAGGTGTGTCTGTTGCCCTTATTGATGGACATAAAGGTCAGTTAACACCGGAAGCGGTTGTCAAGGCGATTCGTAAAGCTGAGGGCAGCTTGGGACACTATCCAGATGGAACCTTAGTATGTGTTGAAAATACTGCTAATCGCGGTGGAGGAACATGCTACGATCAAGAGGCATTGGATGCTATCGCAGCTGCCGCTCGTGAACATGGATGTGCAATTCACATGGATGGTGCCAGAATCTTCAACGCTTCAGTTAAAATGAACACCACAATAAAGCGGATGTTAAGAGATTTTGACTCTGTTTCGATTTGCTTGTCTAAAGGCCTCGGTGCTCCGGTAGGCAGTCTGCTTGTTGGCTCAAAACCATTTATTGCTAAGGCAAGCAGGTGGAGGAAATTATTCGGTGGCGGAATGCGCCAGTCTGGCTTCCTCGCTGCTTGTGGATTATATGCGTTAGAACATAATATTGAGCGTCTAGCAGAGGATCACCAACGAGCCAAACATCTTGCCGAGAGTATCAATAATCTAGACGGCTTCGATATTGATTTAGATTCTGTTGAGACCAATATGGTGTATATCGACAGCGATATTGGCGCAAAAAAATTGATGCAGGAACTTGCCAATCATGGTATAGATGTTCTCGATGTTGGTCCAACTGCAGTTAGGGCTGTTATCCACCTACACGTTACTGACCATGATATTGAAAAAGTGATAGAGGCGTTTACTGGTTTAGCGAACCAAGTTATTGACGTCGAGGGATAAGTACAGCAACGATTATTGCAACTAGAGCGACTAAGATTCCGAAACCAGGCGTCGATTCTGCGTCGCCAGATACTTCTTGTTCTGGCTCCGATTCAATAAAATCCATGACATAAATTAGGTGAACCTCGAGATCATTACCATCATAAGCAGTCGGGATTTCAATGGTTGCAGTTCCAGCTAGTTCATTACCTAAATCAGTGATATTACGGACAATATCATGATAGGTCCCTGCACCATTGCCGCCATCTGAAAACTCAGCGCTGTCTTCAACAAACCAAGCCTTTACCGCCAAGACACTATCAGGGTAAAGAGACATATTCAAGTCCAAATTCCAACTGATTATTCCAGTGTTATCTGGTATATCACAATCGCAGAGTGCTTTGGGAGTCCAAGCAAAGGTAGAGAGACCATCGCCCATATTTAGTGGGGTGGCAATCATCGTTCGGTAATCATTTTCTAGCGAGTCAGAGTCTGGAAGTGTCCCCTCTTTCTTTATTGTTCCATTGAAGGCGACCATAGGTGGAACTGCTACATCGTACCGTTCAGTCAAGTAACTTGATACAAAGTCATTACCCAACGGGTCTTCATGATCTGGCGAGCGATGGAATTCATATTTTTGCACCAGTCCCTCTGATTCTAGATCATCTAATACTGCTTCAGCCTTGATACAATTATCACACCATGTAGCCGTAAAATCTTCAGCGATTGCCGGCAACTGGTCGATTGACGATGAGTCTGTGCTAAGATTGTCGATGGTGGTGTGCTGCCCACCAAATACGGCTCCAGCATATGTAGGCTCCGCAGGCTTAGCGTTAGATGTTGGTATTGTCATAGCCAAGATCAGCATAAAACCCACCAATGGAACAAACTTCCGCATATTCGTTTCCAGAATCGAGTTTGCTTTCAATCCATCTGGTGTTTGCATTTGCTAATTATTGGCTTTTTTCAACCTCTAATAGCAGTTTTGAATAACCATCGCTTATCTGTGTGTGTGCTGGGAGGTGTGGCAATGGATAGAATTGACTACGACATTTCCATTGAAGCGACTCCTAGTGGCCAATTACTGCCGACATGGCTAGAGCGTGAGTTGGTAGAAAACTCTGATAATGCCTTTTTGCTCATTTATCCAAGTGAAGCTGCGAGGCAGGCCACAGTAAGGGAATTATCTATTGCTAATCCTTCGATTGATTCATCAAAACACCTGACAATCAATCGTCTCGTTCGTGCCCTACTAACTGATTTTCGCCAGCCAAATGTCTTCGATGACAACAGTTTACTGCTTTACCAAACCCATCAGCACTGTGTTGAATCTGCGATCAAGGGTAAATTTCCCCTACTACACATGAGCGGCAAGAAGTGGAGTATAAGCAAGACACAGAGATTGATATCATTGCACAAAGAGATATCTAAACTAGCTAATATTCCTCAGTGGGAATCTGACCCTGGAGTTAGAGAGTTTCGCAGAATTTTATTTTCGATTGAGAAAACTGGTGCAAAAACCCATCCTGATTTAATGAATTATCACTTGAATAGTATCCTGCAGAATTTGGATGATAGCAAACTCCCGTTCACCCTTAAGGGGTTAAAAGGCATTATTTTGCTCGATCACGCCCCTGAATTTTGCCAGATTGAAAGGCACATTCTGACCAGGATTTCCCAGTTTATTCCAATTCATCAATTATGTTATCCTGGGCAGTTTAGACTTGGTCACAGCGGGGCATATCTGCAAGATGTAGCGTGGTGCAGCCAATCTAATCTACCAACTTGGGTACCAAAGCACGAGGTTCAAGAAGCCGATTTTTATGCCTCCTGGCGGTCGAAGATATCGGTAGATAACAACACTCAGTATCACAAAGTGGTAGTCGAACGTTCAACCCACGTCATTGAGGCAACAACTAATTTGCTCAACGGGCTTGACATAAACTCTAGTGACAAAATCGTTGTTATCGATGCTAGTTTAGACAACCGCGGCCATCGATGGCATGAAATGCTGAGGCAACTCGGAATCTACAGCAATCTCGAATCCACTAAAGTAAGCCGGGAGCCATTAATTCAGGAATTGATATTTCACCTGGAATTAGCAAGCGGGCTTGAGTCTTGGTCGTTTGAAAGATTGCGACGCCTTGCAAATAGCGCCATGCTTTCAGTAGATCTAGATGTCGTGCACCCGACAAATCCAGAAATTATTCCAAGACCACACATCGATATTTTGCAAAATATTGCTCGCAGTTTCCATGTTCTTGGTGGTCCAGGTGCTGCTGAGCGATGGATAACGACACTTTCAAACGCCAGTCGGCAAATTGGCGACTATGATGATTCACAGTCCGTCAAACAAGAAGAAACACAGTGGTGGTTAGCCAACATTATCAGATTGTGGCAACCAATTTCCGATAGTGACTTCAATTTGACAACCATTGATGGGTGCTTCACAGGGGAACAATTGCCTCTAGTCTCTGCACTCACCTCGCCAAGACAGTTGTTGTCTAGATTGGTTAGAAGCATTGACTGGACAAGCCTAATGGCTGATGATAGTCACTACAATAATTGCCTAAATGCTGTGGAAGCATTAGAGAGCAAACTTCGGTTAATAGAGACTGAAGGCTTGATTATAGATAATAATCTAAATTTTATCGAGCTGGTCAAACTAATAGTTGATAGTGAAGAGATTGAACCAACAAGAATCGAATGCCAGAATGTAGTAATCTGTTCACCAGAGATGGCGTTCGGACAATCAGCAAATCTGGTAATCCTTGCTGGATTAGATTCTGAATCTTGGTCCATGAAGCCCAGAAATGTTCCATGGTTGGATAACGCGACTAAAATAAAACTTGGACTGACAAATTCCGACATCAAAATTCGACAGGGAAGACACCATTTGCGACACATATTAAACAGCGCTAAATCAGTTATTGTAATCGACACCTCATTAGATGAGGCAGCAAGGCCTAGTCCACCACTGGCTGAATGGTTGGCCGATGTAGAACATGACAATTCAGTATTCGGTAACTTACCGGAGTTTATCGATGTACAATCATATTCAGTAACCAACATCAATAGGCCGTGGGACTTAGTAAGTAGCGATAATGGAGTAGCGCTAAAACTTCGAATGTTCAGTACTGAGTTTGATGACAGTAAGCCGATTAGTACAAGACCAGGTAATCGCGGCAGAGATATCCGACAAAGGTCGAGCCTTGCTCTGCTTAGCGATAGGCCCGTAGAACTATTACCAAATAACAAATCATCAATTGCGGCAGCATATGAGTTGCCAATTTACACAAAACTACGGAATTTACAACCAAGCCTGAAGTCATTAGAAGTAGGCTCATCGATGAAGTGGGATGAGCGGAATAATATGGTGTCATTTACTCCCTTAAATCTCCAACCTAGTGCGCAATCTGCTAAAGCCGATACTAGGACACTATCAAACTGGCCAAACTTAGGTCACCGGGTAAATGGTAACACTGTTAGCCCTTCAATCGATCCTAGGCCTTTACCACTGCAGGAAACCTTACCCGATTCTATTAGGTCTGTAACAGGGGACACACAGTTAGATCTGCGGCCAGAAGTATGGTCATCATACCGGCTTCAGACCTGGCTTAAATGCCCTAGGCAAGCATGGTTAACCAATTATCTAAAACTCATCCCATCTGAGGTGCAAACCCAAGACATCGATAATCGAACACGGGGTTTATTGATGCATGATATAGAGGCGAAAATATTCTCTATCAATGGCGTCCCAGTATTTGATAAGCCGCTGCTAGAAGCGCGACCACTGCATTTGTCGACCCACAATTCGTTGGACGTGCTTTGGCAAACGGCCCTAAATTATCTGGCAAAACAAAGTCCATGGCTGTCAAGAAAAAACGCTGTGTCGGTGCACCGCTGTCGCGAGATCATTGGTACTACGCCAGGTAGATGGCAGGATTATCTCGACGGTGTAACTGAATTGACACCTAGCGGCAAAATTGGCAATTATCTTACTGCAACGCTTTCTTTGAACCATTCTGCGCCATTAGTTTGCGAGTGGCCAATACAAACTGCAACCACTAAGTTCGTTAAAATCGCCGGATTGGGGGACAGTAAGGTTAACGGTGAATTTTTGCTAAGGGGTAGAATAGACAGGGTAGACCAACTGTTGATGCCGAATTCAAGTGAAACGCGTAGGTTAGTGATAATTAGGGATATGAAGACGGTTAACGGTCCGAAGAAAAAGCAACGCGGTGAGCGGCATCGCCGCGCCATTTTCGATGAACTACAACTGGCACTGTATGCAAAAGCATGGGAAGCAGCACACCCAGACGATCGAGTTGTTGGTGTTGGAATAACCGAAGTCGGGGATGATACTGAGTATTATGTCGAAATTGATCCAGAATATCTCGACTTGATTGACAACTTGGCTATTGGCAAGGTTACTACTTACACATCTAACACATACCGAGATTTAGATGAAGCAATTGGTGGGAAGAGCAATGGCTTTAGGGCGTGGTTGGACGAAAGAGTTAGAACTGCAATGCGCGTTATTGATAGCGCTAAAACGGGAAACGTTAATCCAACTGTCAGCGATGATTGTAAGTTTTGTAAGGTTAGGCGAGCCTGTCCCTCGGCTAAGTTGGGGGGCAAGCCATGAAGTTTTCATTCAACCAAAGTCAACTTTTGGGTCTCGACTTAGACAAACACATTGCGATTGACGCTGGTGCCGGCACGGGAAAAACGGCGGTAATGGCTGAGCGATATGTGCAACATCTACTATCAGAGTATCAACGAGCTAAACAATTACTTCCAAATGGACCAAGGGTACCAATCCAAGGACAGGGAGCACTCAGATCACCTGCTCGGGAGAGAACTAAACTTGTTGAATGGAGAGGCCTCCTACCAAGCGAAGTTGTCGCAATAACTTTCACAAGGAAGGCTGCGTCTGAATTGCGCAATAGAATCAGAAAACGATTGAGTAGCATAAACGCCGACTTACACCGCTTAATGCCGGGCGATGTTGAAATGTTGCTCAGTAACCTTGAAGACGCTCCAATATCAACTATTGATGCATTCTTGTCTAGACTAGTCACCCCATATCTCGATATCCTGACGACCCAGCCAGCGGGAGAGCAGATCGCTGAAACAAGATCACCAATGTTAATTTCTGAGACAATAAACTCCGCGTGGCGGATTAGATCGATATACGATGCAGATGAGGCAGGGGTACTCGGTGATCGGCAAGGTTTCATTGACGCTCGAAACAATTTGGCGGTTCTACTGGGTGGACAGCGCAACGCTGAGATTGTCCTAGCGGGTTTACTGAATAACTCACTGTTTGTTGAGGAAACCAAACGTAGCATAAAGCATAGGTCCGCTGAGAAGGGGATTATATGGCGTGAAACTGAGCCAGTGGAACCAGGAATAATTCTTGACCTAATTGGACATCCGGCAAAGCCGTTTATCGCTCGTCTGTGTAATGATTTACGCGCGGTATTGGGCAATTGGTTGGACGTCTACCTCGAACATCACCAAGAGTATATCTTAGCATGTGAACAGGAAATAGGCAGCAACAAAACAAGATTCAACCAATTGGTTGACTTGGTAAGAAATGTTCATCCGGACGATAGTATTGGTCAACTTCAGTGGTTTTGGCTCGTCGTAGTTTGCTGCACCTCAAAATCCTCACTAGATAGCAAAACGGATGTTCACTTCCCACGGAACCGATTACCGAACAGCGACAAATGGCACGGGGGTATACAAACTAATTCTAAAGCAGATTTATCTAGCAAGGACATAAAACAGGTAACT
>MDTC01278866.1_pt1 | contig 11651 bp, 9 predicted proteins | sample 811181 | NCBI WGS metagenome assembly MDTC01 (sample SAMN05326644, study PRJNA326480) | marine metagenome | isolation source: seawater | place: Pacific Ocean: North | collected 2011 | reverse complement strand
TGACCAGATAATCGCTCCCATTCCAGGTTCAATTTCCAACCAGCGTGCATAGATCCGAAAAGCAATTGCCGAGATGATTCCCGGCACAAGTGCTGGTAGAACCATCAACCCAAAGGTGAACGTCCTACCCCAGAATTTTCTACCCTCCAAAAGTACAGCGATCCAAGTACCTACCACTACAGAAATTAGAGTGGAGAGTAGGGCAATAATCAACGAGTAACCAAAAGTGTAGAGCACCTCTGCATCCGCAAAAATTCCAGTGTACCAGTCCAAAGTCCAAGAACGAATTGGGAAACCAATAAACTTACTATCCTTGAATCCCATCAAGATCATCAAGATCAATGGCACGAAGACGTAGAGAACAAAGGCCCAATAAATACATGCCAATACGATGCGGTTACCACGACTCATGAAGAATCCCCCTTTCGTAAAGATTTCATTAGTCGTTGAAAAATCCCTGTAATGAGCAAAGCTACCATAAACATGATGACAGCAAAGGCGGCACCTGTCGGCCATTGATCTCCTGCCACATGGAAAAAACCCGCAATGGTTTCAGCAAATACTGTTGTCGATGGTCCTCCCAAAAGTACTGGGGTCGCATAAAAACCAGTCGAAATCAGAAATACAAGCGTACAGCCTGAGGAGATTCCTTCGATGGTAAGCGGTAAAGTCACTTTTCGGAACCTAGTCCACGCTCCAGCACCAAGGTCAGCTGCTGCTTCGTTGTAGCTTTTTGGAATTTTTTCAAGTGCTGAATATAGAGGCAACAACATGTAAAGCGCTGTTAGGTAAACAATCCCAAGCCCCATCGAAAAACTTGTGTACATGAAGGGGATGGGTCGATCAATAAACCCCATCCACTTGAGAGCAAGATTCAAAGCGCCAGTGTTTCCGAGCAATATCATGATCGCATAGGTGCGAACAATCTCTCCCACCCAAAAGGGAATCAATAAAATTAATAGCATTAGCATCTGATTCTTCCGGCTTACATGACGTGCCAGAAAATATGCAACTGGGTAGGTGATGAGTAGTGTACACAACGTGAAAACAGCAGCAAAAATCAAAGTCCGGAAGAGAGGCATCCAAAAAATATAGTCACCAAAAAACTTAAAATAGCTCTCGAGGGAAAACTTTTGAGCAACATCTGGAGCTACTGGATAAGCATCAAGGAGAGAGACACGCAACATCTGAAGCATTGGGCCTAGATGCTGCGTAAGCAACCAAAGGATTGGAAAAGCAGCAAGTATGAAGAACTGTCTGCGAGGAGAAAGTGTGACAACCGACATCAGCGTCTGGTATGGGGCCCAGTTGGCTAATCGCCCCCAGAATGAGCGTTCGCCTTCCGTTTTCACAAGACCGTCTTGGTCTTTGCTTACGGATGCTTCAGTGGACATCTTTGAGACACCTTTTTCTGTAATAATCGAAGTAGTCCGCCTTGATAAACGGACTACTTGCTGGACATATCTATGCTGCTTTCACAGCCTCAACTGCTGGATCAACAAGTCCATACTTCATCTTATTTGCCTCAGCACGGAAGAATTGAAGATTAGCAAGTTGCTCTTCCGGGAAGGAAGTCGATCTTTTTTCAAGATCAGTCAGATATTTTGATGCATCCTTATATGTGGAAATAAATCCAGAAGCCTTCGTCATGGATGCTCCAATTTCTGGAGAAGCCAGGATCGCATTTAAAAAGGTATAGGCATTATCCAAGTTCGGAGCATTGTTGGCGATATTGTACGTGTAGACAAAACCGTAGGATCCCTCTCTCGGAATAGTCATTCCCAGTGGGAAGCCATCGTTGATTAAAGCTGCTGCCGGGCCATTCCAACTGTGGCCTAATGAGATATCTTGATTGACAAACATTTGTTGCACCTCTGCGCCACTGTCATAATACTTGCGCACCAAAGATTTTTTCTGAATCAAAAACTGCTTCGCTTCCTCCACGATTGCGGCCGCTTTGTCTGGGTCGTTCAGATACGCTACCATGTTGCCATCGTATCCAAGCATTAGCATCACAATCGACATCATGTCTTGGATGATATATGCAGTCTGCCCGGAATATTTATCTGAGAAAAGCGTATCCCAGGTCAAAGCTTCTTCCATAGAAACCAGCTCAGAATTATAGGCAAGAACTTCCATTCCAGATAGAATAGGTGCTCCCCATTTTTCACCGTTGATGGTTGCCCATTCACTTTCTGAGAAGGTCGGGTTGATTTTACCCCAGTTCTTTAATCGATCCGTGTCAAGAGGGGACAACAATTTGTTGTCGATAAACTGCAAGAAGCGATGCCCAGCAACTGTCATAATGTCTACAGTTGGGTTGGGTTGCTCAGCAGCCAGCAAATTGAATTGCTTACCCTGGTCATCAACCAGACGGATGTTAATTTTGATACCAGTTTCGGCTTCAAACTGTTTTTTGAAACTTTTAGGAACAAAATCGTTATAGGTCCAAATGTTGACTTCACCACCAGAAGCTGAAGCTCGTCGAATATAGGCAGGGCTGGCGAGCGCTGCCCCAGCAAGAGCAGTCATCCCGATAAATTTTCGACGGTTTAATTTGTAATCTGCCATTTCATAACCTCCTAGTTGGCTATTTTCTGTATTTCTCTTACTACGCACCTCACAACTCCTCATGAACCTGAGGAGCAATTGTAGATTTTTTGATCTCTAATAATAATTATATTAGAGATCTTGAAAATCAGCATTCATCCAACAAAGGCGGACCTTACCAGATTTAAATCCCGAGGAAAGTCAATAAAAACTTTGGATGAGTACAATTACATTAGCACTGACCAAAAATGTTGGTAAGATTTGGTAGTAGAGTCCGCAATTGTTTAATTGGAGTTTTGAAAACCATCTGAGAACCCTTTAGTTGAGTATCCCAGTCAAAGAAGCTTTTTGAAGATCCTGGAGACCGTATTTTTCAAGTTCAAGAGCAGCCAACAATTTGTTTTCTTGGGCAAAATCAAGATCATACATCGCTGAAAAAATTTCGATTCCTGCTTCATGTAATTTAGCTGGTCGCTCTGCCAACCGACCCAGCAATGAAGTTAACTGCAAACCATAGGGCACATCTTCAGTCACGTATCTGCTATCCACTGTGGCAGGCCCAATGCCTCCATTACCCTGAATATGCATCTGTTGATTCATCTCAGAAATCGAAGAAACTGGAACATGAAAACTGAGATGGAAATGCTCAAAAATCGTTTTTACCTTCAAACCTAGGGTTTCAGCTATTGCCAAGCGCTCCAGATCCAACATCTCAAGCAATCGTCCAATTTTAGGAGTCACATTTTGACCCTGGTTCCAAACTTCACCTCTTTCCATTCTGGTGATGTTACCCAACGCAATTCCAAGATGATTCTGAGGGTTGAGATTGGAAAGTGAGATGGCCAACAGCCCTTCACGTGGTTCAAAACGATCATCAAAAAGTTGCTGACAGACTGACATTGCACTTTTTGACATATCCTCCGGTATCGTACAGAGGTCTATCCGGCTTCGAACCGTATTCACTCTTACGACAGGTCCCTCCTCTCGTCTTCCAGTAACTACGGTTGTACCCCAAGCAGTAATTGGGATGGATACTCCCCTCGCTTTGAGAAGCCGCATCAGGTAGAGCGCTCCCATTGAAGCATGTGACGATACAATCACTTGCTGCCCCTGGGTAATGTAAGGTGCTAGCGCATCCATTACCTCTTTATGTCCCCACGCTGGCAGCGCTAGCATCAAGATTTGATTTTCACCTGCCAGTTCCTTTGCAGACTTGGCAATTCGGGGCTCAAAAAACAGTTCAATCACCCCATTCGAAGAAACTCCTGATTCTATGCCGTCTGTACCTTTTCCGGAGGGTGACCAAAGCATTGTATTATGACCATGCTGAGCCAAGAGGGCAGCAGTTCCCAATGCAATGGAACCCGCGCCAGCGATTCCAATCTTCCATCTAGCATTCATGCATCCTTATCAAGTTGAATGGGATCACCTAACACATGCATCAAACGATTTGCCCAACCAAAAAGAGATGTAGAAAGGATCAAATCAAGGATTTCTTCATTTTTCAGCCCAACTTTCTGAAGCTTTTCTACATCTTGAGTATTTGCTTGGGGAGGGCACTCAGAAAGTTTGCAGGCAAAATTAAAAATAGCGGCATCACGTGGTGAGAGTTCAGCATTCACTCCCCGGGCAAGGAGCTTATCAGTGACCTCATTACTGCTAGACAACTTTTCATGTCGGTCAGCATGGACAGCAGCACAGTAAACACAACGATTGACTATTGAAGCAGCAATTGCTCCCAGTTCTCGCTCAGCTCGAGACATTCCCCCATCATCATACATGATGGCATTGAAGAGCGGTGAGCGTACTTTCAAACTCTCCACGTCATGTGCGAGAGTTAGAACATATTCTGACAACTTTGTATTCGAAGGTGTCACCTTCAACGCATCTAGTTGAGCAGGGGTGGCATCATCTAACTTTACAGGTTTTACTCGAGGCCTCCATTTCGGTACTTTTCTCGTAAACTTATGCAACACTTTGCTCATACCCCTCCATTCATCAAGCGCAGCCCCACTACTACTCGCACCTGATAGGCTACAAAGGCAATCAACTCACAGAGTCTAACGATATCAGCATCTGAAACACCCACAGCCTGCAATTTTGAAATATCCTCCGCCACAATATCCTTTGTGTCATTAGCTGCTTTATCTACGAATGGGATCAGAGTTGATACTGGTTCTCCCTCAATCATTCTGGATTGTGCTAAATTAAATTTATCCCCAACTGCTGCTGCATAGTGTTCTGCTAAACTGGTTTCCCCAGCATGGGCTGCGATTCTGTAAGCCAGGGCAGCTCGAACATCATGAGGAAACATCCCATATTCCAGCGGACGCAGCACAGCCACTTCTGCAAGCTGAGTCATCTCAAAAATGTTGGACCGAGTTGTAATGGCTTCACCAACACTACCCTCTTGTGAGACACCTGATATTGCCAAAGTGTTGGTTTCAAAAATATTCATGCTACTCTTCCCCATCGAGTTTTCTGTTTGAGCTCAGTTGGTGTCCATTCAGTTCCATTCAACTCGGGTTTGGCGTAGTCGAGCATACCCTGCCAATGCAGTTCTACATCCTCAGCATATAGTTTAGCAGCTACTTCTCGACCAAGCCAGGCAGCTCCCTCGCTAATCCCAGGAATATCTCCACTCACTTTCCCCAAGCTCACTGCAGCTCCATAGTTGAAGCAGTAGACATTGCGCAACCAAGGAGCAACCCCCAATTTTTTCTCTTGGAAAGTAAAGTCTGAATTGAGGTAAGGAAATCGACCAAGATCTTCACTCTCTTCACCAATAGGAGGAAGATACATGTCTTGCCAAAGCATGATATCCCCAGCAATTTCACCAAATTCTGTACGGGCCATGGGATCAATAGTAAAGCCGGTGGCCAAAATCAGATAGTCTGTTGAGTGTGACGTTCCATCAGCAAAGAAAATTTCTATCGAATTGCCTTGCTGCTCAATTCGAATCGTTTCTTTACCAAAATGAAAGTATGCATTCTCATGTCGACTAACTCTCAATGTAGATCCATGAGGTGGAGGTGTCTGAGTGGCAAACGAATATTGCATGAATCGCCAGCGCCACTCATCTGGCAACGCCGCATACGCAGCCGTAAGTCCATAACTGCCAATGCCCATCATTTTATTGATTGTGGGCATTTCATTTCGACGAATTAAATGTCGTACTTCTGCAGCACCGTGTTCGAGAGCCTCTGCAGAATTATCAACAGCTGAAGCACCAACCCCAACCACAGCCACACGCTTATTTCTGAGAGCTGCGAAATCAATCTTGTCTGAACTATGTGCCCAAAACTTTCGTGGTAGGTTATCAACAAATCCTGGGAGATTGGGACCACCTGTACCATCACGACCTGTTGCAAATATTACTTTTCGGCAAATGAGCGTGCCATTTTCAGCACCTGAAAAGCTTAACCGCAGAAGATTTTCCTCAGGCTCCAGTTGATCAACTGAGATTCCATTCTCAATAGGTATTTCCAGAATTTTCCGATACCACATTAAATAGTCCATCCACATAGAACGAGGGATTTTATCTAATTTCTCCCAGGCATCCTCTCCATACTGAGCTCGATACCATGCCTGGAAAGTCAGGGGCCCGTGTCCAAATGATGGGCCCGTCAAGTTCTTTGGTGAGCGTAAAGTTTCCATCCGTGCATAGGTCAACCAAGGACCCTCCTTTCCTTTCGGAGCTCGGTCCAAAATTCGGATATTTTTAATTCCACCTGATGATAGCGCGAGCCAAGCCACCATTCCACACATGCCCCCACCTATTATGACAATGTCAGTAACCCCGTCACGTGGTGGCACCCAGCTTTTGCTGGGATATAGAAGACAATCTAAATCTTCCTTCAGACGATCACCAAGGCATTTCAGGCCAATATCATTAAATTTCTTGTGTCCATTACTCATGTAGAATTTGACTTAAATGAGTTCTTTAGTTTCTGAAAGATTCAGAAACTATATTTTCATTAGTTCTGTTAAACTTTTTAGAACTATCACATTAACAGTTGTTCTCAGAGGTTGTATCAGTTCCTTTATTAGTATTTCTCAAAATCGGAATGAAGCGAGCATTTTTTGCGTCTACATGATAGTAAGATTGATAATTCATCGCGGAAAGTGCAAGATCGTCAACCGCACTTATTACTCGATCAACTTTGTCATCAGTCATAATTGCTGACAAATTGAGTCGGATCCAGCCAGGCTTTTCAAGCTCATTTCCATGTTTTACAGACTGTTCAATTATAGCAGACTGCTCCTGATTTATTCCCAATAATCGGTGTGCATATGCACCTGCACAGGCACAACCTCCACGAGCTTGTACACCTGCAACATCACTCAAAAGTCTTGTAAAAAATTGATGGTGAACATATCCACCATTTCCATCCATTACGCGAAACGAAAAAATTGGTAATTTTGGGGATCGATTTCCTCCCATAAATTCTAATCTTGGATTTTTTTCCCAAATTGAAGATGCCTTCTCACAGAGATATTTGTTTCTGGAGTCTAACCAATCTTGACCTAAAGCTTCCTTAGTCAGCATTGCAAGTGCTACCCTTATGTCCCCTAGAATATTAGGTGTACCTCCCTCTTCTCTTCTCTGAATGGTATCAAAATAAGTTTGGCCCCACGGAGATACAAAGCTCACCGTACCCCCTCCTGGCAAAGATGGTATCAATGAACGAACCACTGCATCTCTAACAATCATTACTCCACTAGCTCCTGGTCCACCGAGAAATTTGTGTGGGGAAAATACAATAGCATCCTTCGAATCATTACAATCTGATCCCATGCTCATTGACATGTAGGGTGCTCCACAACCGTAATCCCAAATCGCGATGGCGTTGTATGTCTTCAGGATCCTTGTCACATCGCTCACATCAGTCATAAAACCGGTTACATTCGATGCAGCTGAAAAAGCACCTACGATGATTTCTGCTGAAGAAACATCTTTCAAAACTTGAATTAATTGATCTTTGCATGGGCCACCGCGGGACACCTCTTGGATCTCGATAACTTCTGCACCACTTTCTCGCCAGGGAAGCAGGTTTGAATGATGCTCATAGGGTCCAACTAGAATCACTGCTCGTTTCCCCTGGTCAATTATCTCTGACAAACCTAATAAACTAACTAGTCGGTTGATAGCTGATGTGGATCCTGCCCCTGTAAAAACCACACTTGTACCTTGACCAGCACCGGTCATTCTAGCAACTTCTTTTCTAGACGCTTCACGCAACTCTGTTATAAAAGCGCCACAGTAGGAGGCCTCGGTGTGGCTATTGGCATAATATGGCAAAACCTGATGCCTAATGAAATCTTCCACTTGGTCCAAAGCACGACCAGATGCAACATAATCAGCATAAATCAATCGAGTTCGCCCAAATGGACCTTTAATTTCTATACCATCTCCTATCAGCCCAGATCGAATAAATTCAATTGGATTCGATCCATTAATCAAAGACTTAAATTCCTTTATCAGACTCATTAAAGCTCATGATTTTTAATGATTAACTTTCCTACACTTGTAGAAGCAGTATAGAAGCCGGGTTATAATTACTTCTTATTGCTTTGCAATTTTTTAGGTTCCTTAAATTTTAGATTTTTAGAAGCTAAATTCTATTTTATCATCTTTGCCAAAAGAATTAGTAATTTGAACAAAGAAGAAATTCAATAAGGTTAAACCTTCAGGGTCTCCCATTTACTGTAAGTTTTCGACTCATCAAGTGCACTTTTTAAAAATTTTTTAGAATTTAGCATGTAATATGAATCATTTATTTTATTTTTTGACACACCTTAAAAAATCAAAGTCACATCCCTGCGAAGCTGGTAGAATCGTATCATGATAGAGCTTTCGATAACCCCGCAAAGGTTTTGTAGATGAGGGTAACAGAGTAGAACGCCTACGCTCTAATTCTTCTGGAGTAACCAGAAGGTCAATCGTTTTATCAGAAGCCATTAGACGGATACGATCTCCATTTTGGACCAGAGCCAGTGGACCACCAAGGTCAGCTTCTGGAGTGACATGCAACACAATAGTGCCAAATGCGGTTCCTGACATGCGAGCATCTGAGATACGAACCATGTCTTTGACTCCCACTTTTGCTAACTTCTTGGGAATCGGCAAATAACCAGCCTCTGGCATTCCAGATGGACTTCGAGGTCCAGCATTCTGTAACACCAGAATATCGTCAGCCTTCACATCCAGATCGGGTGAATCGATGCGGGCTGCGAGGTCTTCCAAGCAAGAAAAAACAATGGCTCTACCCTCATGTTCTAACAATGAAGGAGTGGCCGCAGCACGTTTCAAAATTGCACCTTTGGGTGCCAACGTCCCATGCAGTGCGATTAAGCCACCTTTGGCATCTACTGGATTCTGAATATTGCGAATCACGCTTAGATCTCTCGATTCAGCCTTTTCCAATTTGAGTCGCTGCTCCAAGCTTTGCCCAGTCACATCAAGCGTTTGTAGATTCAATTGGGAAGCCAGCACGTGTAAAACTCCATTTAATCCACCAGCTGCATGAAAATCTTCCATGTAGCCAGTTCCCACAGGTTTGAGGTCCACCAATACTGGGGTTGCATCCGAGAGTTCATTGAAACGCTTCAGGTCAACCTCCACACCTGCTCTTCCAGCAATGGCTGTCAGATGAATAATGGCATTCGTCGAACCTGAAACACTTAGCAAGACTCGGAGCGCATTTTCCACTGATTCCTTAGTGATCAGTTCATCCAGCTTTGGACCTCCCTGGATCGCCATGCTAGCGGCCAAGGCCCCAGTTTGTTCAGAAGCTCTCAATCTGTCTGCATGAACAGCAGGAATGGATGCAGTATTTGGAAGCATCGCCCCAAGTGTTTCTGTGAGCAACGCCATACTGGACGCAGTACCCATCACCGCACAAGTACCAGAAGTAACCGCAAGATTTCCCTCAATCTGATTGATTTCCTGCTGAGAAACCGTCCCTGCACGATATTGAGCCCAGAAACGGCGGCAATCAGTGCAGGCTCCCAAACGCTCTCCCTTGTAGCGACCTGTCATCATCGGCCCTGCTACCAACATCACAGCGGGTTTTCCAGCTGACACTGCTCCCATCAGCAGGGCAGGAACTGTTTTATCACAACCACCCATCAAGACCACGGCATCCATTGGCTGGGCCCGGATCATCTCCTCCGTGGTCATAGCCATCAGGTTGCGGTAGACCATGGAGGTTGGACTGAGGAAAACCTCACCTAAGGAGATCATTGGAAAAGGTATTGGCAAAGCACCTGTAGCTAGTACCCCTCGTTTTACCGCGTCCAGCATCTCAGGGAAATGCCGGTGGCAGTTGTTAAAACCACTTTCAGTATAGCAGATGCCAACAATCGGCTTATCCAAGAATTCATCGGTGTAGCCCATAGATTTAGCAAATGAGCGTCGCAAATAGCTAGCAAACTCTGGATCCCCATAATTGGTCAAACCGTTAGCAAGTCCCTTTGAAATTTCAGACATTTGAGTATCCTTTTGCCAGAATGTGTCGATTATTCGAAAAACCGATAGTATAAGAACCGACTTATGGATGCAATTGCCTCCATGTTCCTGTAATGACAGCTGGAATAATGGTCAAAATATGAAAGTTGAAAAAGTGGCTGTAGGGCTTGTCGGCCTGGGTATGGTCTGTGATAGCCATCTCAAGGCTTATTCAGCCCATCTGGATGCAAAGGTCATGGCTGTCTGTGATCTAGACGCTGCTCGTTTAAAAGAGATTGCGACTAAGTATGGTATCCCCAGAACCTACACCTCTTACGAGCAGATGCTACAGGATCCAGAGATCAACACTGTAGACATCAGCACTCCCACGATTTTGCATTCTCCAATGGCACTTGCGGCGGCCATGGCAGGAAAAAATATTCTCTGCGAAAAACCATTCTGTTTGAAGTTGACTGAAGGTCAGCAAGTGTGCGAGGCCGCTCGCTCCAATGGTGTGAAACTGATGGTCGGAGAATCCTACATCTTCATGACCTCGCTCAAACACGCCCGAACTTTAATTGAAGCTGATGAAATCGGTAAGCCTCAGCAGATACGTCAAAGATTTGGATCGTGGGTCGAACGTCCGGGAGTACTGGAGACCGGCCGTTCAGTGACTGATGATCATCGTGGATGGCGGATGGACTCCAAAAAAGCCGGGGGTGCGGGCTTCCCTTGGATGTTTGATCATTGTGTTCATTTCTTTGCAACAGCTGAATACCTAATGGGGTCAAGAATCAAGGAAGTTTATGCGCTGAAATCTGATATAAGCTGGATGAAGACCACTTACCAAGTCGATGAAGGAGAAACGCACGTTTACCGTCCAGAAAACTCAGGAGACATCCCAATCATCACCTGGACCTACGACGATCCTTCCTGTCAAGGGGTCTGGATGCGAGCTGAAACACTCAATGGGAAGTTCGACCCGATGTATGGCTTCAGTTTGAGCGTGATCGGTGACCAGGGAATGATCGAGGTACTGGGTGAGGGAGGCCGAGGACTGCAATGGATGGGGGAGAGCACACATCTGGTCTTGCACCGCAAGGATAAAGAAACTCAAACTTTCCGGTTTGATGAGGGTAGTGACGATATCTGGCAGTCTGAGGTTTCGTACTACAGCAAAGCGCATCAGAACCAGATCAATGAATTCATTGATGCGCTCATCAGCGGTTGCAAACCCAGCTACACAGGAAAAGACGGGAAGCGAGATGTGCAAACCACAATGGCGGCAATTTGCTCTGCAAAAGAAGGACTCCCTGTTCGTGTTGAAGAGGTGACAGACCTTCGCTTTGCGAAAATTCCAGAAGCTACAGCTTGATTTCCCAGCCCTAAGGATTATTTCTGGATGAAGCGGAAGAAAGTTGTCTGACTGAAACGCTCTCCTGGACGTAAAGTGATAGATGGAAAGTTTGGCTGATTTGGAGCATCTGGCCAAACTTGTGGTTCCATCGCAATGCCTGCATGCCCACCATAAGGCTTCCCCGAGTGACCAAGAACCGGGGAAGTATCTAGTCGAGCTGCGTCATACACTTGCAATCCTGGCGCGTCTGTTTCGACAATCATTGCAAGCTCGTCTGTTTCTAATCTGGCTACC
>MDTC01240083.1_pt1 | contig 11651 bp, 16 predicted proteins | sample 811181 | NCBI WGS metagenome assembly MDTC01 (sample SAMN05326644, study PRJNA326480) | marine metagenome | isolation source: seawater | place: Pacific Ocean: North | collected 2011 | reverse complement strand
GGTGATGAATAATGAATAACAACGTAAAAATCGGATTTGGAATCTTAACTGCTGTGGCTGTTTGGACACAACGAGACAAACTCAAAGAAGTTTTGGGTGGCTCTGTTTTCAATGCTCATGTGAACCCTGCGGCTGATGCCCAAGTTGCTCGAAACTTTGGAACTGTGAACTTGGTTTCCACCGAACGTAACATCATGGCAGGACAAGCCGTCGGGCAAACTCTCAATTACTCTGGTATGGGTCTTTCTCCTGAACAAGTAGGTGCAACTAATGGCCTCAGCCAAATCTTTGATTTGTCGGCTTACGCTGCAACCATGAGAACCACCGAACCAGTGTGGGGTCAGAACTATCCCGGCAGAGCCATTGGACAAGACTAACCGAAGTCTTTAAGTAGTCGTGCCGAGAAAGAAACCTCATGGTAGATTTTGCAGAACTTCGGAATCGTATTCTCAACGGAGAAGACGAGATTCCAGATGAAGTCAAAGAATCTCCTGTGACAGAAGAGTTTCTTCGACCAGCCACAGGATTTCCGATAATGTTTGGTGCGTTAAGCGTGGCTTTGGTTGTAGCCGATAAACTAAAATTAGAAATGCTTAAAACTGATGAGTATAACTATCGCCCCATTGTGCTTTCTGTGTTTGGATTTTTGCCACTTGGTTTTGGCCTCGGAGAACTTATGAGGGGACTTTCGGCTCAAAAGCAATTTTCTCGTTATGAAACTCTTGTTGAAGCCGCCGAATCTGAAGTAGAAAAACTAACTGAAGATGATGTCGAACAAGGTTCACAAGACAATTCTTATTCTTACGAAGCCGAAGCCAACTATCAGGCACAAAACCTTGCTGCACTCGGTATGCAACCATTGACAACTTCAAACCTCGGCACAGACGTAGGTGTATATTCTGACGGAATCTTCGGTCAAGAATCTCCATCACTTTTCAGACCTCCGAGTTATGAAGCCTCAACCTTTGGATGGTGATTTTAAATGACAGAAAAGTTTTACTGCGTAGGATGCAAACAACATTATGAACTTGAAGTTCATGCTGCACAACGACAACCCAGCAAAGGTGGAAGTTTCCGTCATTCGCTAATTTCCGAGTGTCCAAAAGGACATCGTGTCAATAAATTGTGCAAAAAAGAAAGGTATGAATCCCAACGTGGTCTTACCTACGGTCGGTCTGCCGAAACTTTTGAGTCACCTTATGTTGGGTCCAAAGCCTTAAGCGATATTTCTGTAACAACTGACCAATTAACCGAAACTATTGGCTCAGGAGATTTCGACAAAGCCAGTTTGAACTCATCAGGACATCAAAACATCTTTGCTAACGCTGAAGAAGGTTCACCGAACATGAATCATTTATCTAAAGAAGAACAGATAGCATTCCTAAAACAACTCATCGAGGAAACTAAGGGCAAGGTTCAGAAACCTTATGAACTAACTCCCGGTGGATATGGATTTGGTTTGAATGGTAAAGTGGTTAGTGCAGAAGTTTATCTCAAGCACCTTCAAGAAATGGCTTCGGAAGAAGGCAACGCCCCTGTTCAAGACCCAATGGAGTTTGGAGAAATGGCTAACTGGACACCACTTGATGGCACACCTTCACTCAAGCGTCGTAAAGATGCCGAAGCAGGAAGTTTCCGTGATGGCACAGGCTGTATTTCTAAAGGTTCCTTCCCCAGTATGACTTGTGAACACTGTGGGTTTGACCCACACGAACTCGTGTATTACCAATGTAAGCAGAACGATGAAGATTTAACCCGTGATGAATGGAAAGAACAATTGGAGTTTTACTTCTATGAAGGCTCACACGGCGAACAGTGTCAAGGTCTTATTGATGAGAACAAAGAAGCAGAAGGCATGACTGTTGGAGTTAATTTGGAAGCCCTTGAACCAACTCCTGATGAACCCGAAACTGGTGAATCAATGGTTCCTGCGGATAGTTTCATGCCCGAAGGTTCAGGACACGTTATTGGTTCTCAAAGCACCTCTCACAATTTCACGCCGTTCCATTCTGAAGACGAAGATGATTTTTATCAGGATGCCGAAACTTTCATCGCTTACCCAGAACTCAAAAACCATCTGGTTTCGATTATGCCAGACAAAGTGTATAACATCAATTTAATGGAAGACGGCGATTTTCAAATGAGTGTAGCCAATCGCTACATGGATGAAGTAATTTCTGCTGTCAGTAATTATCAAGCCACCGAAAAATCAGAGTCTGATTTCGTCTTTGGACAATCCAAAACTACTGTTGCAGTAGCGGCTGCAAGTTTGGCGGTTGTCGGAGCATGGCTTTGGAACAAAAGGAAGTGAAACTATGAGTGGATATGATATTACTTGTGACCCCGGAGATTTATACAGTCGAAAGTGCTACGTGAACAACCCCAAAACAGGGGCTAAAGAAGAAATTATTGGATATGATGGTGCAGGTAACCCGCTTTCAAAGGGTGCAACTACGGCTGCTGGCACAGCATGGCAAGTCAATTTGACAACACTTAATCAAGACGGCACGGCTTACCAGCCTTATGGCTCAGGTGGCGTTCCATACACCCTTATGGGCGGTATCACAGGACTCTTAGGCCGCATTATGCCTTCGGGTGGGGCAGATATGCAAGATTGGAAATACATAACTGAGTCGGCTCCGGGTAGTCAGGCTCGTAAAACTTATGAACAGAGGGTCTGTAACCCTCTTTGGCCGACCTTTGGTTGCCGACAAGGACCTCTTGAAACCGACCTTAACGCCAGCCCCATCGCCGGCGCATCATCTCCTGAAACGGCTTATGAAAACAAATCATCTGGTGAGAAAATCGTCGGATGGTGGAAAAGCCTCTTAGGTGCGTGAAACTATGTCTAAGCGTTCAGTAACTGCTACGCATCGTGGGTCTATTGATGCTAAGTTCGCTGCTGATGCTGCTACGGAAGATTTGAATGCCCGTCAAGCATGGCGTAGTCTTTTGATTCCTGCTGTTGGGTCGGCTTGTTTCTTTGCTTCTGCTGTGGTTGGTTTTATCCGAACTTACCGCAAGCATGGGTTTCCTAAGAATGCCTTTACAGGTGCTGATTACGCACTCATGGGATTACCATTCGTGGTTATTGGTATGACTCTGTTTTATCAAGCCGAAGAAGCCGAATTAGCCGAAACTACTGCTGCTTCGGAGAGTGGAGTTTGATGTTGTGTCCAGTCTGTGACGTAAATTGTTCACAAGTTTCGGAAGATTTGTTCGATTGTGACGCTTGTGAAATGCGTTGGGTTTTAGAAACTGACTCAGATACAAAAGTTTCGTATTTAGAAGCAGAAAACAACACGGACCCAACTCGTCGAGATTTAGTTCTACTGGGTATGGGTGCTGTCGTCGGAGTTTTTTCAGGAGTCATCGGTGAAATCTTGGCTGAGTTATTTTTAGACAAACTTCGTCTCCGACACGCCAAACAATATCAACCAATACTTGAGCCAGAACCCGAAACACCTCAGTAGTTTTAAGTAGTTTGTATTTCATATCCGTAACATGGATAGCGAATCTCGACAGATTTTCTGGGATGGCTATTTAGCCGCCCGTCGAGAACACTTTTTAAAAGAACAACAAGTTTTGTTAGGCAACGAGTTTCGTAGTAATCCCACGTTTTGGCTTGAAGTAGCCGAAAAAGAATGGGCAGTTGTTAAAGAAAGATTGTCCACAGGTGCTGATGTTTCAGAAACAGTTCAAGAAACAATCGGTTTAGATTTTTTCGAGGGCAAAATTGTAGTCGTTTCCAGTCAAACTTTTCAACTTGATGATGAAGACCCAGATTCCATAATTTTACCCTTATATTCCTACGAAGATTTTGTTATGCTTGCTAATCAAGGTATCTTTCGAGAAACGGATTTTATCTTAGACCGTGAACGACGTTGGCAACCCAAAGTAGAACAATTGTTAGCACGACACGGCTATGAGCGAGTCGATGTTATTTGGAGAGGAGGTGGTTCTTATCTTAGATTCGTCATTAAATGAAACACAGTTAGCCAGCAAATGGGAAAAACTTTCAGAAATGAAGTTCATCACAGTTAAACACATGATTGGCATTATGTTAATCTTAGAAACTCTCATTCAGATTCCGTTTGTTTGGTTAGCACCCACTCTTGGTTTAGAAACATTTAGTTCTCCGTGGTGGTTACTCCAATTTGCAGGTGTAGTCATGGCAACTAATATCGGAGCAGTTGTGTTAGCCATCATCGCTCAAGACGCTGCTAACAAGATTGGTCGTTCACAAAGCGAAGCCTTTACCGTAGATTTTATGGAAGGCATCGAAACTTTGACTCAAATTATGGCAACTTTAGAAGAAACCGCTTCCCAACGAGGCGAAAACCTTTCAGACCAAATCACGGAATTGATTCCTTTATACTATGACCTCGGTTTAAGTTATGTCCGAACTCACAACACACCAGCCGTGCAACCACCTCACATTGAAGTTTCACCTGCTGCTGAATACGAATCGGAATCAGAATTGTTTGATTGAAGCATTCAAAGGTTACTTTTAAGTAGTCGAAAACCAGTATTTTAAGTGTTATGCGTTGGCACACCCTTTGGAGTTTTATTCTTTTGTTGTTGTTTAGTTCTGCAACATATCTTACTTATTTGGTAAGTCGTGCTGGAGGTGGCTTAGACCCCATTATGATTATTGACATCATGCAAAATGACGTAGCCACTTTAGGACCTGCTGCGTTTCTGTTAGACATTGTAGTGTTTGGTCTCATCATTCGTTGGTTTGTAGTATCTCGACGGAAAAAGGCAACTGCTGTTTCAAAACCTGCACTTTTTATTCCATCTATGATTGAATTACCTGCACCAGAGACCATTCTCCCGTATCCCGAACTCCCAACTTATCAACCAGACTCGGCTACAATTTGGGAAGAAATGGCGATGCTCAACGAACATGAGAACCTTTAAGTATCAGAACAGGCATAACCATGCTACGGAGTTGTTAAAATGGCAAACCAAGACCCACAACCAGAGATTTATTCGACATCACACACATTTGCAGGTGCCGCAGCAGCCGGAACATCAAACCAAGTTAGTATTTTTACTAATCAGGCTAACAACGAAGAAGTTCGACTTTACGCCATCGGTGTTGAAATGTTGGATGCTACCACAGGTGCAGCCTTGACAACAGGTCTCGATTACGATGTCGCCATTCAAGTCGGTCCTAACAACGTCCCATCCAATGCTTTCTCAGCAGGTTTCATCAACTCCAAGAATGACAAGATGCTGGCTTTCAGCACACCCGTTCTTTGTCTTTTCCAGCAACCACTTTCAGTTACTGTGACCACCAACGCTAACGTCGGTGCTAACGGCAGCATTATTCGTATTTCTCTTGTCGGTGAACTTGCTATCCAAAAGATTGCGGCTCACTCAGGATTGGTTGGATACCCAGTCAATGAGATGGCTCCACAAATGCGCCGACGCTAAACCGCTTCAACAAAGTAGTTTTAAGTAGTCGGACAACCATACAATCGGTATGAGTCTGCGTCGTCAAGCCTATGAGTGGCGAAACATAGTTCCTGTTGGCTCAAATGTCTCCAACACAGGTCATCCAATTTTAACTTACGATGCCGCAGGTGCTGTGCAAGCCACAGTTCGACAAATAGACCCTGACAGACCCATAGATATTATGATTGGTGGTGTTGGAAACAACCTTGAAGAACCTGCTGAATTGCGTGCTAATCAATTTATTGTTATTGACTCTGTGGCTTGTTGGCCGATTTCTTCTGCTATCAATATCCGCATCGGCACAACTCGATACTTTCAAGACCCCTCTGGAATACCAAATGCAGGTATGACTGGTGCGGCTATGCCGTATCTACCTTCAGACGCTACTCAACAATTTATAGGTCATTACGATACTTTGATACCTCCTATCTACGTTTTGCCCGGTCAAGCGTGGGGTATTGAATACACGGCCACTGAAACCCTTAATGCTGGCTCACCAGTTCCTACTTTAGATTCACAAATTGCGACGGCTTATGTTCGTTATTTACTTATTGATGGTGCTGATATGTTAGTTGCTATGAAACTTTTAGATTCCAACATACCAGTTTCTGCCGAAACTATTCAATGGTATAAGAGAAATCTCATTCGCCACAGTCTCATGGCTGATGTTGCTTCTGAAGAATCACTTTCGGAAGTTTTACAAGACATGGAAAGGAGGCTAATTTGATGGGTATCCGAGTTCAAAATTACGAATGGACCCTTCGTGGAAACGGAACTTATGTCGCCACAGATTATCCACAAGCCCACGTTCAAAACTCAATTTTCATCAGTGATTTCGGCAATCGTATTGAAATCCCTCCTTTGGTTCGAGAAACTGAGTTTGTTGTTATTCATCAGTTTGGTTGCACCGAAGGTGTTTTGGCTAAACCCAGTGTAACAGCCAACCGTCTTTTGTCATGGAAACCCAATGGTTTTATGCAAATCGTGATTAACACCACAGGATATTACCAAGACCCTCAAAATACGTTTTCTGGAGGTATCTCTGGCACAGCAGCACCGTATCCGTGGACTATCACCGATGTTCCACCCCACTACGAACTTTTACCTCCAATTTACATTTTACCTGAGCAAACATGGGACTTTCGATTCACTATGCTTAATGACCTTCGTGATTACTGCGCTACGGCGGGCATAACTGAAATCCCTGAAACGACAATTTTGGCTCAATGTTTCGTTCAATACCATTTATTTGATGGACCCGATGCTTTAATTTGTCACCAATTACTTGAAATGGGTATTCCAATTACAGTTGATAACGTCGAGTGGTATAAAAGAATCTTACTTCGTAGCAGAGGTCTTGATACTCAAACATGGGAATACTATCTGTCAGCCATGCAAGCCTACCGAGAAAGAGATGAATACCACGAAAAATACGGTTCACGCACCCGAAAAGGATAACTACCACTTCGGGGAAATCTTTAAGTAGTCGGAGCATCCATGAAACTGTATGAGTTACTCTGGTTCTTACGGCGAAAACATTCGTGACAGAAAGCGACCTTATCGCAAGCAAGCCCTTCAAACCGGCTATTCTCAAAAAGGTGCAGCAGTAAATAGCACACCACAACCAGTTCACACTTATTCAACGGCTACGGTTCAACAAACTGAAGCCATTCGACCCGGAGTGGACCCACACACATTCAATCGGCCAGTTCGCCCTGCGGTAGAAGCCATTGAAGGAGGTATGCCGATTGCTTCGGCTTTCTTTCCGTGGCACACAGTATCTAAGCCAGAGTCTGCGAACCTTATTCAGCGTCAAAAAGTTAATTTGACCACTACCAACATCGCTAATGGTGCTTATCTCGATGCGGTCGTTATCAATGTTTCTAACAACGTCACAGGAACTGATTCATGGACTGGTGGCGCACCAGTTTCCACCGCTTTCACAGGCACAGCCCCATCTCCCAGACTTCCACAACAAGTCGGAACGATTACTTCCACGCCCGGTGCGCCCAGTAACACTGGTCAAGCCAACCGTCGGAATGTCAGCACAAACCCAGTGACCAGTCGTGCAGCAGGTGGCACAACCTTTGCACCCTCAATTGCTAATATCACCTCTGGTTCTAATCAATTCATTTATCGAGTAGCCAGTTTCGGCCATGCTGAAAGCACAGGTGCCGCTGATGGCGTTACTTATCAGATTTGGATTGATGGAAAGTTATTCATGGAATGGCCGGATTTCCAATGGTCACCTACAATTCCACAGCGAGACCAATGGTTCTTTGAAAATCCATTAGTTGTAGAACAGCAAATTGTCTATCGTGTTATCAACGAAACTGGTGGAGTCATCAATACTGGTGTAGCCGAGGCTATCTTCTCAGGCTGGGTTGAAAACCGTGACTACTACAACGATGTAGGATACGACCAACTCAAGTCTTGAGGTGAATAAAACATGGCATCAATCTACTCTGGCTCCGACGCTGGTAAATCTGGCTTAGAATTGGTGGAACTTGATGGTAGCCCTGATGTTCGAGGAGTTACCAAAATCAAAGTTTCCAATACCACGCTCACGGATGATGGCAACGGCGAAGTTACCTTACAAACAGGCGGCGGTGGCGGTGGCGGCTCAGGAACAGTTACCGAAGTAGATACAGGAGTCGGATTACAAGGAGGTCCAATTACTACCACCGGAACTATTGCTCTTACCGATACCGCAGTTACACCGGGAGTTTATACCAACGCCACAGTTACTGTAAATCAAAAAGGAAGGATAACTGCCGCTTCAAGTGGGACAGGAGGAGGTGTGACACTTTCAGGCAGCACCAACAATACCATTTCCACCGTCACAGGTGCTAACGCCCTACAAGGAGAAGCCAATTTAACTTTTGACGGCACACTTCTAACAGTTACAGGTAATTTGTCAGTCGGTGTCAATGCAGCCAGCACTCTTGGATTTTATGGGGCTACTCCGACGGTTCGTATAACAATTGATGATATTACTGCTGCTCCACCCGTGGACCCCGGACAAGGTGGACAACTTGCTACCGTAGATGCTTTGGTCGCTTGGGCTGCTACGGTTCAAAGCCTGATTACTACTATTGGACTCGGAAATGTATGAAACTAATGCTGGAGATGATGATTTGTGGCTACTAAATACACCGGTTCAAATGAGGGTGTTGAAGGTCTCCGAATGCGAGACCAAGATGGTAACCCTAACGTCACCCCAGTAACTGAGATTCGAGTTACCAACGGCACTTTAACCGATGATGGCAACGGCATAGTCTCTTTGCAGACTGGCGGAGGCGGAGGTGGTGGAGGCACATCTTCAGGACCCACAGGTGCAGTTCAACTTTCAGACGGTGGCGGTGGTTTCACCAACGATACAGATTTAGATTATGATAGCACCAATGACCGACTCAATTTGGGCGATTCAGCCCTCGGAACGGCAGCAACGGCTGTGCCGGGGATAGCAACAATTATTGATTCATGGCCTATTACTACTTATCGTTCTGCTAAATACTCAGTTCAAATTACCGATACAGTTACTGCTGAATATCAAACTTCCGAGATAGCAGAACTTCACGATGGAGCCACAGTTATTTTTAATGAATACGGTGTTTTGTTTTCGGGAGGTAACCCACTCGGAACTTTCGCCGGCAACATTTCTTCAGGTGCGGCTCGCCTTATTTTTACTCCCACTAATGCTAACGCTATGAACATCAAAGTTACTCGAACCTTGTTAGAAGTCTAACGACATCTTTAAATAGCAAAAGGAATAAAGATTTACTGGAGTTGATTTTATGGCCCAAGCACCATTTCGAGTCGCAGCCTTGACAGCCACGGGCGATGTCACTTTAGGTGCTACTGGACAATTGACTGTCACGGCTTCTAACGGGAACATCGCAACTTCAGGAACCGGAAGTTTCGGAGCAACTACGGTGACCAGTCTTAACGCCAGTTCTGGTGGAATCACCAATGCAGGTGCAATTGCTGGTGCTACTACAATTAACGCTTCTGGAGCAATCACTGGCGGCACACTTACTGACGGAACTGCTTTAACCATAACTGGTGGAAACCTTACTGGTGCTAATACTGTTTCTTCCGTTACTGTCACCGATGGTGCAGGTTCTACTATGACTGGTGGCTCAGTTACCGCTACAACTCTCACGGATGGTGCTTTCAGCGTTACATCTGGTGCCGTCACAGGCGTAACTACTTTGAATATGTCCTCAACTCTGACCATTGGAACTGGTGGCACAACTTACGCTTTCCCAACGGCTCGTGGAACTGCAAATCAAATCTTGAAGATTGATGGTTCTGGTAATCTAACTTTCCAAGATGACGGTGGAGCCACAGGTCCCGGTGGAGCATCTGGAAACATTCAGTTTAACGACGGAGCAGGTGGTTTCAGTGGAGAAGCATCTTTGAATTGGGATTCTACCAATGACGTTCTCGAACTCGGAAACGGTGGAACTGCTTACGCTGGTATTGCCAGTAACACTCAAGCCGTTGCTGGTGGAGCAACCACAGCCATTGATACTTTCGCTCAAACCGCTTATGTGGCTGCTAAATACTTGATTACCGCAGAAAATGTAGGTAACAACGAAGTTCATACCGTAGAACTTTTGATTTCTGGTGACGGCACTACTACTAATTTCGTGCCTTTCGCTGATGTCTTTACTGGAGGCGCACAGTTGTTTTCAATTGCAGTATCAGGAACTGGAACTATTTCGATTGATGTTACCAATTTAGATGGTGCTAACGCTATCAACGTTCAATTTATGCGAACCACACTTGCTTAAGCAGAGAGTTTTAAGTAGTCGTGAAACTTTATTCTTATCATGGCTGAAGTCCCTTTCCGTGTCAAGGATGTAACTGCTTCAGATGAAGTGAAAGTTCCCAGTAGCAAACTTTTCATCAATAATACTGCGGTTACCAGTTCTGCGGCAGATTTAAATCAACTCGATGGCATAACTCTCGGCACAGCCGCCCAAGCCAACACGGGAGATTTTGCTACGGCTGCACAAGGAGCCACAGCAGACACGGCTTTACAAGTGGTAGCCGTAGATGGAGTCACAATTACAGGAGATGGAACAGGAGGCAACCCTTTAATCGCAGCCTCACAAGGTATTTCTATCGGAGATACCATCACAGGAGCCACAGAAGGTTCAGTATTATTTGCGGGTTCGTCGGGTGTTCTTACTCAAGACAATGCTAAGTTGTTTTTCGATGACAGCACTAACCGATTGGGCGTAGGAACAAATAATCCTTCGGTTTTACTTCACATTCAAGAGAACTCTTTGAATGAAATACTACGGATTGAATCAACAGATGCTACGGCAGGTTCTAACTCTGCCCCAGATGTAGTGATTAAAAGCCCTAAACAGGCCGCTAACGACTACTTAGGAAGTCTTTGGTGGTATGGGAACGATGATGGCGGAAACGCTGAAGCATACGCCCGTATAGGGGTAATTTTAGACGACCCTTCCAACGGTGTGGAATCGGGTGCTATGTTTATCCAAACCGATATTGAAGGAACTCTTAGAACCATGCTTTTCATAGAAGGTTATACCACAAACGGAACGGGACAAGTAGTCACCAATTATAACGCTAAAAACGTCAATTTTAGAACCTTGAATCTCGGCACAAGTAGTGGAGGTCCCGGTGGCTACGGTATCGCTCACAATGCTTCTAACGGAAGAATTGGAATTGGAACTTCAGCACCGTCTTCACTTTTACACTTAGTAGGTGTTGATGATGATAATCCAGAACTTCGCATCAGCAGGTCGGGTGTTACCTCTCAATATCTTTCGATGCAAAATGAAGATGCTTCAGGTGGTTTCATTTCTTCTCAATCGGGTGAAAGTAATAAAAAGCCACTTTACTTAGAATCTCTCCATAATTCGGGTGGTTCAGCCGCAGGTGATAACTCCATTTTGATTAGAACGGGTGCTGCTTCAAGTCCGACTACCAGAGTGACCTTAAGTGATACCGCCAACAAGTTCATAATCGAAAGCGGAACTGTGTTGAGCGTGGATGATAACATAAGAGTAGGCAATACTTCAGGACCCACAGAAACAGATTATTCAATATCGGCTTCCAAAAGTGCATCCACAGTCTCAGGTGGGTTATTTTCTTCAAGTGTTGGTGAAAGTGCTATTACTAATGATAATGCGGGATGGTGGCTTACT
>MDTC01121109.1_pt1 | contig 11651 bp, 10 predicted proteins | sample 811181 | NCBI WGS metagenome assembly MDTC01 (sample SAMN05326644, study PRJNA326480) | marine metagenome | isolation source: seawater | place: Pacific Ocean: North | collected 2011 | reverse complement strand
TGACTCCTTCCGGCCTACTCCGGAGGAAGTGGATGCGGCCCAAGGGATTGTGAATGCGGTGGAACAGCATAAAGAGGCTGGAATCGGAGCCTTTTCACACGACGGGAAAATGGTGGATGCTCCCGTGGTGGAAAGGGCGGGGCGTGTGTTGCGCCTCCACCAGTCCTATTCCCTCTGAAAATACGCCCGGTCGGCAAAACGAAGTCTATGATAATAAGGCTTACAAGGTGGACTCCATGGCGGTTTTGAATACCACGAATTGGATTCAGTTTGAGAAAACTAATTGGAAAAAAAATTCATTCAGTCTAGTTTGATTTTCTTACCTGCAGCATCCTCACCAGACATTTTCTCCCCTGCGAACTCAAAATCTCGCATTAGTATCCCAGAAAACTCAGATGGCTGCAGAACTTCGCCATCTATATTGACAGAGGACATGGTTCCTTCTTTAAGTTCAACACTTTGATTGTTTGCCAATGAGGTCAACGATACTAAACCCTTGATTGTGCCAACATTCGTCGTTTTATTGATGAACTCCGTAACGAACTCTGTTCCTTTAACACCCACTATTGCATTCGCAGTTCTTATCACAACAGTTCTTGCTAAATTCTTCCTGATACGCGCAAGTAGACGTCCTTTAAGATGTAAATTACGATTTAATATGTTTACAAGTCCTTTTTTTCCTTTATTTTCGACGTATTTTATTTCGGTATTAGGTGCCATAAAAACATGATCTCCACCTAAAAGTGTGAAAAGAACCTTGCCAGATTGAGTAGTACGAATTATATCTTTGTTTTTTATATTGAACTTTATTTTTGTTAATTTAATTTCACCTCCATTCCTAATTATTACAGCACTTCCTTTTATTAATTTCACCATCCCACTTGGTTGAAATTGTGCCTGGATTGGTACTTTGATGAATGAATTAATTATTAAAAAAACAAATAAAAACTTAAACATAGAATTATAATTTTGCATAATTAATTTTATTTATATGATACATACTATATTCTGTTTTTATAAAAAAAATAAACAGTGAGATAATTTATTAAAGTGATTTATTGATCGAATCCAGTCTGGCTATTGATATCCCTTTCCAAGAGTGGTTTTGCCGAGACCGGTGCCCTCCATCGACAAGGGATGGATAACGATTTGCGACCTTCCTGATTCGGATGTAAGTGGTGCCTCGTTACAACTGGCCTTTACATTTAGACGTTTTTGATGATTTCTTCTAGACAATCTAGGAAATCAATTCATTGAAAGTCACAATGAACCTCTTAGTTTGGTTTAAGAAGTCATTTTGATCAATGAGATTAAGTAGGAAATGATAACTGAGATCATTCCCCTTGCCCTACCCGGATGAGTAGAATTTCACAACTTGTCGGTTTGATTTGAAAACATGAATTGTTCACCACCCAACTCAGGCGAATGAAAACTCCGTGGATTTCTACAAGAACTGCCTGCTTAAAGAATTATGCGACTGATGCGATGCCTGAACCCGGTTTAAGGAAAAACGTAAGATATTTTTCCTCAGTAGAGCGTTGCATCAAGGAATACCAATATTGCCGTCAGGCCGAGCACACTGACGGACCAAATCACCAAACGAAAATCCATAGCTCCCCTTTCGTAGAAAAATAAAAAGAGGAATTCTGGCGGCAGCCCTACGCCAATTCCTTATTTGATCCTAAACTAACCTCTTTCCCAGTAGAACATATTCGTAAAATTACGTAGGTTATTTATTAAAAAAAAATTCTGGAGGTAGAAACCTCGCCTGGTTCGGGTTCGGGTTCGGGTTTTCAACCCCTTTCCTGGATGGCTGAATCGAATCCCTTCATCTGTTTCAACCAATTCCTTTGAATTAGTCTTATATGTGGGACATTCTCTTATATACAGGGTTATTGGTAATCTCATCATTCATATTTGGGCTTCTGCCTTTTATGGTTGTCTTATGGGTCATTTCCCGCACAAAAGAGAAATCATTTTCTGAACTTATCAGTTCCCAAAGAATCAGTGTCTATGTTTTGTGGATGGTGGTTGGTGCATTCCTGACTCACATTTTTGGTGGCGATATTTACCCGGAATATTTTGATATGATTGAAGAGCAATTTTTCAACTGAGTCCTATCCGAAGATGTTCCCTTAACGTTACAAGGCATAGGTATCAAATGGTGGTCCTTGGGGTGATGTAATTTTTGGTAACAGTTCAATTTTGACTGGACCCATTGTAGGGGGCAGGTCAATCCCTCTTCACCTCTAAGCAGGCTTCCTCCAAAACGATGCACTTGACTGACAGAGCCATGGACTGGAAGAAAGCCGGATACCAAACGATGCACTATCAGTCTTGAATTGAGACGTTTTTAGATTTGAGCCTTGTGTACCACAAACGGCATGATAATCCGATTCGCAACAATTTGTTATCCAGCTTAAGTTTTTTTCATGAAAAATTCTCCAAAGGGCCCGAATCACAAGAAGATCGATGGACTGGCTGGCATTGAGGTCACCAATGAGTTCACCCGTTTTAACCAGCGAAATGATATCTTCACTCGTGCATTCTGGGATGACCGTGTGCAAAGCAAGCAAACCGATGCCTTCTTTGCCTCTTATCGTATGGAAGCAGTTCCACGCCGTGGAAATGGATTCACCCAACGGGACTTTGCACTCCGTAATGCAGCGTGGTTGATTTCTGATTTGGTGACAAACCGTTATGCGGAAGAAGGCCGTCGAGAAGGGTTTCAGGCTCCTATAAGCTACGACACTCCGATAGCACCGGAAAAAATTAAGGTTGAAGATAAAACCCAAATGAGCGCGGAGATAAAACATGTTGCCAAGTTCTTTGGAGCTGATTTGTGCGGTATCACGGATTTTGATGAACGCTGGCTTTATCTCAACCGTATCGATACACGCGATTTTTCTGAAACTCCCAATGAATTACCTGGGGACCTGACTTCAGTGATTGTGTTGGGTCATGAAATGGACGCTGATTTGGTAGCCACTTACCCCTCTGCTTTAGCTGGAGCTGCAACAGGTCGCGAATATAGTCATGAGGCCGCAATAGTTATTCAACTTGCTGCTTATATCCGCAATTTAGGTTACGAAGCGGTTGCATCAATGAACGACACAGGGCTCGTAATCCCCTATGCTGTCAAGGCGGGTTTAGGCGAATATGCACGCAATCAGATGGTCATTACACCTGAATTCGGGCCACGATTAAGGTTTTCCAAGATCTTCACAAATCTTCCTGTTGCCCATGACACTCCCAATCCTCAAGGTTTCCGAGGTTTTTGTGATATTTGCACTAAATGTGCTGATGCTTGTCCAGTAAAGGCATTGCCTTACGGAACACCAAAGATTGGGGGTGAAAATATTTCTGCGATCAAGGGGGTACGCAAATGGACCTCAAACGCAGAAAAGTGTTTCAGTTTTTGGGCAAAGACAACCACCGATTGTGCAATCTGCATGCGGGTTTGCCCCTTCAATAGAGATTTTTCAAAGTGGATAAATAAGCTTTGGTTGAAAATGGCTCTGTCTCGGTTTAGAAAAATTGCACTTTGGATTGAACGGAGGAGAGGCAGACGTTTAAAGCCCGACAATTGGTGGGTGGGCAATAAAGGTTAAATACTACTAAAATTTTATGTGAACTGGATCTTAGGGGATTAATTTAGGCGAAATACTACGTTTGAACACTTAACGAAATAATTGGTCGTGAGTTGAGCTATACAAGGGGACCTATCAGGGAGCAACCAGCTTCTGCATCTCAATCATTCCGGTGTAGAGTACTTCATCCATTACCTGACTCACATTCAGGTCTGTGCGCTTTATGTCGGAAGGGAATCTGCAATAATTATTTTATGTGAAAGGGGGGCAATGAGGATCCAAGATGATCAAGGTAGTTTGGGTGTGCTCCTGAAAAGGTCCAACAGAATAATGAATCAAACGGTCTCTTTCGATGGCGTTTACAATCTGCAGTTCCCTAACTGCCATCGCATGATGAAAAATAATCTTTTCTTTATACTCCAATCTGATCCAAATGATTACTAATATCATTAATACTATTCACTTGAACAGATGACATCCCCATTTCTTGAGCAGCAACAACATTCTCCAACGTATCATCAAAAAATAAAATATTTTCTGGAGTTACTCCAATGTCTGAGCAAACTTTAAAAAAAGATTCTTTTTCTGGTTTTCTCATGCCTAATTCATAAGATGTAAATATCTTATCGAAATACTTCAGCAATTCAGAGTATTGGGATCTCCAGACATTGGAATGTGAAATGGATGTATTTGAAAAGACGAACAATGGATATTTTGAGAAAACACGATCAATCACGTTTCTGATACCAGGGGTTTCACCAACAAAAACATTGTTCCAGCCCTGAAGAAATTTTTCGTCAGAAATATTTAGTTTTAGTTCTCTTTTTAATGAACTTACAAATTGTTGAGTTGATATTTCCCCTCTTTCATATTTTTCATTTTCACTGCCAAGTATGGAGTCTGAGGATATCTGGATATCATCTTTTCCTGAAAATCTCACCCATTCAGAAATCACTCTTGAAAAATCAATTTTGATAAGAACGTTTCCCAAATCGAATAAAATAGCTTTTATTTCAGAAGTACTCATACGAAAACGTTCTCTTTTGATTCTGAAATTAACAAAACCCCATAAACGGCAAGACCTGTTGTGATTAAAAGTATGGAAGAGAGGGCTGCAGCAGTTCCAAACTCGCCATCAAGCACGGAGAGATAAATCCGAACAGGCATTGTGACCGTCCCACCAACGTAGAGGATAATCGATGAAGACAGTTCGTTGATTGCCGTTACAAATGCCATCAAGGCGCCTGCGATCACACCTGGCATCATCAGAGGCAACGTGATTTTCAAAAAAGCCTTACTCGGAATTGTTCCAAGATTGATAGCTGCTTCTTCAACACCGGTTCGTATTTGTTTGAGAATAGAAGCACTGGACCGGACTGAATAAGGTAATCTTCGAATAAAAATGGCCAATATGATAATTAGTGGGGTCCCTACCAAGACAAATGGTTTTGAGTTGTATGTTACAATTAATCCCAATCCCAGTACTATGCCAGGTACAATGTATGGAATCATTATCATGGAATCCAAAAACCCTGTTAGGACGGAAGGTTTTCGAGCAATTACATATCCGATAAGGGTTCCCAATACAACTACCATCAACACTGAAGCAATTGAAAATAAAAAACTGTTGAGAATCGCTTCAGGGACATCACCAATTATACGACGGTAGCTATCAAGACCAAACCCCGGTTTAAATACTGGCCCACTTGTATTCCTGAATGAATTAAATATGACGACAATGGAGGGTATTGAACTTAAGATAACTAAAAAATAACATAAGAAATGAACAGGAATAGAATAAGCTTGTTTGAGTTTCTTTACTTCCGGCCGACGAATCAGGCTGCTTCCATAATCCTTCTTCTTAATCAAGTTTCTCTGAAAATAAACAAAGATCAGTGAGATGCAAATCAGGATAATGCTCACTGTAGAAGCAAGTCCAGGATTCCCTCCCATTTCACTTGTATACAAGTTATAGGCAAGTGTAGACAACACTCTATAATTTCGTCCTATGATTGAAGGAGTTCCAAAATCAGCTAGTGAAAGCACAAATGCTAGTAGGGCTCCAGCGCTTACTGCTGGAAATACAAGGGGTAATGTTACTCGAATGAATTTCGAAAATGGGCTGCATCCTAAATTATCCGCTGCATCTTCAAGTGAAACGTTAATGGTGCTCAAGGCTCCTGCAGTCAATAAAAAGACAAAAGGATAAAATTTTAAGCTAAAAACAAGAATAATTCCTAAAGGTCCATAAATGGTGGGTATTGAAATACCAACATTCTCTAAAATATGCCTTAACCATCCATTTGAACCCAGCATCGTTATCCAGGCATATGCCCCAATAAAGGGAGGTGAGACCAGAGCCAGGATGGCCAAAGTCGTAATCAGTGATTTCCCTATGATATGAAAACGTGATGTAAAATAAGCGAGAGGAATGCCTATGACGAGTGCTCCAATCATCCCTGCTACGCCAACGACGACAGAATTGTATATTGCTGTTCTGTAATAACGTCTTCCTAGAATATCTATATAATTTTGGAATGTAAGGACACCACTCTCGTTGTCAATAAAACTTGAGAGAAATATATTGAAGAGAGGAAAAATTAATAGAAGCCCAATAACTCCAAAGGCTAAAATAATAACATAAGTCCAAATGTTATTGACTGAATACAATAATTTCATACTTGGTTAGCACCTTGATCCACTTTTTTCGTCAAAAAACATCAATGCATTTTTAGGAAAAACCAAATTAATTGTTTCCCCAATCTCCTTGAGCGACAATTCATCGGGACGAGATACATTAACAAGGAGCCTCACCTCTTCCTCTAATAATATATGGAAAAATGCTTCCCGGCCTGAAAAGGAAATTTTTTCGATGATTCCTGACATGACAATGTTTTGATGATCTTTATCAATGGGTTCACTCGTGAGACTGATGTCTTCTGGTCTAACCCCAGCGATGATATTTTCTTTATTCGGATCTAATACGACACCTTTTGATGAAAGCGAAATTTCTTTGAGTGATAATGGATTATTTTTGAGCCAGGACTGTCTCGGCCATTTCACAAAATTCATACTACCTACAAACGAAGCCACAAAATATTTCTCAGGATTTTTATAGACCGTCCATGGTGTGTCAACTTGGGAGACTTCACCAGAATTCATGATACAAATCCGATCAGAAATAACTAAAGCTTCTTCCTGGTCATGGGTGACATAAATTGTTGTCGTTTTCAGTTTTTTTTGAATTTCCCTGATGTCTTCTCGAAGTTCGATCCTAAGTTTTGCATCAAGATTAGATAGGGGTTCATCCATTAAAAGGACTTTGGGTTGGATGACTAAAGCCCTTGCAAGGCCTACACGTTGTTGTTGTCCACCACTCAATTCATTGGGCAACCGATTTTCCAGACCCGATAGCCTTACTGTTTCAAGTGCTTCTGCAACACGATCTTTTATTTCCTTCGGAGGTACATTTTTGTTTCTTAATCCGAAACCAACATTATCTCCTACAGACAAATGTGGAAAAATCGCATAATCCTGGAATACCATGCCCGTGTCACGTCGGTAAGCCGGCAAATCATCGATTTCTGAACCATCAATTTTAATGGTTCCTGAATCTTGCTTATGAAAACCAGCAATGGTCCGAAGCAAGGTGGTTTTTCCACAACCACTTGGACCTAACAGTGTAAAAAGTTCTCCTGAATTGATGTCTAAATTCACATCATTCAGGGCTTTTACCTGGCCGTAATTTTTTACAATATTAATTAGTTGGACGGATGACATTTAATCCAACTTTTTGAATGGAGGGGGAGGCTGCAATTGGTATTAAATACGATCACAAGAGTAACAATATATATTGAATATTTAATCGCAGCCTGAATAGTTAAAAAAATTTCTTGAATCAATCTCCAATCAAGATGTCATTCCATTTCTTTCGAAATAGATCTTTGTTTCCTGCTGACCAGGAAAAATCATATGGAACAACTTTGAATGAAGAAAGAGGAGGTAAATCACCACTTGCTGAAACATCCGTACGGATTGGGCGTCTGCCCATTTCCTGTACAAGAAAATTCTGTGTTTCTTTTGACAGTGCCCAATCAATGAAAATTTTTCCGTTTTTAGAATTAGGCCCATTTTTTACAAGAGCAATCCCATCAGGTGCTGCTACAGTTCCATCCTCTGGATAGACGATTTCGACGGGGCCTCCTCCTTGAACGTATTTATAGGCATTGTCCTCTAATGTAACACCCACTGAAGCTTCACCATCATTTACAAATCGAGGTACTGCGCTCGAACTTCCTGAAAGAACAAAATTTTGGAGTATTGGTTTGTATACATCCCAACCTTTATCACCATAGATGGTAAGTACAGTTGCAAGTTGCATATAGGAAGATCCTGATTTGTCAGCTCTTGCAGAAGAAATTCGTCCTTTAAGATTCGATCTGCCCAAATCCTTCCAAGTTCGAGGATATTGATTGGGTTTTAGAAGCTGCTTATTCACAATAAAAACATTTACTATTGCAGTGTAAGGCAGCCAATTTGTTCCAACCATAAAAACAGGATCAATTTTGTTATAATCCTTTGGGGTAAATTTTTGAAGTATGTCGGAACTTGCCTCCAGTTGTTCCCCTCCAATAGACCAAATGACATCTGCTTGTGGATTTCCTCGCTCAGCATTAGCCCGATTAATAATATCACCGGATCCAGCCTTGATTACTTCTGCCTTAATACCTGTTTTACTTTCAAAAAGAGGTACCATTGCATCAATAATCGCCTGTTTGTGAGCACTGTAAAGAACCACCTTTCCACTCGCCAGAATCGAATGAAAAGGGATCATCAAAAACAAAACACTTAAAGTGAAAGCCACCATTTGGCTATTCATTTTCTTATTCATAATTCCTCAAAATAAAATGTTGGAAAAATATATAGCTTATTATCAAAATGAAAAATCGTCAAGAAAATTAGGAATATATATAAATTTCTGGGAACTACCAAACTCACATTATTGAACCGGTTGGCTTTCCAGGGGATCTATCCATCTGGGGCATTTACTCCCTGCACCTTCAGTGGTGCACATATTAAAAGAATACCCTGATGATTATGTTTAGAGAACAAGGACGGATTCCTCTTTCTCCAACAAAGGCATCATCCCTGAATGACAGGAACAAATAAAAAGAATTCAATGAAGTCTTATTCCATTTTTTTTAACAACAAGAGAAGGAATCGTCATGGAAGCAGACACCATCCGCAGGCCGAGCTGGGACGAATATTTTTTAGGATTGATGGATGAGGTGGGCAAACGTGCAACCTGTGACCGGGGCCGCAGCGGATGCATCGTGGTCCGGAGCAAGCAGATCGTCTGCACGGGATATGTTGGCTCCCCTCCTGGATTTCCCCATTGTGATGAGGAAGGACATTTGATGAAGAAGGTCGTGGAGGAAGACGGCTCGTCCCGGATGCATTGTGTGCGGACCATTCATGCAGAGCAGAATGCGATCTGTCAGGCCGCCAAACATGGGATTTCGCTCAAAGGATGCACCTTGTATTGCAAGATGGAACCCTGCCGGGTTTGCGCGATGCTGATCATCAGCGTCGGGATCACCAAGGTGATTGCCAAAAAAAAGTACCATGCTGCTCAAGATACCCGAGACATGTTCAAGCAGGCTGAGATCGAGTTGGTCGTAGTCGAGGATGAAGTGGAGCAGTATTCCAGTCAGTGAAATCCTCCAAGCCCCCATAAGGTTCTTCCTCCTAAGAATCCATTTGTATCTGAAGCTCTGATCCTAAGGACGGTAGCTTCTCCCCGCTTCAGAAACTGGTAAAACAAAAAGGGATGCCCCTAAAAATGCATAATCGTAAAGAGGCTTGAAACCAGAAAGTTATGTTATAGCAATTTGTAAGGGCAGACCCCTGTGTCTTCCCGAATACCCGTGTCTGTAGACATCATGCGTCCATCCTGCAAAAGGCAACCACGGGGGGTTGCCCCTAAGGGGGCATCGTTAGACGTAGTTATCAATCATGACCCCTCATCTGGCGTTAGGTGAGGGGTATGTTTTCGAATATTTCCCATGGTATTGTGCGCGGGGTTACGGGATTTGCCCATGTAAGCAACATTTATTCATAATATTACCATCCAGTTACTGACGCCTGAGAATCTGTTCTCATCGCTTCCAGCATGTCATTCTGCACGAAGGGCATTCATGCCCGAAGTTGCAGAATCCACAACTGATGCGAATGGATTCTGCGACTCCGCCCTGCAACTGCGCGCAGAAAGACAGCATTGCTGGAGGTGTCCAAATTTCATATGGGAATGAAGGGAGGGTTCAGTCCTGTTCTTGTGGAGCAGATTCTACTCTCCTGGCGTTACCTGCCTGTGCCCCGCACGCAAACAGGGGGTATGGGTGTGTTTTCGTACATTTCCCATCACATTGTGCGCCGGGTTACGGGATTTGCCCCAGTAAGCAACATTTATCTATAACATAGCCAACCAGAATCATACCGTCTGGGAAAACCGGGGGGAGGAGGAGGATTGAAGGTAGCGGTCGAAGGGCATCGCCAGGTTACGCATAAAAAGATGACCACTTTCGGTGAGTTTGATTCGATCCGGTTCGATTAGCACCAACCCGTCTTTGGCAAATTCTTCGTAGGGTTTCCAGATTTCCTGGAAATACTCCCGAAAATCAAAGTCATTTTTCCCGAATTCATCAAATCGAATTTCTCCATGACACATCAACCTCTCAATGACTTCCCTGCGTAACTGGTCGTCCGGGTCGAGCTTCATTCCTCGTTGCGGTTTGGGGTCAGAGACCTGTTCCATGTATTCACTTAGATTTTTTGGATTCTGCCAGTAACTGTCACCAAAATCCGAAATGGCCGAGACACCGAGCCCGATCTGTGCCAGACCATGGAGGGTGGTGTATCCCATGAAATTACGATGAAGGGTCCGGTTTTTAAGGGCCAGGGCCAATTCATCATCAGGAAGTGCAAAATGATCCATACCGATCATGACATAGCCCTCTCCAGTGAAATGCCGGACCGTGTCGAGGTAGAGTCCGATCTTTTCCTGTGCACTGGGCAGATCCTCCTGACGCAAAGCCCGCTCATGGGCTTTAAACATCCAGGGCAGGTGAGCGAAACTGTATACCGCCAACCGATCAGGCCGCATTTTGGAAACCGCATCAAGTGTCCTGCGAAACTTTGACCGGGTCTGCAGGGGAAGTCCATAAACGAGATCGAAGTTGATGCTCTGGTATTTGATTTTTTTGGAAACTTGGAAAGCGGCCTGAGACTGTTCAGCAGTTTGTTTTCGGTTGATTGCCTCCTGCACCTTGGAATCCATATCCTGGATGCCAAAACTGACACGACGGAAACCCAGTTCGAAAAGCCCTTTAAGTTGCTCCCCCGTAGTCACCCGGGGATTGGCCTCCAACGCCCATTCACCACCCGGATCGATATCGAAGTGACGCCGCAGCATCTCCGTCACCCGGGTCAGTTGATCCAGATTGAGGAAGGTCGGGGTGCCTCCTCCCAAGTGAAGCTGCGACAGAGCCTTGCGTCTGCCGAGTTGATTGGCGACTGAAGCGGTTTCCTGTTCGAGTGCCTTCAGGTATCGCTCAACCAATTCATTATCACGGGTGATGACCTTGTTGCAGCCACAAAAGGTACAGAGCGTGCGACAGAAGGGAATGTGAATATAGATCGAAATTCCACGCTCCTGATCTCCTTCAGCGTTCAGAGCTTCCTTATATTCTCTGCCAAAGCTTCCTGAGGACCAGACCGGAACCGTAGGATAACTGGTGTAACGTGGACCGGGTTGATCGTATTTCTGAACCAGACGTTCCAGATTCTGTTCGAAAACGCTCAGCATGAATGCCTCCTAATGTGTGTCCGAGAGAGTTGGATGTGGAAACCTTCCCGGATTTTGGGATCCCCATTGTGATGGGCTGAAACACAAGCTAACAATTAGTATGTTTACGGATAGTGGTCCGGTCATAATTTCCTATAAAATAGATAAACTATCAAAAAAACCATTATTGAGATTAAGGATGAATCGCAATGTCGGTA
>MDTC01103316.1_pt1 | contig 11652 bp, 8 predicted proteins | sample 811181 | NCBI WGS metagenome assembly MDTC01 (sample SAMN05326644, study PRJNA326480) | marine metagenome | isolation source: seawater | place: Pacific Ocean: North | collected 2011 | reverse complement strand
ACAATTTATCAAAAATAATCGTAGAATTTAAAAGAGAAATTTACAAAAAATTAACAATCGAATTAAAAAATTTTATAAGTTAATTTCTTTCAATGTCTCAATTTTATAAGATAATATATATCTTTGTTTGTCACTTGTTTCATTTTTAATTATTTTTTCTTCAGACTCTTGTATGATCTTCTCAATATCGTTTTTTTTAAATTCTTCTAAATCTTTTACAGTCGAAGATAATATTAATAAATTGTTATTAGCAAATTCGACAGTTCCTTCCTCAATAAAAAGTTCTTTTTTCTTATTATCATGAGTAATCGTTATAATTCCAGGTCTTAAAAAAGTTATTAAAGGAATGTGATCTTTTAAAATTCCCATTTGTCCCTCATAAGATGGGATGGTTACTTCGGAAGCTTCAATTTTAACAACTGTTTTATCTGGACTTATTATCTCAACTAAAAAAATATCTGTCATAATCTATTTTTGATCTTTTTTAATTTTCTCTGCTTTTTCAATTACTTCTTCTATGCCACCAACCATATAAAATGCTGCTTCAGGCAAATGATCGTACTCACCTTTACAAATTGCATCAAAGCCTTTTATTGTTGTATCTAAATCGACTAATTTTCCTGGTGAACCAGTAAATACTTCAGCTACAAAAAATGGTTGAGATAAAAATCTTTGAATTTTTCTTGCTCTTGCTACAGTTAATTTATCCTCTTCGGAAAGTTCATCCATCCCTAATATAGCTATGATATCTTGTAAAGATTTATATGCTTGTAAAATTCTTTGAACATCTCTTGCAACTCTATAATGTTCCTCTCCTACAATTCTTGGGTCTAATATTCTTGAAGTTGAGTCTAGGGGATCTACAGCAGGATAAATTCCTATCTCAGCTATTTGCCTAGATAATACTGTTGTGGCATCTAAATGTGAAAATGAAGTTGCTGGTGCAGGGTCTGTTAAATCATCAGCTGGAACATAAATTGCCTGCACAGAAGTAATTGATCCTTTATCGGTAGATGTAATTCTTTCTTGAAGATTTCCCATATCTGTTGCCAAAGTTGGTTGATAACCTACTGCAGATGGAATTCTACCGAGTAGGGCTGAAACTTCTGAGCCTGCTTGAGTGAATCTAAAAATATTATCAACAAAGAAAAGCACGTCTTGGCCCTCTTTATCCCTAAAATACTCTGCGACTGTTAACCCCGTAAGAGCTACTCTAGCTCTAGCCCCGGGAGGCTCATTCATTTGTCCATAAACTAAAGCAGCTTTAGAACCTTTCCCATCTGTCTTAATTACTCCGGACTCAATCATTTCATGATATAAATCATTTCCTTCTCGAGTTCTTTCACCTACTCCAGCAAATACAGAAAAGCCTCCATGGGCTTTAGCGATATTATTTATCAACTCCATTATAGTTACTGTTTTTCCTACCCCAGCACCGCCGAATAAACCAATTTTTCCACCTTTTGCATAAGGAGCTAAAAGATCTATTACTTTTATACCAGTTACTAATTGTTCAGTCTCTGTTGCTTGATCAGTAAATTTTGGCGCTTGTCTGTGTATTGGCCATCTTTCTTTAGTCTGAACAGGGCCTTTTTCATCAATTGAATCACCTACAACGTTTATAATTCGGCCTAAAGTTTCTGGTCCGACAGGAACACTAATCGGGGCTTCAGTATTTGTAACCTCGTCACCTCTTTTTAGGCCCTCTGTTGCATCCATAGCAATAGTTCGTACGTCGTTTTCACCAAGATGTTGAGCTACCTCTAAAATCAACTTATTTCCTCCATTTTTCGCCTCCAGAGCAGTATAAATTTCTGGTAGATCATCATTAAAATTTACATCTACTACAGCACCAATAATTTGAGTAATTTTTCCTTTTTTATTCATTTTTATAAGCTTTCTGCTCCTGATATTATTTCTATTAACTCTTTTGTAATGGATGCTTGTCTACTTCGGTTATAATTAATAGTTAATTTATCGACTAAGTCACCTGCGTTCCTAGTTGCATTATCCATAGCAGTCATTCTTGAGCCTTGCTCACTTGCCGCATTCTCCAGAAAAGCCTTGAACACCTGTGTAGATATATTCTTAGGTAGTAAATCTTCTAAGATCTCATCCTCATCTGGCTCAAATTCATAAAAAAAACTTTCATCTTTTTTATTTACATCTGTCTCAAATTTTTCTACAGGAATTACTTGTTGAGCTTGAGGTATTTGAGTTATCACATTCTTAAAATTATTATAAAATAATATACAATTATCAAATTGGTTTTTGTTAAATAACTCAATGATTTCCTTGCCAACTAAATCTGCTTCTTGAAAGGTTATTTGTTTTTTGTCTTTAAAACTAAACTTCTTAATTACAAATTTTCCATATTCTCTTTTGATTTGATCTAAACCTTTTGAGCCAACAGTAATTATCTTCAATTCTTTACCTTCGCTTAAAATTTTTTTAAATTTACTTTTTGCTAATTTGCAAATATTAGAATTAAAACCACCACACAAACCTCTATCTGCAGTTAAAACAACGCATAGGTATACTTTATCTTTTCCTGTACCTACTAAAAGTTTTGGTGCGTTCTCTGGATCGCTAATAGACTTTGTTAAATTTAAAATTATATTTTGCATTTTTTGACTATAAGGTCTCCCGTTTTCAGCATTTTCTTGAGCTTTTCTAAGTTTAGCAGCAGCAACCATTTTCATTGCTTTTGTTATTTTTTGTGTTGATTTTACACTTTTAATTCTTTTCTTTAAATCATCTAAGCTAGGCATTTTATTTAATATCTTTTTTATATTTTTCTATTATTTGTGATAAAGATTTATCTGTCTCATCGTCTAATTTTCCTGTTGACTGAATTGTTTCTATAATTTCAGCGTTCTCTGTTTTGATTTTTTCTATTATTTCTTTTTCAAAATTTTTTATTTTATTTAAATCTATATCGTCAAGGTACCCTTTTACCCCTGTAAAAACTGAAATTACTTGCTCTGCAACTGTCAGCGGGGAGTATTGGTCTTGTTTTAATAATTCGGTTAATTTTGCCCCTCTATTTAAAAGTTGCTGAGTAGATGCATCAAGATCAGAACCAAATTGAGCAAAAGCTGCCATTTCTCTGTATTGAGCTAATTCTAATTTAATTGATCCAGCAACTTTTTTCATGGCTTTGGTTTGAGCTGCTGAACCAACCCTTGAAACTGATAAACCTACATTTACAGCTGGACGGATTCCTTGATTAAATAGTTCTGTTTCAAGAAAAATTTGCCCATCTGTAATTGATATTACATTTGTAGGAATATAAGCTGAGACGTCCCCTGCTTGAGTTTCGATTATTGGTAAAGCAGTAAGAGAGCCTCCGCCATTTTTATCGCTTAATTTGGCAGACCTTTCAAGTAATCTACTGTGTAAATAGAAAACATCTCCAGGGTATGCTTCTCTACCCGGCGGTCTTCTTAAAAGTAAAGACATCTGCCTATAAGCTACTGCTTGCTTAGATAAGTCATCATAAACTATTAAAGCATGCATGCCATTATCTCTAAAATATTCTCCAATAGTGCAGCCTGTGTAAGGAGATAAAAATTGTAAAGGTGCAGAGTCAGACGCGGTAGCTGCTACTATAGTTGTGTATTTAAGGGCACCAGCCTCTTCTAATGTTTTTGTTATCTGAGCAACTGTTGAACGTTTTTGACCTATAGCAACATAAACACAATATAATTTTTTCTTCTCATCATCAGACTCGTTAATTTTTTTTTGATTTATAATAGCATCAATAGCTACAGCAGTCTTTCCTGTTTGTCTGTCTCCGATTATTAATTCTCTTTGTCCTCTACCAATAGGTATTAATGAGTCAATAGACTTTAAGCCTGTCTGCATTGGTTCATTAACAGATTGCCTTGGAATTATTCCTGGCGCTTTTACTTCTACTCTTTTTCGCTTTATCTTAGATGGTAGCGACCCTTTGCCATCAATAGGATTGCCTAGTCCGTCAACCACTCTTCCAAGGAGTTCTTTTCCAACTGGTACATCTACAATCTCATTAGTTCTTTTTATTGTATCTCCTTCTTTTATTCTTCTATCATCACCAAAAATAACAACTCCTACATTATCGCTTTCTAAATTTAACGCCATCCCTTTTGATCCATCTGCAAATTCAACCATTTCCCCAGCTTGAACATTATCTAGTCCGTACACTCGAGCAATACCATCCCCAACTGAAAGTACTTTTCCAATTTCTGATACTTCTGCTTTTTCTCCATAATTCTTTATTTGATCTTTTAGTAACTTTGTTATTTCTGAAGGATTAATTGGCATTTTAACTTTCTAACATTATCTGTTCATATTTTTTAAGTTTATTTTTTATAGAAGTGTCAATCATAATACTACCTAATTGAATTTTTAATCCTCCAATTAAATTTTCATCAACCTTATAATCAAATTTTATATCTAATTTCATTGATTTAGATAGATCAGAACTCAAAAGATTAATTTCTTCCGTAGTTAACCTTTTTGAAGAAACCATTGTAGCTTTAATTTCTCCTCTTTGTGAAGAGCATATTTTTAAATAATTTTGAACAATCTTATAAACAAAAAATATTCTTCTTTTTTCTACTAATAAAGAAAAAAAATTTTTAAGATTCTTTGAAAAATTAAGTTTTTCAGATATTATATTTATAACGTTGAATTGAGTTTCTATTTTTTGAGTTGGATCTTTTAAAAAGTTTGAAAATTTCACATCAGAATTATACAAACTCAAAAAATCGATAATATTTTTTTCAACTTTTTCTATTTCAGAAGATTCTTTGGTAACTTCAAAAAGAGCACGAGCATATCTTTCTGATGTTTCGTTTGAAAATGTTTTTTTAGTACCCACTTTTTTAATCCTGATAAAGAAATCGTTGTGAAATAAAGAATTCTCGTATCATAAGAAAATATCAGTATCAAGTTTCCAAATTGATATTATGTAAAATTAACTGGGTCTACATCAACTGTAAGTTTAATTTTAGATGAAATCTTTAAATTATTGAGCAAATTTGCAATCTTTTTTTGCAATATTTGTAAATTATTAAACCTAATTAGCAGCCTACATCTGTATTTTCTTTTTATTCTTGAAATAGGAGATTCTATAGGGCCCATTACCTCTATTTCTTTTAAAATATTTAGTTTTTTTTTTATTTCAAATGCACCTCTGAAACTTAAATCTTTTGTTTTGGAAGATATGATAATTGCAATTAATCTATAAAAAGGTGGTAACTTATTATTTTTTCTTAAAACTAATTCTTTTTCTAAGAATTTTTCTGGGTTATTTTTAATCAAATTATTCAAGGTTTTATTCTCTGGAGAAAGTGTTTGATAAATTATTAAAGAATTAGAACTAAACCTACCAGCTCTTCCACTAAGTTGATGATAAAGCTGTATATTTTTTTCAGTTGTCCTTAAATCATATCCTCTACCTGAAAAGTCTGCATCAACTACGACTATACAATTTAATTTTTGAAAATTAAAACCTTTAGAGATCATTTGGGTACCTACTAATATATCTATTTTATTTTCTTCTATCTTTTTAAATAGCAATTCAGTTTCATTTTTATTATTTATAAAATCACTTGAGAAAATACTTATATTTTTGTTAGGAAAAATTTTTTTTATTTGCTCAAATATTTTTTCTACACCAGGACCATATAAAATAAATTCACATTTTTTTTTATTTTTACATATTCTGTTTATTTGACGCTCATAACCACAGTGATGGCATATGGCTTTATTTTTTGATTTATGAAAAGTTAAATACAAAGAACAGTCAGCACAAGACTGCTTGTAACCACAATTTTTACAAACAAGAAATGGTGCAAATCCTCTTCTGTTAATAAAAAATAATACTTGTTCTCCTTTTTTTAAAAACTTTTTAACTTCTTCTATAGTTTCGTCAGCTATATACTTATCTTTAACTTTATTGATATTTAAATTTATAATCTTAGTTTCTGGCAAGGGATAATCATTGTACCTTTTTATAATTTTAACAAACCTATATTTTTTATTTTGAATATTGTTATAGGTTTCAATTGAAGGTATAGAAGAAACTAGATCTATAGGAATATTCTCAAATGAAGCCCTTGCGATGGCCATATCTCTTGCATGATAGATTACTCTTTCATCTTGTTTGTATGAAGTATCGTGTTCTTCATCGACTATTATTATTCCAAGATTTTTGAAAGGAAGCATTAAGGAAGATCGCGCACCGATTACTAACTTGATTTTATTATGTATAATTCCTTTAAAGATAATACGTTTATTTCTTGGAGTAATCTTCGAATGCCATATTGTAGGAGAGAATCCAAAAAATTCTTCAAATCTAAATTTAAATTGATTAGTTAAAAATATTTCTGGTAATAAGACTAAAGCTTGTCTATTTTTCTTGATAATTTTTTTAATTCTCTCAAAATAAACTAATGTTTTTCCTGAACCTGTTGTTCCTTGTAAAACTGAAACGTTAAATTTGTCTTTAATTTTTTCTAAATATTTAAGAGAAGTTTCTTGTTCTTTATTCAAATTAAAACTTGCTGATTTTATTTTTTTAAATTTTTGAACTTTGTCTGATTTCTTATAAATATTTTTTCCATTACCTATGCACATCTTTAAAACAAGACCCCTAGGGACCATGTTGTACATTGAAAACCAATCTATAAAATTTATCAATTTTTGATTTAATGAAAAGTTTTCAATCTTTCTATTAATGCTCTTAATTCTGATCTTTTTGTTTATTGAATTAATATTATTCCAAATGACTCCTATCTCCTTTTTTGGACCAAATGGAATTTCAACAATATCTCCTGTTTTTAAATTTTGTTTCTGATCGGTATAATACGTAAATGGGAAGTCGAATATTTTTGGTAGTAAGACTTGTACTTTCATAATCAAATAGTAATTCTAATTATTTCTAATTAAAAATGAATAGGTCTTTTATCAACAGCTAAAGCAGCTTCTTTAATTGCTTCTGTGTGAGTGGGATGTGCATGACATGTTCGAGCAATGTCTTCTGAGCTGGCTCCAAATTCCATAGCTAAAGCCATTTCTGCAATCATATCGCCGCTATGTGGTCCAATTATGTGGACTCCTAAAACTTTATCTGTATCTGCATCGGCTAAAATTTTTACAAATCCCTCCGTCTCATTGTTCACTTTGGCTCTTGAGTTTGCTAAGAATGGGAATTTACCAACTTTATATTTCTTTTTTTCAGAATTAAGTTGTTCCTCTGTCTTACCTACTGATGCAACTTCAGGAGAGGTATAAATAACACCTGGAATTACATTGTAATTAACGTGTCCAGCTTGACCTCCTAAAATTTCAGCTACAGCAATACCTTCTTCTTCAGCTTTATGAGCCAGCATAGGTCCTTTGATGACATCTCCTATGGCATATATATTTTTGACAGAAGTCTGCAACTTTTCATTGACTTCAATTCTTCCTTTATCGTCTTTCTTGATTCCAATTTTATTTAAATTTAACCCCTCTGTATAAGGCTTTCTTCCTACAGAAACTAAAACTTTATCAGATATTATTTTTTGTTCTTTTTTAGTTTCATTATCTATAAATTTTATTAATACAGATTCTTTTTGGTCTACAACTGATATAACTTTTGAATTTAATTTAAATTTAATTCCCTGTTTGCTTAAAATTTTTTGGAATTCTTTTGAAATCTCCCTATCCATACCTGGAGTTATATAACTCAAATATTCTATTACAGTTACTTCTGCTCCAAGTCTTGACCAAACTGATCCCATTTCAAGGCCTATATAGCCTCCTCCAATAATAACTAAGCTTTTTGGTACTTTGTTGAGCGAAAGTGCTCCGGTAGAGGAAATTATATTTTTTTCATCAATCTCAATTCCTGGTAAAGAAGCTATGCCAGAACCTGTTGCGATTACAATATTTTTAGCTTTATAACTCTCTTTTTTATTATTTTCATAAACAATTACATCATTTTTGGAAAATAAGACTCCTTTGCCTTTTATATAAGTGACTTTATTTTTTTTAAATAAAAATTCTACTCCTTTAGTTAACACTTGAACTGATTTGTCTTTATTAGACATCATTTTCTGAATATTTAGTCTTATATTACTGATTTCTATTCCTTGATTATTGAAATCTTTTTTAGCTTTATGAAAGTTTTCTGATAAATTCAGCAAACTTTTTGAAGGTATACAGCCCACATTGAGACACGTGCCTCCCAAAGTGCCTCTAGATTCAACACAAGCTGTTTTTAAACCCAATTGAGCGGCTCTAATTGCACAAACATAGCCTCCAGGACCTCCACCAATTACAATTAAATCAAAATTATTATCCATTGCTAAATATTTAAAAAAAGTCTTTTTGGTTGCTCTAAAGATTCTTTTACTATTTTTAAAAATGAAACTGCTTCTTTTCCATCTATTATTCTATGATCATAAGATAAAGCTAAATACATTATTGGTCTAATTTCAACATTACCATCTATAACAACAGGTCTTTTAACAATATTATGCATTCCCAAAACTGCTGACTGGGGAGGATTCAATATTGGAGTTGATAACATTGAACCATATATTCCACCATTTGTAATAGTAAAAGTTCCGCCTTGTAAGTCATCTATAGTTATTTTTCCATCTCTTGCCTTCTGTCCCAACTCGCTAATATCTTTTTCAATATCTGCAAAAGACATTTCATCTGTTTTTCTTAGAACGGGAACTACTAAACCTCTATCAGTACCAACTGCTATACTAATATTATAATAATTTTTATAAATTATTTCATCACTTTGAATTTCAGCATTTATAGCTGGAAAATTTTTTAATCCTATCACGCAGGCTTTTACAAAAAATGACATAAATCCTAGTTTTACATTGTAATTGTTTTGAAATTCTTCTTTATATTGATTTCTCATAGAAATTACCTCGCTCATGTCTACTTCATTAAAAGTAGTTAACATTGCGGCGCTTTCCTGAGCTTCTTTTAGTCTTTTTGCAATTGTTAATCTTAATCTAGTCATTTTGATACGTTCTTCTGGACCAAATTTAATTTTTCTTTCCGACGGAGATGGTTTTGTACCCATTAGACTCAAGACATCCTCTTTTAAAATAACTCCATTTTTTCCTGAGCCTTGAATTGTTTCTATATCTATTTTAGCTTCTTTTGCTATTTTTCTAGCCGCTGGAGAAACAAATGGTTTTTCAAATTTGATATCTTTATTTACCTCAACTTTTATTTCTTCGTGAATATCTTTGAGGATTAGTGGATCTTCTTCCGCATTTCTTTTAGTCTTCATTTTCTCTACATCAAGTTTCAAAGGTTCTGTTTTTTGTTCTTCATTTAAAAATTTAGGAGATTCTTCTAATTTATTCGAAGAACTAGTTTTCTTTTTTGGAGGAGAATAACTTTTTTGAGCTTTCTCCTCACTTAAAATTTGTTTAGCAGATCCATTAATCATGCCTAGTAAAGCTCCGACATTTACAGTTTCCCCTTCTTTAACAGAAATACTTTCTAAAACACCGTTAGATGGCGCAGGAACTTCAACATTTACTTTGTCCGTTTCTAATTCTACTATAGGTTCATCAGCAGACACTTTTTCTCCTTGATTTTTAAGCCACTTTGAAACTGTAGCCTCTGTTACCGACTCACCTAATGTTGGTACTATAATTTTATCTGACATTTACTTTCTAAGTATCTTTTCTAATATTTCTTTTTGTTGTGCAACATGTTTATTTTGATTTCCAGTCGCAGTCGAAGATGAAGCTTTTCTTCCAACATATTTAACATTATCTCTGGAAAAATATATTATTTCTAAGGTTCTATCTATGTAATTTCTCACAGTGTTCCAAGCTCCCATATTTTTTGGCTCTTCTTGACACCAGATAAATTCTGCTTTTTCATATTTTTTTAGTAAATTAGCCAGAGTTTTTGCCGGAAAAGGATATAGCTGCTCTATACGAATAAAAACAACTTCATCGTTTTTTATACGTTCTCTGGCTTCAATTAAATCATAATAAATCTTTCCCGAGCACATCACAACTTTTTTTATTTGATTATTTTTTTTCAATTTTAACAAATCACTATCTTTTAAATAAGCATCGTCATTTAAAACTCGATGAAATGTTTTTTTCGATGTAAATTCATTTAAATTCGATACACATCGTTTGTGACGCAATAGAGATTTAGGTGTCATAACTATAAGTGGTTTTCTAAAATCTCTATGCATTTGTCTTCTTAAAGCGTGAAAATAATTCGATGGTGTCGTACAATTTACAACTTGTATATTTTCTCCAGCACATAATTGTAAAAACCTCTCAAGTCTTGCAGATGAATGATCAGGTCCTTGACCTTCATACCCATGTGGTAATAACATTACAAGTCCACTAGCTCTACCCCATTTTGATTCTCCAGAGGTTATGAATTGATCAATAATTACTTGAGCTCCATTAGCAAAATCTCCAAATTGTGCTTCCCACAAAACTAAAGTTTCTGGCTCAGATAGAGAATACCCAAACTCAAATCCTAGAACAGCTAATTCAGATAATAAGCTGTCTATAATTTCGAATTTTTCCTGCTTATGACTTATATTGTTAAGTGGAATATATCTGTCATGGTTTTCTTGATTTCTTAAAACCGCATGTCTTTGGCTAAATGTACCACGGCCAGAGTCTTGACCGGAAAGTCTTACAGAAAATCCCTCTGTTAATAGAGTTCCGATTGCAAGATTTTCTGCTGTAGACCAATCAATCGGCTTATTATCATTAAACATTTGATATTTTAAATCAAATATCTTCTTTAATGTTTTATGAACCTTAAGTTCATTAGGAATTGATGAAATTTTTTTTCCTATATCAATTAATTCTTTTTTTTCTACCCCGCTTACACCTCTTTTATCTTTTCCTAATCCAGGTTTAAATCTCGACCAAGCGCCTTCAAACCATTTTAATTCAGATTTATAATTTTTTGATAATTCTAGTTCCTTTTCAAGGAACTTTTTAAATTTTTCTTTATAATTTTCAATTTCACTTAAAGATGTTAGGCCTTCATTGCTAAGTTTTTTTCCATAAATCTTTAACGAAGTTGGATGAGACTTTATCTTTTTGTACATTATTGGTTGAGTGAAAGATGGCTCATCTCCCTCGTTATGACCAAAACGTCTGTAGCAAACCATATCAATAACTACGTCTCTGTTAAATTTTTGTCTGTATTCTGTAGCAATTTTTGCACAATGAACAACTGCTTCTGGATCATCTCCATTAACATGAAAGATTGGAGCTTGAGCAATCTTAGCTACGTCTGATGGATAAGGCGATGATCTCGCAAATCGTGGGGCTGTGGTAAAACCAATTTGATTATTTACTATAATGTGTATTGTTCCTCCTATGTTATGACCTGGTAAACCTGACATTGCAAAACATTCTGCGACTATTCCTTGACCAGCAAAAGCTGCATCTCCATGAAGTAATACAGGAATAACTTTTTTTCTTTTAGAGTCTTTATGAAAGAATTGCTTCGCTCGAACTTGACCTAAAACGACAGGATTAACTGCTTCTAAATGAGATGGATTATCTGTAAGACTTATATGGACTGAATTTCCATCAAATTCTCTATTTGAGGATGCTCCTAAATGATATTTTACATCTCCTCCTATTTCTT